>OCTW011357431.1_pt1 | contig 11629 bp, 15 predicted proteins | sample 1539671 | NCBI WGS metagenome assembly OCTW01 (sample SAMN02144230, study PRJEB22623) | gut metagenome | biome: sheep rumen | host: Ovis aries | place: New Zealand | reverse complement strand
CCCGTAAACCTTGCGTCTTTCAAAGAAAGCGGAGCGATAGAGTATAGCTCAGACGTTCTTATAGGGCTACAGTATAACGGTTTTGATTATTTAGGCGGGGAAGCAGAAGGAGCAAGAAAGAAAAGGATAAGGGGCTTGCTAAAAGAAGCAGAGTATAAAGGGAAACACGGACAAGCCCAAGAGATACAAGTTAAAATCTTAAAGAACAGGAACGGGAGCAAGGGAGATACTGTTTTAGACTTTTACCCCATGTTTAACTACTTTAAAGACAAAGAAGAGGGGGAACAGGAGAATGACAACGGAGAATGGAGCAAGGCAGAGAGTAACTTTAGCCAATAAAGTAACTTTAGACTTTACAGGGCTACTCACTGACGAAAAGCAACGCTCTAAAACGCCCGTAGACGCATTTTCAGAGGGCAACGCATATAAAACTACTAACCAAGAGCAAAAAGCCGCCACAAGCAAAATAGAGAGCTTAGAGAGGGAACAGGCTACAGGCTTGCTTATACAGGCCAAAAAAGAGAAAGAAGCACACCAAAAAGCAAGAGAAATATATAAAATTCACCAAGAAAGCACCAAGAGAAGCTCACAATTACAAAGTGAGATATTAAAGGGAGTACAGGCAGGGGAAAACATACACAGATTATTTTTAAAGGCTGTAGAAGCTCTCTCTCTTGCGACAGGTAACGGCTTACTTTTTCGCCAGATCAAGGAAGACCTTATAGCCATATACGGGCAGGGACTACAGGAAAAGCCAGCTCTTGCGATAGAGCTTGAAGAAGTGCAGACACGGCTACAGCGGCTCACAGAAGCAGAGCAGAAGACGGAAGACACGGACAGTAAAGAGCGGATAAAGAGAGCTATTAAAGCACACAAGATAAGAGCTACAGAGATAGAGCAGGCAATAGAAAAGCCCCTACCATGATAGGCGGGGGCTTTATCTTTAAAGGAATGTAGGAGATCTTTGACAACAGCTAAAAGCCGCATGGTTGACACGTTTTAAAAAAGCAAAATTAAAAATAATTATTTTACGTCCGATAATAAACATTATGTAAAGCGAGCTTTATCTAAATAAATAAATCTTTCTTTACAAATAATAGCAGATATGATATAATAAGTCAACCCTAAAAAAGAGAGGAGCGGGAAACATGGGAGAAGCAAAGTTAGTAAATTTTAGGCTACAGCCAGAAGAGCAAGAGGGCTTGAGAATCTTAGCAGAGCTTACGGAAAGCACCCAGACGGAGATTATAAGGGGTTTAATCAGAATGGAGCTACAGAAGCAGGACGAAGCCATACAAGCCTATAAAAAGAGTATGGAGCAATTAAAGGACAAGCTAAAGAAGTAAAAATGTGGTATAATAAACATAGCCGCAAGGCCGTTATTCGTACATATTTTTTTTATAAGCCGTCAGTGCAAAAGCTGGCGGCTTTTACTGTTTTTGGCAGGGACAGAGAGAAAAGCAACGCTCTAAAACGCTCATAGAGCCACGGAAACAGGGCGGCTAATGGTTTTATATGCACCGATTAAAGCAAGGGGCTAATATGGCAAATATGATAAACTATGTAAAACTATGAAAAAACCTATTGACAAATAGCGGACAAGGGTTATAATTATAAGTGTAAGAGCATACACAAATAATATTACACAATTACACATACACAATAGAGAATACACAAGAAAGAGGGTGGGGGAATGAATCAGCTAACAGTTATGGACAATAAAGCTTTAGCCACAACAGGGACGCTTGACAGAGCTATGTTTAGCCGCTGGACTTCCTACATTGACGCAAGCCAGAAGACCATATACACCTACACAAAAGCAATAAAGCAATTCTTTCTATATTTACAGGCCAACGGGATAAGCCGCCCAGAACGTGAAGACATTGTAGCCTATAGGGACTATCTCAAAGAAGACCATAAGCCTACCACAGTGCAGAGCTATTTAGCGGCTGTAAAGCTTTTCTTTCAATGGACGGAGCGAGAGGGCTACTACCCAAACGTAGCGGACAGGGTAAAGGGAGCAAGGATAGACACAGAACACAAGAAAGACTACTTAACCACTAAACAGGTTAACAAGCTCTTAGGGGCTATAGATCGCACAACCTTAAAAGGGAAAAGGGACTATGCTTTACTTGCGCTCATGGTAACTACAGGACTTAGGACAATATCTGTAATAAATGCCAATGTAGAAGATATTAGAGCGGCTGGGGACGCTACAGCTCTCTTTTACAGGGGCAAGGGACACGAAGAGAAAGCAACTTATGTAAAGCTTGCTGAGCCAGTAGAAGCGGCTATAAGAGAATATCTCACGGCCAGAGGGAAGACAGAGGGCAGGGAGCCGCTCTTCTCTTCCGTAGCTAACCGAAATAACGGGGGACGAATGACGACCAGAAGCATAAGCAGGGTAGCCAAAGAGAGCCTTATAGAAGTAAACCTAAAGAGCAACAGGCTCACAGCTCACAGCCTAAGACACACAGCCGCAACGCTAAACCTCTTAAACGGGGGGACAGTAGAGGAAACACAGCAATTATTAGACCATGCAAATATCAATACTACATTGATTTATAGCCACGCTTTAGAACGGGCAAAAAACAACAGTGAGCAGAGAATAGCAAGGGCTATCTTTGGATAAGCTACACAATTACACATACACAAGGCTACAAGCTGGAAACAGCTACAGCATAAACGCAAAAAGGGGCTACCGCTTCCCTACCAAGAAAGCACGATAGCCCCAGACCCACAACAGCGGGCAAGGTTATTATAACCTTTTCCGCTCTAAGTTTCAATTTAGAGAGGAGAAAAAAACATGAAAGACAAGAAGCAAAAAAGCCCAGCAGACCCCATAAGAACTATGAGCGACATTGCCTTTTCGGAATGGCTGGAGCAACTAACGCCAGAAGACAGGGACGAAAGAGCGATAGAGCGTTTTTGCAAGGCTACAGGAGCAACAAAGAACAGCCCTTTTGTAATGATGTATGAAGCCTTCTATAATGGCTTTTGTAAAGGCTTAGATATGGCTTTAGCAATGGAAGACCAAGAGGGGCAGGGGGCAGGGATATGATTACAGGCCAGCGCAACCAACCAACCCCAACCCAGACAACTTACGCCAAGGACTTAATAAGCAAGCTGGGCTACAGGCAAGAAGCGTTTAATCTTGAAAATATGACAAGAAAAGAAGTATCAGATCTAATACAAAGACTAAGAAAAGAGCTTGAATGGCTAAAGTAAACAGGTACAGCGGGGAATGGGAAAACCTACCCCGCTATTAGTGCTTATAAAGAGAGGGGGCGAAGCCATGAAAGAAAGACCTACAGAAGAAGACCCAATATACAAAATGGCAGAAGAAGCGCAAAAAGAGCTACAGAAGCAAGCAGACGAAGCACAAGAGAAAATGGAGAGGGCGGGAGTATGGACACCAGAATCATAGCAATAGTAAACCAAAAAGGGGGAGTAGGCAAAAGCACAACAGCGGAAGCCTTAGCCGCTGGGCTATTCCTTAAAGGCTTTTCTTGCCTTGCGATAGATCTTGACGCTCAGTGTAATTTTAGCTACACAATGGGAGCAAGGACGGACGGGGCTACAGCCTTAGGACTGCTTACGGGAGAAGTGGAAGCGGACACAGCAATACAGACTATAGACGGCTTAGACGTTATAGCGGCAAGCAAGGCTCTTGCTGGAGCTGACGCTTTCATAACGGACACGGGGAAAGAGTACAGGCTAAAAGAAGCCTTAGAGGGCATAAAAAAACGATATGATTATATTATCATAGACACCCCGCCAGCTTTAGGCATACTCACTGTAAACGCTCTCACAGCTTGTGACAAGGCGATTATACCAGCCCAGGCGGATATATACAGCTTACAGGGAATAGAACAGCTTGCAGAAACTATCCAGCCTGTAAAGAAATACTGCAACCCCTCTTTACGGATAGACGGCATTTTATTGACAAGATATAATTCACGCTCAGTATTAAGCCGTGAAGTGGCAGAGCTAACGGAGCAGTTAGCGGCTAAGCTGGGGACGAAGCTATACAAGGCCACGATAAGAGAAGCTATAGCCGTAAAAGAAGCACAGATAAGCCAAAAAGACCTATTTAAGTATGCACCAACGGCAAAGGTAACGGAAGACTACAGAGCTTTTATAGAGGAGTTTTTAGAAGACGATATAGAAGAGAGGAGCTAAAGGAAATGGCAAAAAAGAGCTTTAAAGACAACCCCGCTTTACAGTTTATAAGCAAGGCAGGGGAAGAAGAAGCGGCAACCAAACCGCAACCAAAAGACAACCAAACCGCAACCAAGCCGCCAGAGGGCTACAAGATCAACCCGCTTTACATTGAAACGAAAAGCAAGCGGCTACAGCTTGTATTACAGCCCAGTTTATTACTAAGAGTAAAAGAGAGAGCCAAAGAGCAGGGACTCTCAGTAAATGAGTATGTACACAGAATATTAGACGAAGCGACAAAGGAGTAAAAGACCATGGAAGACAAAAACAGACTTGCAGAGCTGGAGAGCTTAAAAGTTTACACCTTAACCGAGATAGAGCCAATTTTAGGAGTAACACACAGGACGTTACTGACCTACATAAAGGACGGACGGCTCAAAGGCGTAAAGATAGGCGGTAAATGGAAAGTGAGCGGGGACAATTTGAGAAAGTTTATAAACGGAGAGAGCTAAGCTTCTCTTTAAAGGCGACAATCATAGTATAATGATAGGGGCAGAGCATGAGCAAAAATCTGATAGCCATAACAAACAAGGTTATAGAGTGGGAAGAGCCAGCAACGGAAACGGAGCAGGCGGAAGAAGTGACACGCATGATATGGGCTGATAGCATAGAAGAAGCAAAGCGAATGGAGCAAATGAGCGCAGAGGAACTGGACGCTTACTTAGAGGAAAAAGAACGGAGAAAGAAGCATGAGTAACTACAAGGCCACCCCGTTAACTACCACACCCCCAGCAAAAGCCAAACCGCAAAAGGAACAGGCGCAAAAGCAGGAGAAGATTTTAATAATTAGCTGGGACGTACACGAAAAAGAACAGCAGACCACAGAGCAAAAATAGCTTTATTGTCCGAAAACTACTATTAGCGGACAATGAAACTATGAAGCAAAAGACAACCTTTTAGCCCTTGCCTGTATAACAACATACACATTACAGCATACACAATTATACAACGGCTATTACACAATATCCTATAAAGAGAGGGGCTTACCATGAAGTCAACAGAACTGAAACAAGATTTTATAAGGCTTAGGGCTGAGGGCAGGAGCTACAGCTTTATAGCAAATGAGCTTAATATATCAAAAAGCACCTGTACCAAGTGGGAGCAGGAGCTTTACAAAGAGATAAGCGAGCTTAAACAGGCCATATTGACGGAGCTATACGAAAGCTACGGAATGATGAAAGAAGCACGTATAAGGAATCTGGGCGGCATTTTAGGCAGGATAGACGAAGCCATAGCTAATACAGACTTGTCAACAGTAGACCCTGCCAAGCTCTTAGACTTCAAGCTCAAATATATGGAAGCACTAAAAGGCGAATACATGGGGCAGAAAAAGCCTTTAGATCCTGCCACAGTAGACGCAAGAAGCATTGTAGAAGCCCTTACGGACTTATTGAACAGGACGAGAGCGGGGGACATTACAACGGAGCAAGCCCAGAGAGAGAGCCTTATTTTAGCTAACCTCTTACGGGCTTATGATACGGCAGAAGTAAAAAGCAAGCTGGACAGCTTAGAAGCGGCTGTAGGGAGTAGGGCATAATGGCAGATATAAAGAGATTACTTAATAAAAAAGGCTGGACAGGTAAAGAGCTGGGAATAATAGAAGTAACTAATATGGCTCTTAACTTTAAGCACAGGCTGTACGGGGAGCCAGAGAAAGACCTCATAGAGCATGAGCAATTTCAAAAAATGATAAACGAGATAAAAGACCCCGTACAGGGACGGGCTTATAACGGCTATATCGCTTTGCATGAGTGGATAGTATTGGTATTTAACATAGCCCAAGGCCAGCTACAGCAAGCCCAAGTGCAATTTAGGACGCTACAGGGGCTTATAGGTAAGGCCATGGTAGCCGAGGACGTTTTTCGCTATGCTTCAGAGCTTCCCTGCATCGTTACCCAAAAGCAATATGAAGACATGAGGAAAGAGGGCTTAGAAAGACAATTTGTAAACGAAAAAGGCGAAGAGTACACAAACAATATTTTTGATCTATTAAATATTGCTATCAGCTTCTATCTCTACAGGCTACAGAATGAGCCACGGAAAGCAAACCCGCTAAAGGCAATAAGAAAGAAATACTTAGCCCAGCCTGTAAAGAGTAAGCTTATCCTTGACCGCTACAACGAAGTAACAGGGCGGGGCTACTATGTGTTAGATGATGGCAGACGTAGCGATCAGATGACTAATGAAGAGTGGCAAGAAGCTATAACCACGCCAAAAATGAGGGACGCTCTTGATAATATAGAGCCATGGGCTTTGAAGTATTGGCAAGACAAGTCAAGGCTAATCTATGAGGGAGCGACAGAAGAAGAAGCGGAAGAGATTATAAGCAAGGGACACAAGCAAGACGGGCTGGGGACACACTCAGTATGGCATACATACACGGAGCCGCCCAAAGACTTGACTAAGTGGGATATTATAGAGCAAGAATACTTAACAGAGTTTTACCCTGCCAATTTAGACGGGAAAGACAGCCTTACAGAGAAAGACTTTACCGCTTCCATGGAAGACCTTTATAGCGAGTTTAAAGAGCTTGTGGACGCTATGCTAAAGGACATGGACAATCTTTATTTTAAAGGCGATAAAGTGCAGGCTTCCAAGCTTAAACGCTCAGAGTGGGCTACTACAGCCATAAGCACAAGGCGGCTTTATGATCTGGACTTTTACGGAGAGAAAGAAGTAGCAGAAAGCTACACCAATATTTTTGACGGGAACAGAAGAGCTTTATTTAATGGCATAGCCATACTGCAACCAGACGAAGACGGGGTAATACAGGGAGTGAGAAGCCGACAGATAGATGAAAAAGGCTACTACATAGAGCCGCAATTAGGGCGGGTAGTAGGCCAGTCTTCTTTAGGGGGCTACTTCACAGAAGCAGAAGACTTTGCGGACAACGTGGACGAAGTAGAAAGCTCAGTTAACACCTTTTTAGACAGCTATTATTTTGTAGTGGCCTTTAACTATGTAGTGGAGTGCATAGCGGAGCTTTACGAAGTGCCAGATCTCAAAGTATTTATATTGCCTATAGAAAGAGAGATAGGGCGGAGAATGGACGCTTACAACGCTCTTGTCCCTATACTCTATACACAGATAAAGAATACGGACTACAGGGACAAAGAGCTACAGAGAAAGAAGCTCAAAGTATTGCAGGACTACTTCCAGCCTGTAGACTACAAAGCCCTTACCCTGCCAGAAGAAAGCAAGGTACAGCTAAAAGAGCTTTTAAAGGACTTTAAAGCCTTTAAGAAAGACGACACACAAAACGCTGTATTTGCCTTAATGCACAGGCCAGACGGAGATAAGCGAGGGTACTAATTATGAAGCAGAAAAACAACTTTACTATTAAGCCTGTACCCTCTACAAGCCCTTATAAGCAGGAAGAAACAAGCTTTTACAACGTGCCAGACAGCACAGCCAGCAACCTTATTTTAGACGTTTTAGGAGCTGGGGGGAGTGTTTCAGACTTGCCAGAACGCAAAAAGCAAGTAAACCACAATACAAAGTATGAAGTATTGGAAAAGGGAAAACAGCGGCAAATTTCTCTAAAGACAAGCACAGGCAAAGAAGAAGTAACTATAGAGCTTGCAGACATTGAAAAGCTGACAGGCAGTAACAAGCCAGCTAAAAAGCTTTTTGTGCTAAGCCTTATAAAAGCAAGCAAACAAGCTATTTTTAACGGACAGCTAACCAAAGACTATATAAGCTTCCCTTTACAGGAGCTTATAGACATAGGCTTTTACAAGACCATAAGAAGCGCAAGGGCAGGCTTTGAAACAGGGACGGACACGCTAACCAGCATAAAGATTAAAGGAGCCATAAAGAAAAACAAAAAGGACAAAGCAGAAATAAAAGTATTAGAAGTGCTTTTTACAGGAGCAAAGATAAGCAAGGGACAATGCTTTATATATTTCAACCCCCGTATAAACTGGGGCTTCTTAACACAGTATTTTACAATACTACCGCTCTATTACTTTGGGCTGTCAAACAAGGCCAGCGATTTACTGTATTATATTTTCTATCTTGCCAGACAGCACACAAGGGAGATAGAGGAGCGGGGCTACTTTAACATAAGCTTTAGAGCCATACAGCACAAGCTACAGCTTCCGAATGAAAAGGGAGCGGCTAACCCCCAACGGGACATAAGGGACGCTATAGAAAACGCTATAGAGGAGATAGAAGAAAGACACAAAAAGACCTATAACAATATGGAGTTTTCCTTGCTTCCTGTCTATGATTTAAACTCTTCTATATCGGAGTATTTAGACAACGGCTATTTGAAAGTAGAGCTAAAGGGGGACTTTGCTACTACGTTTATAACGATCAGCAAGGACACAGAAAAGCAGATAGCAGAGAGCAAGAAGCGACAAGCCAGAATACAGGAGAAAGCGATAGCGATAGCAACGGCTAAGAAGCTGGAGAGCGAGAAGAGCGGCTAATAACCGCTCTTTTTCTTTGGCAGGGAACAGGAACGGGAGCTTGTGAGCGAAGCGAACACAATATAACCCAAGAATCTTTTTTTACACAGAAGAAGCTACAACCCCCCACCCCACGCCAGAAAGACCCCCACCCTATAAACACTAAGCACCCTCTAAAAATTATGAGTAAAATTTTTGTGGATCTCTTCCCAAAATATGACTTTTGAAAAAAGGACATTTTACGTGGCAAGCAAGATATAGAGAAATAAAAAAAGGCTCTTTCTATATCTGGTATTTTGGCCTATAAAAAGGAAAACTACCCTCTCAAAAAAAAGGACATTTTACGTGGGAAAAAGGACATTTTACGTGGGAAAAGTCACTTTTTACGTGGGAAAAGTCACTTTTTACGTGGCTACCAAAATCTGCAACCCCAGACGGGGAGCGGCTTTCAGAATTTCAAAAAATCCCAATATATTATCAATAGATAATCAATTGATAATTAACCAGCCCACCCCCGCCAGCCCTTGCGGGGCGGGGCTGTGCTATAATGTGCCTGTAAAAAGAAAAAGCTTTACCGAGAGAGCTTTTCTTTTACAGGCTACAGTAGGGGGCTATCAAATCCCTGCCAAAGCCCAGCACAGCAACGGACGGGCAGAGCCATACACAAAATAGCAGAATCAAACAAGGAATATAAGAAAGAGAGGAGCATAGCACATGGACAGAGAGAGAGCGAAGCAGTATATCTTAGCAAGGGCAAAGGAATACTTAGAGCCAGACAGGAGCGGACGGGGCTTTATCTGTCCTATATGTGGAAGCGGGACAGGGAAAAACGGGACAGGCATAACCACCAAAGACGGAGTACATTTTACTTGCTGGGCGGGGTGCTTTACCAACAGCGATATTATAGACATTATAGGCTTAGAGCATAGACTAACAGACTATAACGCCAAACTACAAAAGGCCGCAGATCTATTCCATATCACGATAGAAAACGGCTACACAGGCAGAAGCACAGCAAGAGAAGACTTTGCTACAGAGTACCAAAAGCAGGACAAAAACGAACAGATTACACAAGACAGCATACACAATAACACATACACAAACAGCAAGGAAGAGCCAGACTACACAGCTTTCTTTTTACAGGCCAACAGAGATATAGAGAAGACGGACTATCACAGAGGGCTAACGCTGGAAACGCTAAACCGCTTCAAAATTGGCTATGTAGCGGAGTGGAAGCACCCCAAGGCCAATAAAATGCAACCAAGCCCCCGCTTGATAATACCTACCAGCAAGCACAGCTACTTAGCCAGACACGCAAGCAAGGAGAATTTTATAAACTGGAGAGGGCAAGTAGAAAACAAAAGCAAAGTAGGGAGTGTAAGGCTTTTCAATGCCAGAGCTTTGAGAGAAGCTCAGAAACCTATTTTCATTACAGAGGGTGAAATAGACGCTATGAGCATTATAGACGTAGGCGGGGAAGCTGTAGGGCTGGGGAGTGCTAACAATGTTAAAAAGCTCTTAGCATTATTGGAAAAAGAAAAGCCAGCCCAGCCGCTTATTATTGTCAAGGACAATGACAAGACGGGAGAGCGGGCAGAGAAAGAGCTTGCAGAGGGCTTAGAGCGGCTACAAATTACTTTCTATAGAGCAGATATAACACAGCCATACAAGGACGCTAACGAAGCCTTAAACGCTGACAGAGAAGCCTTTAAAGAAGTAGTAGCCCAGGCGGAAAACATAGAAGCGGAAACACTGGAAGCAGAGAAAGAAGCGATAGAGCGGGAAGCCGTGATATATTCGCTTCAAGACTTCATGCAGAAGATAGAGGAAAGCAAAAACGCAGCTTTTCTTCCTACAGGCTTTGGAAGCCTTGATAATATCTTAGACGGGGGGCTGTATGCAGGGCTGTACATTGTAGGAGCCGTTAGCTCTTTGGGGAAAACTACTTTTTGCTTACAGATAGCGGACAATGTAGCCCAGCAGGGGCAGGACGTTCTAATATTCTCTCTTGAAATGGCAACGCATGAGCTGGTAGCTAAAAGCATAAGCCGCTTAACTTTGGTAAAGGACTTAGCAGAAAACGGGACAACAGCCAACGCAAAGACTACAAGGGGCATAATGAACGGCTCACGCTATGCAGGGTACAGCCAAAGAGAAAAACAGCTTATAACGGACGCTATAGCTACTTATGGAGAATACGGGGGGAGCCATATTTTTATCACTGAGGGCATAGGGGACGTAGGGATAGAGGAGATAAGAGCAAAAGTAGAAATGTATGTAAAACACGGGAAAAGGCCGCTTGTAATAATTGACTATTTACAGATCATAGCCCCCATAGACATAAGAGCCACGGACAAGCAGAACACAGACAAAGCAGTATTAGAGCTTAAACGGCTGAGCCGTGATTATAACATACCGATTTTAGCAATAAGCAGTTTTAACAGGGATAACTACATAGCACCCGTAAACCTTGCGTCTTTCAAAGAAAGCGGAGCGATAGAGTATAGCTCAGACGTTCTTATAGGGCTACAGTATAACGGTTTTGATTATTTAGGCGGGGAAGCAGAAGGAGCAAGAAAGAAAAGGATAAGGGGCTTGCTAAAAGAAGCAGAGTATAAAGGGAAACACGGACAAGCCCAAGAGATACAAGTTAAAATCTTAAAGAACAGGAACGGGAGCAAGGGAGATACTGTTTTAGACTTTTACCCCATGTTTAACTACTTTAAAGACAAAGAAGAGGGGGAACAGGAGAATGACAACGGAGAATGGAGCAAGGCAGAGAGTAACTTTAGCCAATAAAGTAACTTTAGACTTTACAGGGCTACTCACTGACGAAAAGCAACGCTCTAAAACGCCCGTAGACGCATTTTCAGAGGGCAACGCATATAAAACTACTAACCAAGAGCAAAAAGCCGCCACAAGCAAAATAGAGAGCTTAGAGAGGGAACAGGCTACAGGCTTGCTTATACAGGCCAAAAAAGAGAAAGAAGCACACC
>OCTW011443739.1_pt1 | contig 11632 bp, 8 predicted proteins | sample 1539671 | NCBI WGS metagenome assembly OCTW01 (sample SAMN02144230, study PRJEB22623) | gut metagenome | biome: sheep rumen | host: Ovis aries | place: New Zealand | reverse complement strand
GGGCACGGACAGCCTTGAAAGCATGACGATCCCGCGAAGCGTTACAAAAATCGGAGATTTCGCCATTTGGTATTCGGTCATCAAATGCTATGCAGGCAGCTACGCCGAAAGATACGCAAAGGAAAACAGCAAGCCCTACGAGATCATCGAGGAATGATACAAGGCAGCGAGCCGCACAAAGCCAAAATGAAACTCTGCACCGGGCAAATTTCATTTTTCTCAAAAAAATACCGCATTACCCCTTGAAAAATGCAGGAAAAAGTGGTACAATATATCTTGGAAATATTTTTATGAAAGAAGGACTTCACTATGGAAATCAAAGTAGAGCTTACCAAAACGCCCAAGGCCAAGCCTCAGGACGAAACAAAGCTCGGCTTCGGCCACATTTTTACTGACCATATGTTCGCTATGAACTATGACACCGGCAAGGGCTGGCATGACGCACGCATCGTGCCCTACGGCGAGATCTCGCTCTCCCCTGCCGCTATGTGCCTGCACTATGGTCAGGAGATCTTCGAGGGTCTTAAAGCTTACCGCCGCGCTGACGGTAAGATCCAGCTGTTCAGACCCGACGAGAACTACAAGAGACTCAACAACTCCGCAAGGAGAATGGTCATCCCCGAGATCGACGAGGAGTTCATGATCGAGGCTACCAAGAAGCTGGTATCTATCGAGAAGGACTGGGTGCCTCACACCGACGGCGCCGCTCTCTACATCAGACCCTTCATCTTCGCCACCGATCCTTACGTTGGCGTTAGACCCGCAGATCACTATCTGTTCCTCATCATTCTCTCTCCCTCGGGCGCTTACTACTCCACAGGCCTCAACCCCGTTAAGATCTACGTTGAGAACAACTACGTCAGAGCAGTACGCGGCGGCACGGGCTTTGCAAAGACCGCTGCCAACTACGCTATCTCCCTCAAGGGACAGGAAGAGGCTCACGAGCAGGATTACGAGCAGGTGCTCTGGCTGGACGGCGTTGAGAGAAAGTACATCGAGGAAGTCGGCTCCATGAACATCTTCTTTGTTATCGACGGCGAGGTAATCACCCCCGAGCTTCAGGGCTCTGTACTTCCCGGCATAACAAGAAAGTCCGCGCTCGAGGTCTGCAAGTCCAAGGGCATCAAGGCCACCGAGAGAAGGATCACCATTCAGGAAGTCGCCGACGCTTATGACGCAGGCAAGCTGGACGAAGTATTCGGCACAGGCACAGCCGCCGTTATCTCCCCTGTTGGTCACCTCAAGTGGGGCGACAAGATCATGACGATCAACAACAACGAGATCGGACCCATTTCCCAGATGCTCTACGACACCATGACAGGCATCCAGTGGGGCAAGATCGAGGACACCTTCGGCTGGACAACACCCATCGAATAAGACCGCATAGCTTAATAACAGATAATAAAAACGGTATCTCTCCCCCTCGGGGGCGAGGTACCGTTTTTCATGTTTTTTCATGCTCGGGAAATGCGCCTCAGAAAAGCTCTCTCATCTGCCCGATCAGCTCGCCGAAGAGCTTCAAAGCGTCGGTGACAGGCTTGGTGGTGGACATATCCACTCCCGCGATCTTCAGCAGCGAGATCGGGTCTGTCGAGCAGCCGCCCGAAAGGAACCTGATATAATCCTTCACGGCAGGCTCGCCCTCGGTAAGTATCCGCTGCGAGAGCGCAATGGCCGCCGAATAGCCCGTTGCATACTGGTAAACATAATAGTCGTAATAGAAATGCGGTATACGCGCCCATTCAAGGCTTATCTCCTCGTCAAGCACAATGCCGTCGCCGAAGTAGAGGCGGTTGAGCTCCTTGTAGATGTCGCACATCACCTCTGCGGTGAGAGCCTCGCCCTCTGCCGCAAGCTCGTTGATCTTCAGCTCGAACTCCGCAAACATCGTCTGCCTGTAAAGCGTGGTGCGGAACTGTTCAAGGAAGTAGTTTATCAGGTATGCCTTCTCCTTCTTGTCGGACGTGTTTTTCAGCAGGTACTGCATCAGCAGCGCCTCGTTGCAGGTCGAGGCCACCTCCGCCACAAAGATAACGTAGTCGGAATAAGCCACGGGCTGGTTCCTGTTCGAGAGATAAGAATGGATCGCGTGACCCATTTCGTGGGCTATGGTGAACATACAGTTAAGGGTGTCCTTGTGGTTCAGCAGGACATAGGGGTGTACTCTCGCGCCTGCGGAGTAAGCGCCGCTGGTCTTGCCCTCGTTCTCATAGACGTCTATCCAGCGGTTGTCAAAGCCCTCGCGCAGTATCGCAAGATAGTCCTCGCCCATAGGCGCCAGCGCTTTCAGTACGGTCTCCTTTGCCTCCTCAAAGCTTATCTTCATGTCAAAGTCGGAAACGATAGGCGTGTAGAGATCGTAGAAGTGCAGCTCGTCAAGCCCCATCAGCTCCTTCCTGAGCTGAACGTAGTCGTACATATAGTTCATGTTCTCGTGTACGGCCTCGATCAGATTGGTGTAGACCTCCACGGGCACCTCGTTTGCTTCAAGAGCCGCCGCAAGAGAGGAGGGATACTTCCTCGCCTTTGCGTAGAACTGCACGCTCTTGATCTGTGCCGAGAGCGTGGAGGCGCAGGTGTTGCGGAAGCTGCCGTAGGTCGAATACATAGACTCGAAGGCGGACTTTCTAAGCACACGGTCGCTGTCCTGCACCAACGGGATATAGCTGCCGTGGGTCACCTGATGCGCTTTGCCGTCCTTGTCAACTGCGTCGGGGAAACGCAGGTCAGCATCAGAGAACATGGAATAGATATTCTCGGGAGCCGATGTCAGCTCGCCTGTCATCGCCAGTATGCGCTCCTCAGCATCGGAGAGGATATGCTCCTTCTTGCGCCTTACGCGGTCAAGATTGCGGCGGTAGAGCTCAAGCTCCGGCACAGCCTTGTAAAAGCCCTCGAGCTTCTCCTCGTCGATCGCTATGATCTCGGGGGTCTCAAAGCTTCCTGCGGCGTTCAGCTCGACAAAGGCGGTCTCGAGCTGGCCTATCATTCCCTGATAGAAGGGGTTGGCGGTGTCCTCGTCCGAGCGGCGCTGGGCGTAATTCCCGAGGCTGTCCGCAAGCACGGAGATCTCGTCGCCGACCCTCAGAAACTCCAGCAGCACCTCGCCGTTCTCGCCGAGCCTGCCCTTGAAGGCCTTGACCCTCCCGGGCATAGCCTGCATCTTTTTAAGATCTTCCCTCCACGCCTCGTCTGTGGGATAAATGTCTTCGAGCGCCCAGGTGAATTCCACGGGCACCTCGCTTCTCTTCGGTATTCTTTCTTCTGCCATAACGGTACTCCTTTTCTATGCGGGTCAGCCGGGCTTCCCGCTGCCTGATAATATTTTACCATATCCGGAGAAAAAAGTAAAGCCCTTACACGATCAGCAGGCGCAGCCGCTCCTCCAGCTCAAGACACTCGGCCGCAAAATCGTCCGAGCCGTCGGTGTACATGGCTTTAAGGCGTGCCACACGGCAGGAGATCTCCTCAAGCCTGTCGGTTCTGACGAAAAAACCGAGCTGCCGCCTGACACTGCTCCAGCGCCTTTCAAGCTCGTCGAGACGCGCAAGAGCGGTGTCGGGCTCCCGATACGCCGCAAGCACAGCATCTGTCATGTCGCAGAGGCTCTCGCTGCGGTCAAGGACAGAGTGACGGGCATAGAGCGACACAAAGGCCACCACGGCCATCAGCAGCCCGCAGATCACCAGCCGCTTCACAGGCAGTCCTCCTTTTTTATCACCGTGTAGGCGCCGCTGCGTTCTGCGGTCATGATGAAAATATCCTCCTCGCGGCAGCCCTCGGCGTGAAGCATCTTCCGCGCCCATTTCACGTCCCGCCCGATGGCAGAAAGAGCGTCGGGCATCAGCTCTCCGTCGGCGCCCACGAGCAGCGGCGGATCCTTGCCCTTGGAATCCTGCTTTGTGCAGACCGAGACCTGACCCGTGGTCTCGACCACAGCCAGCTGCACCTCAGAAATATCAAACACGTCCATCTGCCGCAGCGCCTCCATAAGATCGTCGACCGAGAACCGCAGCTCCTTCAGCAGCGAGGCGTTGACCCTGCCCTGAGTTATTATCATCTTCGGCTCGCCCGAGACAAGCTTCCGAATTCGGCGGCTGCGCAGTGTCAGCTGCGACACAAAGACATCAAGACACACCAGCGTGACTATCGGTATCACGCCCGTGAGCATCGGCAGCGAGCGGTCCTCGATCGGCAGGGTCGCGATGTTCGAGAGCAGTATCGTTATCACAAGCTCCGAGGGCTGTAATTCGCCTATCTGCCGCTTCCCCATCAGCCTTACCGCAGCGATTATAAGAAAATAGAGCACCGCCGCTCTCAGCAGCACAGTAAGCATGGCTCCTCCCTCCTTTGCACGACTGTTATCTGTTCTATTGTCTGCGGTTTTCGGGGAATTATTCTCGGTACTTTTTCATTTTTCCGCGGCATATATATTATCACAAACATTCAAGGAGGGACCTTTCATGACAGACACTAAGCTAAAGGACATCATCAACGCGCTGGCACACGGCACCTCTCCGGCGAACATCGAAGCCTCGGAGGGCGTGACCTGTGAGGAGATCGCGCTTATCGCCGAAAATCACGCAGACGAGATCTGCCGACGGAGAGCCGAGCTCGAAGCCCGACGCAGCAGGGTGCAGGCGCTGCCCGTCTTCGGCATCGACGTTTCCGCCTGGCAGGGCGTGATCGCGTGGAACCGTGTGAAAAACGACAGAAACAGCGGCTTCGCGATGCTCCGAGCTGCCTGCGGGCAGGAGCCCGACACCCGCTTCGAGGAGAACTACCGCGGCGCAAGGGCGGCAGGCATTCCCGTCGGGGCTTATCTTTACTCGATGGCTCTCGGCGAAGCGGAGGCCGAAGCCGAGGCCGAGCTGCTGCTCTCGCTGGTCAAGGACAAGGAGCTCAGCTATCCGCTGGCGCTCGACATCGAGGAGGAGCAGCAGGTAAAACTCGGCGCCGACAAATGCTCGGCGATCATCACGGCCTTCTGCGGTCGGCTCGAACAGGACGAGCGCTACGTCTGCCTTTACTCCTACGAGGATTTCCTGCTCAGCTGCGTCACCGAGGACGTCAGGCGCAAGTACGACCTCTGGGTCGCCGATGTGGGCGGCACGCCAAGGCTCTCGGGCGGCATGAGGCAGTATTCCTTCTCGGGCGCGGTCCCGGGCATCAGCGGCAGGGTCGATCTTGACGAGGCCTACAAGGACTACCCAAAGATCATCGCCTCGATGAAAAAGCGATAACTGCAAAAGCGGCATACCCTCTCGCGAAGGTATGCCGCCTGTCATTCAGTTCAGAATATCTGTCCGTTCACTTGACTTTAACTCTTTTTATCTCGCTGTAGTTGCCGTAGCGCTTGCCGTCTATCGTGACGTAGGCGCGGTACTTGACATACCAGGTCTCGCCCGTCTCGGGCACAGACGAAAAACGCTCGCTAAGCTTGGAAATATCCTCGGTCTCGTAGGTGTGGACGCCGCTCTTGAAGCTCTTGTCCTTCGAGTAGAGCACCTCGTAGCCCGTGGCGGAGCTGTTCTTCTTCCATGTTGCCCTGAATGCCGACTTCGCGGCCTTGAGCTTCAGCTCTGCCGGTGCAGGCTTGATGACGAACGTGGTCTCGGCCTCGCCGTAATGTCCGTTCTTTCCCTTGATCGTAACGGTGGCGGTGCCGACCTTCTTGTTGTTCTTGTATTCAACGGTGTAGTCCGAAGCAGGCACCTTGTTGCCCTGAGTATCGGTAACGATCAGCGAGGGCTTTATCTCCTTGCCCGAATAGGTGTAGGAGGCGTACCTCGGCTCTGCGGATACTATGCCGCAGGCGGCGGTGATGCTCTCGACCTCGCTGTAGGTGCCGCAGCGTGTGCCCTCTGTCGTCCCGTCCGCGGTTATGAAGGCGCGCACCTTGATATACCACTTCTCGCCGACCTTGGGCTTCTTGGTCAGGCTGACATAGTTCTTATCCGTAACGGTGACGGAGTAAACGTTCTTGCTGAAAGTCTTGTCCTTGGAGTAGAGCACCTGATAGCCTGAGGCGGTGCTGTCCTTTTTCCACTTGACCTTGATGGCGCCCTCGTTTGTGGTCAGAGACGAGATCTCATTCTTCTTGGGCTTGATGGTGAAGGTCTTTGTCACGGTCCCCGAATATCTGCCGATGCCCGTGACCGTCACGGAGGCGCTGTTGAAGCCGATCTCCTTGTTGTTCTTGTAGCTGAGGTCGTAGTCGCGGCCAAGCTTCAGCTTTTCGGGGCCGCTTCTTACTGTCAGATAGCTGCTGATGTCGAGCGCTGCGCCCGTATAGGTGAAGGCGGAATAATCGAGGGTGACATCAGCGGCGTCGATGGTCGCGGCCTCAGCGATATAATCGTCGATCGCGAGGGCGCAGACCTGCTCGGTCGGCAGCGCCTGTGTCTTGTTCTTCTTGCTGTTCGAGAAATTATAATACTGGTTGGAGGCGGATTCATAGCTTGTATAAAGCAGTCCGCCGTCGCTCACAAGCTCCTCCATCATATTGGGCGCCGACATCCCGTCGCCAAGCTTTGTAAGGGACACAGATCTCTTGCCGTTCTTCTCCTTGCCGATGCTGATATTATACAACTGCAGCACCGACTTGCAGTTGCGTCCCGGGGAGCTTGACACCGCAAGATAGCGGTAGCCGTCCTTGGTCAGGAGATCCATTCCGTTGGTGCTGCCGAGGCCAAGCGAAATGGTGGCGGTCTTTGCGGTCAGCTTGTAGCTCTTGTCCTTCTTTGAGGGCGCAAAGCCGCGGATAGTGTTGGCGCTCTCGTCGGGGCTGTAGGTGCCCACCCAGAGCAGGCCGTTCTTGCTGTCGTAGGCCAGATAAGATGCGGTAACGCCGCAGCTCACGTCCTTGCAGGCATATTTCGAGATGCTGACCGAGCCGCCCTTTTTAGCGGCGTCCTTGACGGTGTCCAGCGACACGGCATCAAGGCTGTTGTCGGTGCTCTTCGCGATCCAGACAAGCTTCCTGTCAGGGTCATAGGCGAGGCCGCCGACGTGGTTTATGTCTCTTGTCACGAGGGTACACTTAAGCTTCTGCGTTTTCTTGTCAACGACATAAAGCACAGAACGGTGCTGGCCCGTATGCTCCTTCGACTTGTACTTTGTTGCAGGATTGATATTTCCGCTGCATCCCGCACAGTAGGCGCTGATTATAAAATAGTCGTCCGTGGCGCAGATGCCCTGCGGCACCATGAAGGCAGTTTCGGAGCTGCCTGTCTTTGTGGAGCTTAGCCCGGGTATATCAAAGCTCTGCTCGTTCCTGAGGATATCGAGGAACTCGGGGCAGCTGCTCCTGAGCTCTTCACGCCAGTCCGAGGAGACGAGCTCTTTTTCGGAATAGAGGGTATAGCTGACGGTCGCCTTCGAGGGCTCGTAGGTGTCCACAAGTCCCGGGCAGGCCGCACCGTGAGGATTCACAAAAAACTGCACCCCAAGGCAGCAGAAGTCCTTGTCGCCGTCGGGGTTGAGGTCGGCGGTGTCAACGGTTATCCAAAGCCTGCCGTCCTCTTCAAAATTTCTTGTTCCCTCCACGGGCGAATACCAGTTCCAGGTGTCGCCTCCTGCGGCGTAGATCTGGGCTCCGAAGTCCATCTGGTCGCAGCTGTCGCTGGAGATCTCGGAAATATCCGCCACAAGGGTCAGCTTCCCAAGGCTCGTGACCTCCTCCCACGAATAGCTTCCGTCAAGTATTATGATATCCTTCGATTCGTTTTCAGTGCCCTGCTCAAAGGAATGGGTAAAGGTGCTTTTTGAGAGCTCGTGATCCATGACCAGCTCAGGCTCCTCGGCCTTTGGCGCAGTCACATCGACAGCAAGCTGTCCGCCCTCTCCCATACCCAGCACGGCGGCTGACAGCGCTCCCGCCATCAGTTCTTTTATCATATCTCTCCTCCTGAGCTAAATGCTGAAAAAGCCACAGGCCCGCCCGGTGGAGCAGGCCTGCTTGGATAGGAACGTATTACAGCACGGCTTTCTCAGTCTATCTTGTTATTTGCTATTACCTCTGCCACAAGGTTTGCAGGCAGCTGGTCATAGCGGATATGCTCCATCGAGTATGAGCCTCTGCCCTGAGTCATCTGGCGCAGGGTCATGGTGAAGTCGCTCATCTCGGCATCGGGCACCTCGGCAACTACTTCGGTAAGGCCCTTCTTCTCTGCCGGGTTCATTCCGAGAACTCTGCCGCGGCGCTTGTTCAGCTCGCCGATAACGTCGCCCGTGTTCTCGTCGGGAACGGTGACTGTCAGGCTGCTGATAGGCTCGAGCAGCATCGGCTCGGCCTTGGGGATGCCTTCCTTGAAGGCGATCGAGGCCGCGATCTTGAACGCCATTTCAGAGGAGTCAACAGGGTGATAGGAGCCGTCCACCAGTATTGCCTTTACGCCGACAACGGGGAAGCCTGCCAGCACGCCCTTCTTCATGCACTCCTGAAGTCCCTTTTCAACTGCGGGGAAGAAGTTCTTGGGAACAGCGCCGCCGAATACTCTCTCCTCGAATATCAGCTCGTCGGAGATGCAGGGCTCGAACTCTACCCAGATGTCGCCGAACTGGCCGTGGCCGCCCGACTGCTTCTTGTGTCTGCCCTGTACCTTTACCTTCTTGCGGATAGTCTCGCGGTAGGCGATCTTCGGAACAGAGGTCTCGATGTCAACGCCGAAGGTGTCGTGCAGCTTGGAAGCAACGGAATCCAGGTGCAGGCCGCCAAGGGTGGTGAGTATCATCTCGAGGGTGTCGGGGTTCTGCTCATAGCGGAGAGTCTTGTCTTCCTCAAGCAGACGCTGGATAGCGGCGGAGATCTTTGCCTCGTCGCCCGAGCCCTTTGCTCTTACAGCCATAGCATAGGTGGGAGCAGGGAAAGCGATCGGCGCGAACTTAACGACTCTTGCGGGGTCGCAGATAGTATCGTTGGTGTTGACGGTCATCTTGGTGGCTACGACTATATCGCCGCAGTATGCCTCTGCCACGTCGATCTGCTTCTTGCCGCAGAGCGTGAACAGCTTGCCGACCTTTTCGGCGGAGCCTGTGGAGGCATTAACGATATCCTTGCCCGTCCTGATGGTACCTGAATGGATCTTGAGGAAGCTCATCTTGCCGACGAAGGGGTCTGCAACGGTCTTGAACACGAAAGCAGAGAGCGGAGCGTCCTTGTCGCACTTTATCTCTACAGGCTCGCCGTTTGCGTCCTCTGCGAGCTTGGTGTCGTTCTCGGAGGGCGCGGGCACAAGCAGGGTGATCTCCTTCAGCAGCATATCAATGCCCGAAAGATCGATAGACGAGCAGCACACAACGGGTGTGATCTTGCCCTCGTTCATGCCCTTGTGGATACCGTCGATAAGCTCCTTCTGGGTGAAGGCCTCGCCGCCGAAGAATTTCTCCATAAGTTCCTCGTCGGTCTCGGCAACGGCTTCGGAAACGGCCTCGATAAGTCCGTCGATACGGTACTCCATATTAGCAGCCACCTCGGCGGTAGGCATATCGGTCTGGACGGCCTTGCCGTTCTCGTACTTGTATGCCTGCATCTCGATGAGGTTGACGTAGGAAACTATCTTTCTGTCGGCGATAACGGGGACAACAACGGGGCACACAGTCGGGCCGAACTCGGTCTTGAGCTGTGTCAGCACGTTGTTGAAGTTTGCGTTCTCGTCGTCGAGCTTTGTTACAACGAACATTCTGGGCTTGCCGTTCTCGGCGGCGCAGTCATAGGCCTTGTGGGTGCCTACCTTAACGCCCGACTTTGCGGAAACGGTTATCATCACGCAGCCCGAGGCGTTGATGGCCTCGACCATGCCGGCCTCGTAGTCGAACAGGCCGGGAGCGTCAAGCAGATTTATTTTCAGGTCGCCGCTCTCGAAGCACTCGAGGGAGGTATAGACCGAACACTTTCTCTTTATTTCTTCTGCGGTATAGTCGGATACCGTATTGCCGTCCAGGGTCTTGCCGAGACGATCGGTAACACCGCTCTTGAAAAGCAGAGCCTCAACGAGCGAGGTCTTGCCCGAGCCTGCGTGGCCGCATACTGCAATGTTTTTGATCTTTGTGCTGTCGTAGGTTTTCAACTGGATCCTCTCCTTGTATAGAATAAATGTGAGTTTGCGAAAAATGCAGCAAATAACCTGTGTTGGTATAAATGCACAATAAAACGCAACTGCATAGATTAATTATATAATATTTTCACACAAAAGGCAATAGCTTTTAATAATTTTCTTTTCGTGATTATGAACAAAAAATTAACCGATCTTTATGCACAATGCACGGCAGAAGACTTGTTGCGCCGTTTTTTTGTTACAAATGACGGTCTCTGGTCGCGTGCGGCACGCTGCACGGGCGGCGACAATCAGCAGAATGGAAGATAAATCGCGGCGCTGCAAGGGCTTTTTTGTCTAATTGCATACTTGACATTGCCTTGACCGCATATTATAATATATATGTAGAAATAGTTAAATTTTTTATAAGTCGGCTCGTTCGGCTTATAGATCATCGCTCTTCGGGTCTCACCGAGAGGGCAACTATGTTTGGAGGTATAATATGAACAACAGGTTTTGCCAGAAATGCGGCAATCCCCTTGCCGAGAACGAGCGCTTCTGCGGCAAGTGCGGAACTCCCGCCGAGGCTGCTCCTGCACCCGCACCCGCTCCCGAGCAGGCTGCTCCCGTTCAGGATATGCAGGCCACTATCTATGCAGGCGCCGAGGCCGCTCAGGCAGCACAGGAAACTGCGGCTCAGGAAGCTCAGCAGGCTGCCGATCAGGCTCAGACATTCGCAAACGACGCAGCACAGGCTGCACAGCAGACCGCAGATCAGGCGGCAGCATTTGCTAACGGCAATGCAGCTCCCTTCGATCCCGCAGCCGTTCAGGGCGCAGTACCCGCCGCGGCAGCTCCCGCCAAGAAAGGCCCGGGCGCAGCAGCAGTGATCGCAAAGTACAAGCTGCCCATCATCATCGCGGCTATCGTGCTTGTGCTTGGCATCGCAGGCTTCATCATTTTCAAGCAGCTCACCAAGTACGAGAAGATCGACAGCAAGGATCTGTTCGCCGTAAACTTCTCGGGTCTTAACGGACAGGGCACCGCGGTCGCATATCTCAACTGTGAAGAGGCTGTTCCCGCCTACATCAGATATTCCGATGATTTCGACGAGGAAGAGCAGGAGTACAGCGATTACTTCTCCGACGAGAAGAAGGCGCTCCTCAAGGCCTACAAGAAGGCAGGCAGCAAGAGCGACGCCACCAAGATGCGCAAGGCTCTGCTCAAGCAGAAGAACGACAAGTATGTCCTCAAGCTGAAGCTAAGCCAGGACAAGGAGCTCTCGAACGGCGACAAGATCACCTGCACGGTTGATTATGACGAGGACGAGCTCAAGGAAGCAAACATCAAGCTTGAGAACACCGAGTTTGAAGTTGAGGTCGAGGGCCTTATCGAGGCCGAAGAGCTTGATCTGTTCGAGGGCTTTGCACCCAAATTCTCGGGCGTGGACGAAAGCGGCGAGATGACCTATGACAGCACAAACGCCACCTACCCCTTCATCACCTACTACAGCTATTCAGGCTCGGGCCTCAAGAACGGCGACATTGTTAATATCACCGCCGAGATCGACACTTCAAAAATCGAAAACAAGCAGG
>OCTW011546982.1_pt1 | contig 11636 bp, 12 predicted proteins | sample 1539671 | NCBI WGS metagenome assembly OCTW01 (sample SAMN02144230, study PRJEB22623) | gut metagenome | biome: sheep rumen | host: Ovis aries | place: New Zealand | reverse complement strand
AACATTGAATAATCATTTTATAAATTTCCCCAAAAAATTATTAAAAATTTAAAAAAAATCAATGAAAATATACTATATCCTATTTATAACACTAGTTATAAAAATAATATATAACTGTTTAAATGATGAAAAACAAATATCTAACTATAATTAAAGAGGAATAAAAAATGTTTGAAAGAATAAAAGAAGATATAGATGCCGCCTTTGCAAATGATCCTGCTACTAAAAGTGTTGTAGAGGCTATTTTATGTTATCCTGGATTACATGCAATTTGGTTACATAGAATTGCACACTGGTTCTGGATTAAAAAACATTTTTTAACCGGCAGATTTATTTCTCACATTAACAGATTCCTCACAGGTATCGAGATACATCCTGGTGCACAAATAGGTAGACGTTTCTTTATTGATCACGGTATGGGAATAGTTATTGGTGAAACCACTATTGTTGGTGATGATGTGCTTTTATATAAAGGAGTAGTGCTTGGTGGAACAAGTTTAGATAAAGGAAAAAGACACCCAACAATAGGTAATAATGTAGTAGTTGGAACTAATGCCATAGTTTTAGGAAATATTGAGATTGGAGACAATTGTAAAGTAGGTGCAGGTTCTGTAGTAACCAAATCTGCTCCACCAAACTCAACAATTGTAGGTATTCCTGGAAAAACAGTAGAATCTTTGAAAAAAGAAAAAGAATCTCCTATGCACGATTTAGAACATGGACAAATTCCTGATCCAATTACAGACATATTAAATGTATTAATAAAACGTCAAGAAGAATTAGAAGAAATTGTTTATCATCAAAATTACAAGGATGAAGATAAAAAGTTAATGTACAAGGAATTAAAAGATTTATCTGATAATGAAGATGAAAGTAATAAATTGAAGGAAGAATAACTCTTCCTTGATATTTATTTAAAATAAATATTAATACTTTTTTCTCCTGTACTTGAAGTAATCCCTTTAATCTCCGTATTATAATACCACTTATTTTTTAATGAAACAAACTGATAGTTTGCTTTATTATTAAAACTTATTTTACATGGCATTTGTATTTCAATTAGCTTACTTGTATTATCAGAAAGTTTTATTGAAGTATAAATAAAATGATTATTATTTTTATACCTATAATTTAATTGCATATCCTTAGGTATATGAACTGCTATTACTCTTTTAGTTCCGTAACCGGTATAATAAACATAATTAATATTATTTGAAATTGAAGATAAAGTACTTTTTACTTCTACAGCTGTTGCAATATCTTGAGAATTATCTATTGCATCAGTTATTAATGGTAAACTTATAGTTGATAAAATAATTATAGAAATGAAAAAGATTAATAGATATTCCAGTGTTATCTGTCCATGATTATCCATTAAATCATCCCCATAATTAAAATTATAAATTTATAAGGATTACCTATTAAAAATGTTATAATTAAGCCTACAAAAATAAATGGTGCAAATGATAACTCTTTTTTAATATAAATACTATCTTCTATCATTTTTTGATTATTTAATTTATTTAATAACTTAATATCATCCAATGTTAACCCACTAGCCCGTTTAGAGATTATAATTTTATAATTATTGGTTTGATTGATGTTTCTCATAATTTTATCTTTAATTGTTGATTTATCGAAATAATATTCATTTTCATTTTTACATAAAGGATAAGATAAAATCATTCCTTCCTTTAATTGATTTAGGGCATATTTATCTGTTAATGCTTCTTTTATTAGATTCTTTGATATTATATTTTTAATTATTATCATCAAATTAATGATTATGAAAGTTTTAATATATAATAAACTGTTACCTGTTAATATTTGGTAAATTAGTATGCTTATGGAAATTGTTACCAGCAAATAATTTCTATTAATGATTTTTCTGTGTAAGTATGTTATAAACATTAAAAATATTAAATTTATGATAAAGTCATGTATATCAAATATTTTCATAAATGATACTGTAACCATAACTGAATTTATAACAATTAAGCCCTTGTTTAAATCAATAGTTTTTTTAAAATATTTAATTAAATAAGACTTTTTTCTAAGAATTATATATGTAACAATAATTAGTATAATAGGTACTACTGACAATACACTATTAATCATTAAATATAATGTGGGAATAGAATTTAATGAAAAAATCGGTAAACAAATATTCCCAATATAATAATTTGGTATAATACTTAAAAATTCGGGAACCAGTAATGTTGAAATAGCTGTGAATAATTTAACATCACCACCACCCCATACACCTAAAATCCAAAAAATATATGATATAATGTAAATTATGATTATAGAAACATAATAAAATAAATTAAAATCATGTATAAAATAATAATAACTTGAAACTAATATTAAACCCGTTATTGCTAGGGGAATAGTTAATCTATTTGGTATAATTTTGTATTTTATATCTGTATAAGTTGATATAAGACAACTTGTTATTAAAATGAATAATCCTAGTAATTGTATATAATATAAATTCATAATGTCATAAAAAAAGGGAAGAGGAAAGTTAATTATTTAATTTAAATTCTTTAGCTGCTTTAATAAATGATTTGAATATTGGATGAGCTTTATTAGGTCTTGATTTAAATTCTGGATGGAATTGACATCCTAAGAACCATGGATGATCTTTAAGTTCAATCATTTCTACAAGGAAATCATCAGGAGAAGAACCTGAAATAACAACACCAGAATCTATTAATAAATCCCTATATTTATTATTGACTTCATACCTGTGCCTGTGTCTTTCAGAAATTTCTGTTTCCTTATAAGCTTCATATGCAATAGTACCTTCTTTTACTTTACATGGATAAGCTCCAAGCCTCATGGTACCACCCATATTCTTGATTTTCTTTTGTTCTTCCATCATGTCAATAACAGGACAAGGTGAATTTACATCAAATTCTGTACTGTTTGCCTCAGGTTCACCGTTAAGCTGTGCTACAGCTATAGCCATTGCATGTAAACCTAAACATATACCAAATATAGGTTTATTATTTTTAATTGCGTATTTTACAGTTTCTATTTTACCTGTAATACCTCTTTCACCAAATCCACCAGGGATTAATAAACCATCATATTTATCAAGTACGTCATTATTAAAGTTTTCATCTGCTTTAATCCAATCAATATCCACATTTACTTTATTAGCAGCTCCAGCATGTTTTAATGCTTCTCTAATACTAATATAAGCATCTTCTAATTCAATATATTTTCCGACTACTGCAATTTTTATATTTGGAGTATCAATTTTTAAATCTTCAACTATTTGACTCCATTCATATAAATCTGCTTTTTTAGATGTGGAAATGTTTAATCTTTTTAAAATGTAATCTCCAACATTTTCTGAATACATAGTTAATGGTACTTCATATATTGAATGTGCATCAGGTGTATTTATTACTGCCTCATATGGTACATCACAGAAATGTGCTATTTTTTCTTTGAGTTTTTTATCAAGTAATAATTCTGATCTGCAAACAATCATATCAGGATTTATACCTAAACCTCTTAACTCTTTTGTACTGTGTTGAGTTGGTTTTGTTTTAAATTCTTTAGCTGCTTTTAGATAGGGTACATAAGTTACATGAACAAACATGCAATCATCAGGTTCAACTTCATGTCTTAATTGTCTTAAAGCTTCTATGAACGGTTGACTTTCTATATCACCAACTGTTCCTCCAACTTCAACCATTACAACTTCTGCTTTTGATTTTTCTGCTACATTTTTTATCATTAACTTGATTTCATCTGTTATGTGTGGAATTATTTGAACACATGAACCTAAGTATTCTCCTTTTCTTTCTTTTTCAATTACTGAGGAGTATACTTTTCCTGTTGTGATATTTGCTTTTCCAGATAATGTAACATCTAAAAATCTTTCATAATGACCTAAATCAAGGTCAGTTTCCATTCCATCATCTGTAACAAATACTTCTCCATGTTGATATGGATTTAATGTTCCGGAATCCCAGTTTAAATAAGGATCTATTTTTATAGCTGTTACATTAACTCCATAAGATCTTAATATTCTTCCGATGGATGCTGAAGTTATTCCTTTTCCAATTGAACTTACAACACCACCTGTTACTACTATATATTTTGACAAAATATCAACTCTTCCCTAAAATGTTATATTTTTATCACTTATTTATAATAATATTTTGAACAAAATAATAATATGCAATATCATATATATTCAATGTTCAATAAATAAGTTATTATTTTTTAGTAAAAATTACTATTAAAATATTATATATTTCTAATTATATTTAGAAATTACGGAAAATAATAAAAAAATAGAAGTGAAATTATTCTTTACTAATTTTAATCATTTCACTTATTAAAGTACTTCCCACTATAACATCAGCATATTTTCCTTTAGACATATCTTCAGAGTATACTTCAGTTGCATCAGGATTTTTAATACTGGTACTGTATACAGCAAATGGTACTGGAGTCATAGTATGAGTTTGAATATTGATTGGTGTAGGATGATCCGGAAGTACAGCAATTGTAAAATCATCCATTTTTGGTAATTCTTCCAATAATTTACCTAAGATAATACTGTCAATATTTTCAATAGCCCTAATTTTTTCAGCTATATTACCCTCATGACCTGCTTCATCCGGTGCTTCTACATGAATAAATTGAACATCATGAGTTTTTAATGCTTCTAAAGCATAATCCACTTTTTGTTGGTAATCAGTATCAAAGAAAGCAGTAGCTCCAGGAACATCAATTGGGTCTAAACCTATATACCTACTTATACCTTTTAATAAGTCAACACCAGTAATAGTAGCTCCACTTAAACCATATTTTTCAGGGAAATTACCTATTACTGGTTTTGCACCTTGACCCCATAACCAAATCATATTAGCAGGCATTTTACCTTCTTCAATACGTTTTTGATTTACAGGATGATCTTTGAGGATTTCACGAGAATCTTCCATTATCTTATTAATTAATTGTGATTTTTCATTATCAGGTTTTATATTATGTTCATAAATATTCTGTTCCATTATATCATGAGGTGGTGTTGAAATTAGTTCATCCATTGCTAAATCAGAAACTACGAATAAATTTCTATAACTTACACCTGGATAAAATGTTCCATATTCACCAAAGTGTTCATTTAAAGTTTTAATTAATTCAGTAGCTTCTTCTGTTGTAATATGATCTGCAGAAAATTCTGCCATTTTATCATCTTCAACTGTGACAAAATTACAACGGAATGCAACATCATTTTCTCCTAAGTCCACACCTACACTAGGAGCTTCTAGTGGTCCTCTTCCTTTTAACATTGAAGGATCAAAACCCATAATTGAAGTGTTAGCAACATCAGATCCTGGTGTCATTCCATCGGGTACATTTTTAGCAAATCCTGTGTATCCATTTTTAGCAATAAAATCCATGTTAGGAGTATTTGCTTTCATCACTGGTGTTTGTCCGTCGAGTTCATCGATTGGCTCATCGGCCATTCCATCTGGTATTACTATAACATATTTCATTAAAATCACTGTTATTTATTTTTTGTTTTGATTTTTCAGCATAAAATTATTGTTCTTATGAAAATTTAATTCTAAATATTAAAATAATAAATAATTCAGAATAACAAGTTATCTACTTAAATTAGATAGGATAATTTCCAGTATAAAGAAAAAATAATTTTGCCAATATTTTATATAATATAATATTTGTATAACTTATATATGAAATTTAGGTTTACTTAAAAATAGACTTATTTAATTTAAAAAAAAGAATGAAAAAAAAGTGAGAATATTAAAGCTTATTCTCCACCATGTTTTCCAACATATACTAAATCACCCAATATTGCAGAAGCAGTTTCAATAGAACCTGCTCCAAAACCAATTACAGTTACTTCATCAGCTAAATCAGTTTTAAATGTTGTGACATTTAAAGTACCGTTAACTGCTAAAGGTGAACTTTGTTTAACCATCATCGGAGCAACTGTAAGTTTTCCATCAGCTGCTTCAGCTATTAATTTAATTATGTAGCCATCATCAACTGCTGCTTTAACTTCACTAGAAGATACATTTGAAATTCCTGTTCTATCAACATCAGCTAAAGTTACATCCCAACCCATTAAAGAGTTTGCTATAATAACTATTTTACATGCTGCGTCTAAACCTTCTACATCTTGATAAGGATTAGTTTCAGCAATTCCTAATTCTTGAGCTTCTTTAAGTGTTGATTCATATTCAGAACCTTCATTAGCCATACGAGATAAAATATAATTAGTTGTTCCATTTAATATACCTTGAACTGAACTAATTGTATTACCTGCTAAAGATTCACTTCCAGTATTAATTACAGGCATTGCACCACCAACAGATGCTTCATACCGGAATAATACACCATTATCTTCAGCTGCTTTAACTAAAGTTTTAAAGTTGAGTGCTAAAGGTCCTTTGTTAGATGTTACAACATGTTTTTTATCTTCAAATGCTTTTAACATGTGAGACTGTGTTGGTTCTCCATCATCAACATTTGTTGGAGTAACTTCTACCAAACAGTCATAATCTACCTGATTAAGTACACCTATACCATCAATTCCTTCTACACCAAATTCAGGGTATTCTGCTATTTTTCCAGTTTTTTCTTTAGTTTCTAATGCTAATTCAGGATCCAAACCATCATTATTAATTGCTGCACCTGACCTATCAGATATTGCAGTTATCACTAAATCTAAACCATACTTTTCAATTAATTCATCGTGCTTCATGGATACTACTTTTGCAACCCCGGTTCCTACAGCTCCAAAACCAAGAATGCATAACTTCATAGTCTTTATGCTCATTGAGAGGCCTCCCTATATTTCTTTAATTAAGAGTAAATTATTTTCCTTAGAAATTTCATTTATTTGCCGTATTGCTTCATTACCTTTGTTACTTCTTGTCTCGATAATCATTTTACATACAGATTCATCTAAGTGAGGTCCCATAATAAGGTTTACACCAATAACATTGACTTCACTCAAATCATTGATTTTGTTTACAGTTTCTGTGAGGTTATCTGTTGTGATATCCCCTTTTAATAATAAGGTCTGTTTTTGTTTTTGTAAAACTCCATCAACTTCAATTACTGTTAAGTCCATTTCACGTATTACTTCCATACCTTTTCTAAGAGCATCTCTAGAACCATCAAGTGTAAGTCTTACAGGTACTTTACCATCAGCTGTTCTTTTATCATGATCATGTATAATTGTTGAAACATTTGCTCCTAAAGAAGATAATGGTTGTAAAATAGCTACTAATTGCCCCGGAGTATCTGGTAATTCTATTAATACTTTTAATCTCATTTAGTCCATTTCCCTTTTTCTGCTATTATGCTACCTTTTTTATCAAGATGAGTATTTCTTAAAATCTTTTCAGGGTTTTTAGATGATTGAACATCTTCTCTTGTCCTATTAAGATTATCTACTAAATATTGAGTTTCTTCTAAATCTGGTATAGTTTCTAAAACATCAGAAAATTTTTTTAATATTGTTTCCGCTTCTTTTTCAATTTCCATTAAAATAACTCCCATTTCTAACTAAATAATAAGTCTTAATATATAATATTTATTTTGTTTAATGATACTTAAATATCTTTAGAATTTTTCTTTGAAATAATAACTAAAAAAGTTCAGAATAAATGTATATTTTATAAGTAATTCAATATAAAATTTTACAAAGCACAATCACTTCGAAAAAAAAAGTTTTTAAAAAAAATAATACTAGTTTATATTAATTTTAATATAAGTTATTTTAACATCTAAATAAGTCAAAAAAACTTTTGTCTTAATTATTCTTATTGAATATCAACAATAAACTTACAATATAGTCTTGTATGAAAAACAACCATAAAATAAACTACTTTTTGACATAAAACATCAATAATTTCAACAATTAGTATTAATTTTTAGGAACTCTAATAACATCCTTAAAAATAGATAAAAACATATTTTTTATATCATCTTTTTGTTCGAGATAATGAACTTCTTCAATAAACTTATAATAAAGCATTGAATGAAAAACATCTAAGAAATAAACAATTTTTTTCTCTAATAATTCTTGATTTTCTACTAAAATATTATCATTAATATATTCTAAAATATGTTTAAGATTATTTCCTTCAAATTTTTCACTGATTTTTCTACGAAGTTCTAAGTCATGTCTTGTTTCAATATAAATTGAGGAAATAATAGAAATTTCTTCAATATCTGAAAACAAATTAAATAAAACTTGAAAAAGTCTCCTAAAGAAAATCATACTTCCAAAAAATAAGAAAAAGAGAATAGTTTAATTCATATATTTCATGAAAAATTCAAATAACTTATTCTCATTACCATTAATAGAATAATAATCTATAATTTTACCATCTTCAATGTGAATTACATTAGTACAACAATTCAAAATAAACTCCAAGTCATGAGTAATAATAAACTGTGTTTTACCCATCTTCTGCAATTTAAGAATATTGTTACCAACATGATGCATATGTTTTAGGTCAAGACCACTGGTAGGCTCATCATAAAAAATAATATCACTATTTGATGCAATAGCACAAGCAATAGCTACACGCTGCTTTTGACCACCTGACAAACTCATAGGATGAGCATCCTTAAAATCTAATAAATTAAGACTTTCAAGTATCTCTTCAGCACACTCAACATCCTCATCACCCATACTCAGGAAAAGCTCATCAAGTACACTTTCAGTAAAAAGCTGATGATTAACATCCTGCATAACCATATACGATCTCTTCAAACGTTGATTATGTTTCATTTCATTACCATCAATTTGAATAGTACCTTTCATTTTCTTATTTAATCCACAAAGACAACGGGCAAATGTTGTTTTACCAGCACCATTTAAACCAATAATAACATTTATACCACCACTAGGAAAAGTTATAGGTTCAATTGATAATACAGGATTATTTTTAGAATATTCAAAATCCATAGAATTAATTTTGATAAAATCATCATCATTCCCTGATAAATCAAGAGTTTGATATTGTATTTGATTTAAATGAAGTGGACGAATACCCATATTATATATCTCTTCAGCAGACAACTTTTTAATATCCTCTTTAGTAAATATTGATTCAATTATCCCATTTTTAAGATATACCATTTTATCAATCAAATCAGTTAAATAGTAGATTCTGTGTTCAGCAACAATAATCGTTTTACCATTATCCTTCCAAAATTTGATAATATCTTTTAAATTATTTATTGCTTCAATATCCAGATTAGATGAAGGTTCATCTAAAATAAATACGTCAGGGTCAGGAGTAGTTATAGATGCACAAGCTATTTTCTGCTTTTCCCCACCGGATAAATCAAATATGCTTTTATCCATTAAATTTTCGATATGAAGGTTTTTAACTGTTTGATCAATTCGTCTCTTAATTTCATCAATAGGTAAACCAAGATTTTCACATTCAAAAGCTAACTCACTGGTTGTATCAATATTAAAAAATTGAGAACGAGGATTTTGGAAAACAGAACCCATTTTTTCAGAAATTTCATATAATTTCATGTCCCTAATTAATTTATCATTAAATGATACTTTACCCTTTATTTCACCATTATAATAATTAGGTATCAATCCATTAATCAAACGAGTTATAGTAGTCTTTCCACTACCTGATTCTCCACATAATAAAACCAATTCACCTTTATTAATTGTTAAATTAATATCTTTTAATGTTATGATTTGATTTCCTTTTCCATAGTCAAAAAATACATTTTCTAGATTTATCATAAAAATAACCCCACCACCAATAACAATCCAATTATACCATAGATAATATCAACTAATTTAAATCCAATCTCACAGATATTAGTCCTCTGAACAGGATTATCCATACTACGAGTAAGAACAGCTGCAGATAACTCATCACCTGTCTTTACAATAGACATTATTAGTGGTATAAATAAATATTCTAACATCTTTAATGGTCTGGTTAAAATATTTTTTAGATTCAAATCTAGTCCAGACATTTTCATAGCATCTAATATTGAATGAATTTCTTCTATAACAGTTGGAAAAAACCTGAATATAACAGAAAAAGGTATTATAATTTCTTGAGGCATGTGTATTTTCTCCATTGCTGCTACAAATTCACTTACACTAGTAGTTAAAATAAAATAGGCACCCATTAAAAATATTGGAAACATTTTATAAAAGATTACTAATACTGTACCAAATAAATAAACCAAGATTCCGTTAAGATAAGGCAATAAGAAAATTAACAATGCTGTATATGCCAAATATCCTAAAAGGGAATAGATTGCAGTTTTATATCTTTTATTTAATATGAACAGTGAAGTAACTGTACATATTGTTATAACTGATAAAATCTGCGAATCATATTTATGGAATATTACTATGTTAATTATCAATAATAAGAATAGTTTAGTTCTAGGATCAAGTGTTATACCCTTATTCTTAACATATCCTAAAAAATACGCCATAGTCTAACCCTTATTATACTATTCCAGCTCGTTCAAAGTGTTTTTTGAGCATTGCACGTCCTATATAAGCACCTATAATTCCACCAATTATTATGGCTATGAAAAATGGTATAAATGACCATTCTGGTACAAGTGCTGCTACTGAAGTAGCATATTCTGCTCCATAATATTGAGATAACATGGAGAAATAATCGTTTCTCATTATCCATAATGGTAAGAATCCACCGAAACACCATAATGAAAATATACCTGTTCCGAGTGCTATTTTACTAAAGTCTTTGTAATCTCCAAGTTTTATTATATAATCTGCAATTATAGGGAAAACTATTCCAGTAATTATTGCAAGGTATGACATTCCCATTAGGAATAGTAATATTGAAATTATTATTCCCATTAAGGAAACCATTCCAAATTTATCTACACGAGTTATGAATAATACAAATGGTATTCCACCAACTAATGATATTAATAACGGGGATATTGCATACATTATTGGTATTAACTGTGTCATTCCAACAGCATAGAATATTACAAAGTATAATACCCCGAATATTCCCACAGTTATTAAATCTTTAATTTCTAATTTAGACATATTCCTTGCCTCCATTTATTAAGTTTGATTAAAATGAAATGATAATATTAAAATTTATTTTAATATTATTCAAATACAATTAAAAATAAGTTAAAAAGTATATTTAAATTTAGTTGAACCTAAAAGTCAAAATAGGCTCTGAAGACAAAAAGAATTAATTTTTATGAAAATTTCTATATTTAAGAGGTGTTAATGAATAGTATTTCTTGAAAGCTTTAGTGAACTTGCTATGATCTTGATAACCTACTTTTTCAGATATTTCAGATACACTCATAGTAGTTTTTTCTAAATATACTGCTGCCTGATTTAAACGATATTCCCTAAACCAAGTAAACAAAGGTTTACCATAGATTGTTTTAAAATAATTTTTGACTGTTGATTGGCTAATATGAAATTTATCTGATAAATCATCCAATGTAACATTTACACCTATATTGCCCATAAGATATTTTCTTATTTCTTTTATTTTTTGAACATTTTCAGCATTTAATACAGGAAATTCATCTTCTAAACTTTTTATTTCAGAATTTTTTAAAAATAA
>OCTW011602444.1_pt1 | contig 11637 bp, 10 predicted proteins | sample 1539671 | NCBI WGS metagenome assembly OCTW01 (sample SAMN02144230, study PRJEB22623) | gut metagenome | biome: sheep rumen | host: Ovis aries | place: New Zealand | reverse complement strand
TAAAGTTGAACGGAATGAGCCCAGTAAGATACCGAGCTCATCACCAAATGTCTTATTGTTAAATCCGTCCAACAAAAAGGGCGCACTTCAGCAAAGGGGTGGTAAGCACGCTTCCTACGAAGTTCGTCAGTAAATCGGCCATTTTGCTGACGGAATGGGTCTCAGAAAGTGATTTGGTTAGTAAAATGGCCGATTTACTGACGGAATTGGTCTTCGAAGGTGATTTGGTTAGTAAAATGGCTGTTTTACTGACGGGATTGGTCTTCGGAAGTGATTTGGTTAGTAAAATGGCTGTTTTACTGACGGAATGGGTCTGCGAAAGTGATTTGGTTAGTAAAATGCCCCATTTACTGACGGAAAAGGGCGTCAGACGTGCAAGGTGTGCTTTTATACCGCACACCTTGAACGCCCCGAATGGCCCAGAGGGTATTGAGAGGCAGTTTGGCCGTGCAAGGTGGTCAAAACAAAAGCACACCTTGCACAAATAGGGTGACCACCTTGCACGAAAGTACTGACCACCTTGAACAAACGCTCCGACAACCTGGCACAAGCGAGGGAGAGTACGGAAACAAAAGCGAGGGAGAGAACAGAAACACAAGCGAGGGAGAGAACGGAAACACAAGCGAGGGAGAGAACAGAAACACACAAAAAAACGACCGGCTCGGAGGAGTCGGTCGTTTTTGTGTTGTCAGAGAGTATTACTCAGCGGCTTCTTCCTTTGCAGACTCGATGATGACTGCGCGGTTGAGCTCGATGGTAGTGAACCTGTTCTTAGCGCTCTCGTCGATGACGATTTCGAACTGATCCTTGTCCAGACCGTACTTGTCGGTGAGGAGCTTCTGGATGTAGTTGCTGCGCTGCTTCTGGAGCTGCTTGTTGCGGTTAGCGGAGCCAGTGTTGTGATCAGTGATACCGGTGAGGGTGAAGTTGATCTTCTGGGCCTTGCTGCCGGGCTCGAGCATAGTCTTGACGATGCGGTCGAAGTGTGCAAGCTCCTTAGGAGAAAGGGTAGCCTGACCGATCTCGAAGTAGACAACTGCAGGAGTGTTCATGAGGTTCTTGACGATGCTGTCGTTCTGAGCGGCGCTGGAAGCAAGCTCATCCTTGAGAGCTTCGTTCTCCTTAGCGGCCTCTTCGTTAGCCTTCTCAGCCTCAGCTGCCTTCTCTGCGAGCTCCTCGTTCTCAGCCTGAGCGGCTGCGAGAGCAGCGGCTGCCTCAGCAGCTGCGACAGTTGCAGGGAGGAGAGCGTCTTCCTTGGTCTGCCAACCAGGGTTCTTGCCAAGCTTGTAGGAAACACCTACGGTAGCGATGCCGAGGAGAGCAAGACCGCTTGCGGAATTCTGGTCGTCGTTAAGAGCAGAATCCTTGATGATGATTCCAAGAGCGTCGAGGTCGAGGTCGAGCCTTTCGGTAAGACGGATCTTGTTGAGGAAACCGAGACCGACACCGAAGTTGAAGTGGTGAGCACCTACACCGTCAGCTGCGAAGGGGAAATAAGCACCCGCAGAGAGGTAAGGGATGAACTGATATGTACGGTCAGCGATATAGCCCTTGGTCTGGTTTGTTACATTCCACATGACGTCACCGTGGAGGAAAAGGAAAGGATACTCATCACCGGTACCCTTGGTCTGGCTGTTGAGAATGCCGTTGAAGCCGGCACGGATTCCCCACATAGGATCGAGCCACTTACCGAAGTTGATATCGGCAGCGATACCGCCACCTACATCAAGCCAACCCTGGCCCTTAAACACATTTTTGAAACCGTTGGCAGTGTGGTTCCAGCCAATTCCACCACCAATGAACCAGTTGTCCTTGAACGAGTTCGAGATGAAGGAGTCGGTAGGGCCCTTGTCACTCTTTGCCTCTGTAGCCTCCTGCGCGAATGCGCTCACGCCTGCAAGCAGGAGGGTTGCGAAAAGAAAAGCTTTAATTTTCATAATTGTGTATTGATTTGTTAATTCTTACCAATCAAAAAAAACACTACTGTTTCGAGCCACAAAGTTAACTATAATTTTCGATTTGTCAAATAATTTCAATCTCTTTGTCCAAAATCCAGCCCTGACGTCCGTCGGATAACGCGACGTTGGTCCAGGAGCCTACAGAATCGAGAATTTTTACCTTGGTGCCTTCGTGAAGAACAAACAAATCAGTACCCGAATTGTTGTCGGGAGCGCTGCGCACGACAGTGACCGGCGTCACAACGATTGCAGAAGACCGGGCGGAGTACTCAGCGCGAAGACGCAGCGAGAAACCGAGGCACACGAGGCTCAGAAGCAGCGCGGCAAGTCCGGCGAAAAATCCCGCCTTGCGTGCAGCGGAAGTCCGCCCAAGAAGGAACAGCAGCGTCAGCCCAAGAGCAAGAGCGAACAGCCCGATGAAAATGACGGCCCATACATTTGAGGCAAGCGACTGACGAAGCGAGCGGATCCAGCCGACGACAAAAAACTCCGGGACACTCTCAGTGCGGTCCTTGAGGAAGGTCTTGGCATAGTCCAGGTCATACCGGGCGTCGTCATAGGCCGGATCTATCTTAAGAGCCTTCTCGTAGAAGAGTATCGCGTGGGCAAGGTCACCCTGCTTGAAGCATGCTGAGCCGAGATTGGTATAGAGAGGTGCGCTCTCATATCCGCCATCCACGATTGCCTGCCACAGAGAGCGGGCTTCAGCCCAGTCGCCTGCGGCATAAGCGTCGACGCCGGAGCGCCAAAGGGATTCCCGATTGGAGCCGGAAACGGCCGAAGGCGAAGCGGCAACATCGGAAACGGCCGACGGCGAAGCGGCGGCGTCGCCAAGGCCGGAGAGGGCGGGAAGGAGCATCAGCACAGTGGCCAGAATAGCCGCTGTACCTCTGCCGCTCTTGCCGCCAGAGCGTTTATTGTGGGACATAGAATCGTCAATTGCTGATATCACCTCGAGCGCCGATTTGTAGTGGGCGTCCATAGCCTCGTGCCCGGCGTCGGGAGCATAACGGGCATAGTCGCACGCATCGAGAAGCGAAAGGAATTCGTCGGTATCCGCCTCAGACACTCCGGCAGAAAGCAGCGCGGCAGAGATGCTGTCGCGGTCCTGCTCGGAAGCTTCCAATCCGAATTTGTCTGCGACAAAGCCCAGCAGGGCTTTATGCAACTCTTCGTAGAAAGCAGTGTAGAGGTTGTCTTTCAGGAAGGCGCCGGAGCGGGCAAGGCGGGTGCGCGCCATCTTGGAAGCGGAGCGCCTGCGCTCTCCGCTGACGTCGGCGCGCCTGGCAGCCAGCCCGCGAAGGGCGAGCCACAACGCCACCGCGAGCACAACCAGCAGCACTACGATAGCAAGAAACAGGGGCGAGCCCACAAAGAACGACCCGGAGCGAGCGAGCCGGGACTCGCCGGTCGCGATATAGCGGATGTCGGTGCCGAGATTGCGGATGTCCGCGCCCGCCACGCCCGTGAAACTCTGAGACGAAGGGCCGGCAGCCAGTCCGTCTGAAGACGAACGTTCTACCTTGACCTTGAGAGGTTCACCTTTCACGGTCACATACCCCCCGGACGAAGTATCGTAGTAGCTGAACTCGACCGGCGGAATCACGAAATCGCCGTAGTGGCGCGGAATGAATGGGTACTCGAAGACACGGGCACCGTCTTTATCGCTCGCCTTGACATCGTAGGCTTCGAAGTCGGGAGGGAAGACAACCTTCGGCGCCTGGATCAGGGCGAGATTGCCCTTGCCGGAGACCGTCACCACAAGTGAAGAAGCGTCGTGGGTCGCAAGCGAATCCTTTGTGACGATGCTCCTTACCGAAAACTTACCTACTCCCCCGCAGAACGATTCAGGCTGGGGCTGAGGCAGCGCACTGACATGGATGGCCGTCCGCTTGGTCGCGATTCTTTTGCGTATCGTGCTATAGTCGTCGCGGAAGAAATTATCGAGAAGGCTGCCGGCTGAATTGCGGTTGCGCACCCTTATGATGCACACCAGTTCGGCGGGGTCGATGACCAGCTCGCCGCTTTGCTGCGGGATGAGCGTGTAGCTGCGGATGGTCGCGACATTGTATATCTCCTCCCCCACCGTCTCACGATGGAATTCGACCTCGCCAGGGGCGTCGTCGACCTGATTCCAGAAACCGTCGAACGAGGGCAACCGGAAGTCTTCGTAACCTGCGATATTGACTCTTTGATAGAGTTTGACAGCTGCCTTGAACGGTTCTCCTACCACCACGCTGCGCTTGCTGACTTCCAGTCTCATAAACAGGTCTTCGCCGGAAACCGAGTATGCGTTCTGCTGCGAAGGGACGGAAGATGCGCTCGCAGCACCACTTTTCGCCACCTTGACCGAAGGCTGACGGGAAGAAACGGGCTTCCCTCCCACCTTGGCTGTTGCGGCAGGCAGTGTAAAGGTTCCTTCTGCCGTCGGCATCAGGATATATGTGTAAGAAGTCTGGCTCGAGGTAGTCCTCTTGCCATTGACGATGCTGATCGAGGTGCTCGATCCGGTCTGAGGGCCCCACACGAGCTTGAACTCAGGCGGACACTGCCAGTCGAACGACGAAGGCTTGCCGCCTTCAATCACGAACACGAGGTTGAACTGCTCGTCGAGCGCCACGACGGAGGGTACCTGAACGCTGATTTGCGCAAGCGCCGAAAGCGCCCACGCAAACAACGAAACGATCGTAACTGTTATTTTTCTTGACATTACCAATTCTTTTCCTTCTGACGGCTTCCGGCTTTGAGGGCCTTGGCCTTCTCCACCTTATCCTGTGTTTCCTTTTCCTTGGCCTGGATGGCATTCAGCATCTGCCTGGCCTGCTGGGGAGAAATCTTCTGCTCCTGCGGCTGCCCGTCCTGCTGATCCTGCTGATTCTGCTGCTGATCCCGATTATTTTGCTGATTCTGCCGGTCCTGCTGATCCTGATTGTTCTGCTGGTCCTGCTGATTCTGTTGGTTCTGCTGATCCTGCTGATCCTGCTGCTGATCGCCCTGGCCTCCGCCCTGCTGGTTCTGGAGCATCTTCTTGGCGTAGATGTAGTTTTCCTTGGCCTCGAGGTCGGCGGGGTTGCGAAGAAGCGACTGCTTGAAAGCCTCGACCGCAGCTGAGTAGTCCTTCTTCTGAAGGGCGATATCACCCGAATTGAAGTAGTACTTCGCGGCATCCGGCGACTCGGGCGCGAGCTCGGCGCTGCGGGCAAGGGCAGATGATGCGCCTTCGAAATCTTTCTGCCGATAGAGGGCCGACGCGAGATCGTAGCTCGCCGCGAATGAAGTGGAGTCCTTGACGAGCGCACGGCGGTAATCGAGTTCCGCCTCGCGGTAATTGTCTTTGGAGAACTTACGGTTGCCATGGCGCACTTCCCTGCGGTCGGTCTGCCCGAAACAGGGAGCCGCAAGAAGCAGCGCCGCCACCATCATTATATAATAGCAAGTCTTCATCAGTCAAACAGTTTTCTGTCGGGCTTCCTTTCGCCCACAAGCATTTCGATCACAAGAAGCAGAAGCGCGATGGCGAAAAAGTAAACGTACTGCTCGTCGTATTCCTCAAACACAACCGAAGAGAACTCCTCGCCTTCCATCCGCCTGATATCGTCGATTATCGGGTTGAGTCCGAACTCGTCGTTGCCGGCATGGACATAGGCACCGCCTCCGAACGCCGCTATCTTTCGGAGAATTGCTTCGTCGAGCTTCGAGACGACTATGTTGCCGTCTTTGTCGGTGAGGAGCTGGCCGTTTACCGGAACCGGCTGCCCCTGGGCTGATCCTACGCCGACCGTATAGATACGGATGCCGGCATCGGCCGCCTCGCGCGCTGCGGCAAGCGCATCGTCTTCGTGGTTCTCACCGTCGGTGATAAGGATGATAACCCTGCTCTTCTCGCTCTGCGCGCTGAAACTCTTGACGGCGGTGTGGAGCGCATCACCGATGGCGGTTCCCTGCACGGGGACAGAGCCGGCATCGATCGAGCCGAGAAACATCTTCGCCGACACGTAGTCGGTCGTAACCGGCAGCTGGACGAACGAACTGCCGGCAAATACGATGAGCCCGATACGGTCGTCCTGGAGCTTGTCCACGATCGAGGAGATAGCCATCTTGGCGCGCTCGAGCCTGCTAGGCGAGTAGTCTTGGGCGAGCATTGAATTGGACACGTCGAGACATATCATGATCTCCGCGCCCTTGGTCTTGCGCTCGCTGAGCTTGGCTCCGATCTGCGGGCGTGCGAGTCCTATCACGAAAAAGCCGAACGCGAGCGCGAACAGCGACACCCTGACCCAACCCTTGGCGGAACTGTAGTGGGGCATCAGGTCGCGCACCATCTGTTCGTCGCCGAACCGCCTGATCCGCGAGCGCCTCAGAGCCTTGACCAGCGCATAAACCGCCGGGAAGAGGGGCACGAGCAGCAGAAGCCACAGATATTGGTAGTTTGCAAAAATAATCACGGCAACCTCCTTATAAGAAGTCTCAACAATACTTCGAGCAGCAGGCATAGAAGTGCCGCCAGCCCGAAGGGCACGAACAGTTCTTTATAGACAGGGAAAGTGTCGACCGTGGTCTTGGTTTTCTCCATCCGGCTGATTTCGCCGTAGATCTCGGCGAGTTTGGTATTGTCGGTCGCACGGAAGTAGCGGCCGCCGGTAGACTGGGCGATCCCGCGCAGCAGGTCTTCGTCGATCTCAACTTGCACCTTGCGGGTTTCTATGCCCCAGGGGGTTATGACTGGGTAGGGGGCCGTGCCGTTGGCACCGACGCCGATCGTGTAGACGCGCACGCCGTAGGTTTTGGCGATTTCGGCCGCCGTGAGGGGAGCAACCTCGCCGCGATTGTTGACACCGTCGGTCAGCAGGATCACGACGCGGCTCTTGGCGTCGGACTCGGCCATTCGGGCGACTGCGGTCGCGAGGCCGTTGCCGATCGCGGTACCGTCTTCGATAAGGTCGGTCTGCACCTCTTTCATGAGGTTGATAAGCGTAGCGCGGTCGGTAGTGAGCGGACACTGCGTGTAGCTCTCGCCCGCGAATACGACTATCCCCATGCGGTCCGACGGACGCTGGGCGATGAACTCGATGGCAATGTCCTTCGCAGCGCTCAGACGGTTGGGGGTGAAGTCCTGCGCGAGCATACTCGTCGACACGTCCATTGCGAGCATTATGTCGATGCCTTCGGTGTCGCGCTTCTCCACCTGGGTCGACGAACGCGGCCGGGCGATTGCGACGATGATAAGCACGAGGGCGGCGATGCGCAGTACGAACGGGAGATGGCGGAGGACGGCGAGCGGGCTCAGGCCGCCGGCAGTCCAGGGCGCAGCCGAGCTGACTCTGACGTGCGGCACGCGCCCGCTCGCTTCCCTATAGATATATAGAGCGACAAGCAGGACGGGCAGCGCGAGGAGCCACAGCAGGCTTGGATACTCAAAGAACATCTTTCTGCGCCTCCTCTTCTATCTCGGCCTGGTAGGTGGAGGTAACGAACCTCACGCACAAAGGCAGAGCCTCGGCGTTCTTGGTGTCGTCTGCCACGAACTTGGCAAATTTAACATAGTCGGCACTCTCGAAAAGGTCTTTCATTTTTTCGTAGAGGTCGGGGGTAATCTCGCTGCGGTCCTTCAGGGCATCGAAGAGTTCGGCCGTCGTCATCTCGGGAGCGTCGATTCCGAATCTTGCATCGATATAGTCCTTGACCGCGCCGGTGATGCCCGAATAGAAAGTCTTCTGCTTTTCGGGCGCCCAGAACTTGTCGCTGCGGTAACGGTCGAGTTCGCGCAGGGCCACGATATGCGGCGGATCCTTGCGCTGCTCTTCTTTCTTCTTGCGGGTCGAGAAATAGACTATAATTATAACTATTGCGGTAATCAGCCAGAGCCCGCCGACCGTCCACAGTACGTACGGAAGGACTTCCTGAAGGGTAAGCGGGTAGCCTATCTGCCCCTTTATGTCATTGATCACGAAAGTGGCGGTGTCGACCGGCATGGTCCTGACTTCCAGCGGGTCGGGGGCGGTGAAGCAGAGCGTATCCACTCCTTCGGCGGTGTGACGCGCCACATAGATGTCGGGAAAAGCGTATGTGCCCTCCTCGAAAGGAGCAATCACCACCGACATTTCCACATTGACAATGCCGTCTTTGAGCTCGCGGCGGGTGCTTACGGTATCGGCCTGCCAGCCTCGCACGAGCACGAGGGTATCACTGGACACCTTGCTGAAATCCGGGAGGCTGAGACCTGTCAGATCCTGCACTCCCTCGAGCCTGAATCCATATTGGAACTGGTCGGCGACGAGCACGGAATCACGCTGCTGAAGCGGCCTCAGAAAAGCCTGCCCGGCAGGGATGACGCTCAGCATCGCCGTCAGTATGAGAGATAGTATCATCATCTGAATAATCCCATCAATCCTTTGACGTAGTCGCCGTCGGTAGAGATGTCTACCGAGTCGACCTTGTATCTGTTAAGAAGCTTCTTCTCCTTGGCGCCGACCCCGGCGAACCAATCCTCGTATGCCTTGCGTACCTTCGCGCTGTCGGTGTTGATCCATGCGCCGCGGCCGCTCTCGCTGTCCTTGATATGGACAAGGCCCACGGGGACAAGCTTCTCCTCGCGGGGATCGTGGACCTTGATGACGGAGATGTCGTGGCGGCCGGCAGCCACCTTCAGAGCCTCTTCGTAACGGGGGTTACCCTGCGGGTCGACATCGATCATGTCGCTGAGGACGAATGCCGTACACTTTTTCTTGATGGCGCCGGTGAGGAAACGCAGAGCCGCGCCTATATCGGTCCCGTCCGAACTTGGCTGAAGCTCGAGCATCTCCCTGATTATGTGGAGGAGGTGCGAACGGCCCTTTTTCGGAGGGATGAATTTCTCAACTTTGTCAGAGAAAAACAATGCCCCAACCTTGTCGTTGTTGAGGATGGCGCTGAAGCTGAGCACGGCAGCGATCTCGGCGATGCGCTCGCGCTTTGTCTCCCCCGCCGTGCCGAAAAGGCCGCTGCGGCTGACGTCGACCAGAAGGACGACGGTGAGCTCGCGCTCCTCCTCGAACACCTTGATGTAGGGCTGGCGCAGACGCGCAGTCACGTTCCAGTCCATAGCGCGCACGTCGTCGCCCCAGTGGTACTCGCGCACCTCGCTGAAAGCCATACCACGGCCCTTGAAGGCGGAGTGGTACTCGCCGGCGAAGATCTGGTGCGAGAGCGCCCTGGTCTTGATTTCGATTTTGCGGACCTTGCGGAGCAGATCCGTAGCGCTACGGGACGATGACTGCATTGATAACCTGGTCGATAATCTCTTCCGAACTTATGTTTTCAGCTTCGGCTTCGTAGGTGAGGCCGATGCGGTGGCGCAGCACCTCGGGGCACACGGCGCGGACATCCTCGGGGATGACGTAGCCGCGGCGCTTGATGAAGGCGTAGGCCTTGGCCGCTGCGGCGAGGCTGATGCTCGCACGCGGAGATGCACCGTAGCCGATGATATTCTTGAGCGAAGCGAGGTTGTAGTCTTCAGGGGTACGGGTAGCATAGACAAGGTCGACGATGTAACGCTCGATCTTCTCGTCCATATAAACCTCGCGCACGAGGTCGCGGGCACGGATGATGTCTTCGGGCTTGACTACCGCGTCGGGCTGGGGAAACTCGCCCGTATTGTTCATTCTTATAATAAGGCGCTCCTCTTCTTTCTTGGGGTAGTCGACAATGACCTTGAGCATGAAACGGTCGACCTGAGCCTCTGGCAGCGGATATGTTCCTTCCTGCTCGATTGGGTTCTGAGTCGCCATCACAAGGAAAGGATCCGGAAGTTTGTAGGTGGCGTCGCCGAGGGTGACCTGATGCTCCTGCATGGCTTCGAGAAGGGCCGACTGGACCTTGGCGGGAGCACGGTTGATTTCGTCGGCGAGCACGAAATTGGCGAAGACGGGGCCTTTGTGCACTTCGAACGATTCTTTCTTCTGGCTGTAGATGAGGGTTCCCGTGACATCGGCAGGCAGAAGGTCAGGGGTAAACTGGATACGGCTGAATTTTGCGCTGACCGCTTTGGCGAGAGTACTGATTGCGAGAGTCTTGGCAAGTCCGGGGACGCCTTCGAGGAGGATGTGTCCGCCAGAGAGAAGGGCGATCTCAAGATTTTCGATGAGGTGTTTCTGGCCCACTATGACCTTGCCCATCTCGATCGAGAGGTAGTCTACGAATGCGCTTTCCTGCTGGATCTTGCCGTTGAGTTCTTTGATGTTTACACTTTCCATATAAAATCTTTAACTTTGCATCTATGCGCTACAAAATCACACTGTCATATTCGGGAGCCGATTTCTGCGGATGGCAGATCCAGCCGAAGTCTCCAAGCGTCCAGGGCTCGCTCGAACACGCGCTCAGCGTACTACTCGCCGAGCCGGTCGGAGTGGTTGGTGCCGGACGTACCGACACTGGAGTCAACGCCATCGGATATGCCGCACATTTCGATACCGAAAAACAGTTTGATCCGGGCGATTTATGCTACAAATTAAATGCCATATTGCCCCCCTCGGTGGCCATATCTTCGGTTGAGCCTGTGCCCGATGACTTTCACGCACGATTCGGCGCCCGACGCCGGAAGTACATCTACCATATCCACCGTGTAAAGGACCCGTTTGCCGCTCAATACTCCTGGCTCTGCGGCTATCCTGTGCTGGATTTTGATGCGATGAACCGTGCGGCCTCGATGCTTCTCGGGACCCACGACTTCTCGGCTTTCGAGAAAACCGGCAGCGACAACAAGACCTCCGTGTGCACCATCGTCGAGGCACGCTGGGTGCAGGATGATCCGACCCATTGGACTTTCCATGTAGCAGCAGACCGTTTCCTTCGTGGAATGGTCAGGGCGATAGTCGGAACTCTGGTGGAAGTGGGGCGTGGCAAGCGGACGGCAGACTCGATCCCCGAACTTCTCGAGAGCCGCGACCGCTGCGCCGCCGGCGAGTCCGTCCCCGGCCACGCCCTCTTCCTCTGCGAAATCGACTATTGAGCAGTTTCTGCGCGGATTTTCCAATTAATTTGATTATATTTGCGCGAAAGGTTAGAATCGCGTTTTAAAAGTATAATCAAATCAAATCAAATATGCTCTCAACATTACTTCAAACCGGCATCGAAGCAGTCGAGGCCGCTCCTGTGCAGCAGGAGGTTTCCATCTCCATCCTTGAGATGGCAGCAAAGGGCGGATGGCTGATGATAGTCCTCCTCGTCCTCTCAATTATCGCAATCTACATTTTCGGCAAGAAGTGGTACCAGATCGGCCAGGCCGGAAGGGTGGACAAAAACTTCATGAACGACATCCGCGACTATATCCACGAGGGCAAGATCAAGTCTGCGCTCACCCTCTGCACCAAGTACGACACTCCTGCAGCAAGGATGATCGAGACCGGTATCAACCGTATCGGCAGGCCCCTCGGAGATATCCAGACCGCTGTTGACAACGTGGGCAATGCAGAAGTCGCACGTCTCGAGAAGGGACTTCCCTACCTCGCAGCCATCTCCGGAGGTGCTCCTATGATCGGATTCCTCGGCACCGTCATCGGTATGGTCCAGGCATTCTTCAACATGAGCAACGCCGGCAGCAACGTCGACATCACCCTCCTCTCCGGCGGTATCTACACTGCAATGATCACCACCGTAGGCGGTCTTATCGTCGGTATCCTCGCCTACTTCGGATATAACTTTC
>OCTW011374496.1_pt1 | contig 11638 bp, 8 predicted proteins | sample 1539671 | NCBI WGS metagenome assembly OCTW01 (sample SAMN02144230, study PRJEB22623) | gut metagenome | biome: sheep rumen | host: Ovis aries | place: New Zealand | reverse complement strand
GCATGAACACTGGGTTTCATGCGGGTTGGGCGATGGCGGAGGCGGTGGGATTCGAACCCACGAGGGCTTTCACCCTACCTGATTTCGAGTTTTTGTACAGTTCCGGAAGCTGAGAGAAGCTTGCGGAAGCTGCTGGAAGATATCGCACCTCCCTCAAGACCTGTCATGACAAGGCTTTCCGGATTTGAGGAGAGATAAATGAGAGAAAACCCTTGTAAATCAACGGGTTCGGAGTTCCCGCCCATAAAGCCGGGTTTTGGAGCTTTTCTGAGCACGTTGGAGAGAAAGAGGAGAGAAATGAGGGTGCAGAGGTGCGCACATGATCAAGAATCGATTATCATGTAATTCACCAGGTTAGAAACAGAAATGGTGAATCAGGATAGACAACATCAAAAATCACTTCCATGAGGATGCACTTATGCGGTTCAAATCAGAAGCATGTTTCGGCAGCACCCTGCTGATTGGCAAATCACAAAAGGAGGGGCTAAGCCGTCATGCTTACAGATCAGGAAATCAAGGTGCTCTTCATACGGTATCCGGATGGCGTCAACAAAGAAATCTTCCGGAAGGTTTGCCATGTCAGCCCGAGAATGGCACAGTATCTGCTGGAGTCCCAGCTTGTCCCCTGTACGATCAAGGATCAGAAATCCCACAAGTATACCATCACAACAGCTGATATGGTGGCCTACCTGCGTGACCGGGAGAAACATCCGGAGCGTTACTGCTATCCGAGCGAACGGGATAAGTACGCGCAGGCTCAGAAAAGCAAGCGCAGAAAAGCACGCGGCAGACTTTCTGATGCCCAGCTGCGAGCCATTACGGATGAAGCTTATGACGCCGCTTGTCAGAAGGTACTGGCAAGCTGTCCGGATGTCATGAAGATTGATCAAGCGAGACATGTGATCGGGTATTCCTACAAAAGCTACGTGAACTGGTATCGGGAGAAAAAGCTGATCTGTGTCATGATCCGCGGGCACATTCTGGTACCCAGGCTGGCCCTATACGAGTTCATGATGTCTGACAAATTCCGCGGGCTCAGGCAAAAATCGCAGCTTCACTGGCAGCTTCTGAAGACAGCTGCGGAGATTGCGAAAAAAAGCTGAATATGAGGAGGGCGAGCTGACCGAGGAAGCAACTTGTCGGAAATTCCGACAGGTTCGACAGGAAGGAAGCCGGGAAGTCTCCAGGGCACTGCCTTTCTACAACCTGGATATGATTACACCCGTTCGGGTACAGGACTATGGCATCAAACGGCAGACTCAAACCACAAGAATTCAGCGTAACATGGTCAACCATATCTGACCAGCGCCGACAGGCGTTCAGGATCATCACCTGAGCGCCTTTTTCATATCTGTTTTTCGGCATAACAGAACTCAATCACCAGCGAAAGAACTAAGGACAGACGAAACGAGGTGTTTTCATGGCAGTCATGCGAGTGGAGAAAAGCAGTAACTACACCGTCATGTCCAATCATCACCTGAGAGATCAACGGCTCAGCCTGAAGGCGAAGGGTCTTTTGTCCGTCATGCTCTCCCTGCCTGTGGAGTGGGATTTTACCCTGGCCGGTCTGGCCTGCATTAGCAAGGAAGGTGTCAGTGCCATCCGGGCTGCGATTCTGGAGCTTGAAGAAACCGGCTATGTGGTCCGGGCCCGCATCCGGAACGAAGCCGGTCAGTTGGTAGACACGGAATATACGATCTATGAATTTCCTCAGGGAGAGAATCAAGAGTGCGAGAGCAAGTCTGATCCCACCACTCCCATGGGTTCCGCAGACGCACCCTCTAAGGAGTCACCTGTATGCGATTCTCCAATATTGGAAAATCCAACATTGGAAAACCCAACATTGGATAATCCGACATTGGAAAACCCTACGTTGGAAAATCGCACGCAATTAAATACAGATAGATCAAACACTGATCCAAAAAAGAAGGATCAAAAAAACACTGATGAATCAAATCCCGATCCATCAAGTACTGATCCATCCATCCCACAGATCGCTGTACAGAGCAAATCCGTTGCCGCAACAGAGCAGCAGCCCATTGCGGCACGCCCCTTCCCTGCTGCGCCCTCTCCTACTGCTGCGGTTCACTTTGCCCAGCCTGAGATGCTGACAGTGCAGCAGATGTACATGACGGAGGAAACCAGCATCCCCGGCATGCGCCGCAGGCTGTCCTATGAGGCCTTTGTCCGGAAAGTCAAGAGACAGATTGATTACTGGGATCTGATGGATGGGAACGACAGAGACGAAATCGAAAACATTGTCTCCATCATGGTGGAGGTGCTGTCCACGCAGAGCGAGTTCTTCACGATCTCCGGCAAGAAATACCCGGCAGATCTGGTTCATCAGCGTTTCAGCGAAATCACGGCCAATCACGTGGAGTATGTGCTTGAGTGCTTCCACAAGTGCGTCAGCGACATCCGGAACATCAAGCATTACCTGATCGCTGCCCTTTTCAATGCCCCGGCGACCTACAGCAGCTATTACGGGGCAGCTGTCCGGCGGGATCACGAGTGGCTCCGGCGCTGAGGGGGTGACGGATGTGTTCAGGAACAGCAAAGGATATGCTGACCCCACCGCCGGCGCAGCCCTGGCCCGTCTCTCCTATGCCGAGCGGCAGAGGGCGAGAAAGGCAAGCCAAGCTGTCGACGAAGCCATGGCCAGGGAGTATGGCGATACATTGAGGATAAACCGTAGCCGCTGGGTGAAAGCATGGCCGAGAGACCTCAAGGGACCAGTTCAGCAGATCAGGAATGGAGGGAAGGCAATTGAGAGTATTTCACACTGTGGATGATTACCGAAGCGAACATGAACCTTGGCACGATCTGGCGGTCGCGGTGATCCGGCAGGCGGTCGCGGATTACAGATCTCTCGGTGCTAAGCTTTCGGATGACGGAAGCCCGATTGAGAAAAGGCACATCGAAGAGAATATGAAGAGCATCAGCCGTTTCTTTCTGAGCGATTGGTTCCGCACCTTCAGCGGCTACGAGAACGGTGCTCAGATCCTGGAAGCCCTGGACAGGGAGGTGTTTGGGGATGATTGAGGCCAGCGAGTTTCTTGATTCCGTCAGAATGATGGAAGTCAAGATCCAGATGAAAGCCCGGCAGCTTCAGCATCTGCGTGATACAGCGACCAATACCACAGCGCCAATGGATCGGGAACTGGTAACGCACACGAAAAATGTCGGGACCATGGGAGATACGGTAGCCATGATTATCGACATGGAAGCAGAGATTAAGCTGCTGAGGCGGGTGGTGGACGCACGCCGGAAAGAAATCCTCTGGCTGCTTGACCAGCTCAATCCCGAGGATGCCAGCATTCTCTCATATGTCTACGTAGAGCGGATCTCGACAAAAGATCTGTGCCGTGAGCTGTTCCTCTCGCGCAGGCAGGTGCAGAGACGGCTCAAAGACGCGCTGAAGGCATTTCAGGCAGTGTTGAATCAGCGCCAGGATAGCCGGCTTACCGACTGACAGATTTCTTCTCCTTACCGAAAGTTGACAGTAACGTTCATGGTAATGACCGAGTCCAGATGGGATTGACATGCGGGAAGCTTGTGATAGAATAATACAATGAAAACTCATCGGAGGCGTTCGGTATGACAAAGAAAACAGGCGCATCCCAGAATACAGGCAAACTGGAAACTGTCGGTATCGAACAGGAGAACGCCACCGTCAACATGGTCCGCCTGCTGGAGCAGTATTCACGCGGGATCCTCAGTTATCTGGAGGATGAAAGGCTTCTATACGGATGCGCGGTCAGAATGCGCAAATCCGTGGAAGCCATGGGTGCCTATTTGTTGTGCTTTCATACCTCCGGCGGCACACAGAATCCTGTGCGGAATGGAGAAGAAGTCCTCCCTCGGCTAAAGCAGAAGCGTAATGAGCCAGCGATCGGCGCATTCCTCGGCATGCGCGACAGCCTGTTGAGAGGCGCCGGTTCTAATGCTGGCGTCAACTGGCTGATGCATTACCAGGCTGCGCAGGAAGGCACAGATACGTACCAGAGCAAAGAAGAAGAATACCTGATTGCCGACCATCAGATCTTCTGTGAAAGCCTGCCAGTTTGGCGCGAGCTGGTTTCCACCTTCCTTGCGTGCGCGCCGGAGGTGTCGGAGCTCATCGAAACTGGAAGAAGCATCCCTTCCTTGCGAAGGCTGCTTGATCCAGATCATGGAAAGCTGACGGAGAACTGCCAGCGGAGCTGTGCCAGAGCCAGGACTGACATCAGTGGGATGTTCCACCAGGGTGAGCACGAGGTGGATCCATGGCTGGACTGGCATTGCAGCCTGCTTGACCGGTATGCGGACCAAACCATGAGCAGCGCCGTCAAGTACGATCTGATCTGCGTGATTACCCGCAAGATCACCGAGAGGACTGCCGTTCGCTTCCTGTGGAGCCGTGACATGGGCGCGGAGGCCCGGAAGATCAAAACAGACGACGACAACGCCAAGAACGCAGAAACCCTGGATCAGTATATCCAGGCACTCAGAAACACGCCCAGAACCTCTCCCGGCGATGAAACTGTTTTGCCGGAGCTGATCTCGTACAGCGGACTGGTGCAGGCCAAGAGCAATGCGCGCATCCACTGGCATGACGGCGTCTGGGAAAGCGGAGACCTCAACACGGCTCCTGAAGGAACCCGCGGTCCGATAACCCATGAAATGGAACAGCTGTCTGCTGCCAGCTCCGCGATTGTTCGGAATGCCGTGGTGAACGGGCAGCCGGAATATGCATGGAAATGGGTGCAGCGCAACAAGGAAAAGCTTGACAGGATCATCCGCAGGAACCGCCGCGACAAGCTCACGCTCTTGTGCCTGATCGCGCTCCTGATAGCCGGCGTGATTCTCGCCGTCGTCTTCCTGGTTCGGTACAACTCGGAAGAACAGGTCCGCCTGGCTGAAGAGCTGGAACGGACGGCGGTCTATCATTACGAATACAGCGATTACATCTGGCGGAACGGCGTGCCGGAGGGAATCGGATCGATGACAGCGGAAGAGGCCGCCGGAATACCGCACTATGATCTTTCGGTGGTGGACGGAAAGGTTCGCAGCCTCCGCTATCTCTCGGCCAACGGCACGCTGATCGACGAATACCTGACCGACCGGCTGGACCGTCCCGCCCGGATCGAGGTGGAATACAACGCGGATCTTCCGGACCGGATCGCGCTCTATAACGCTGACGGCGACTTTCTTGTGGCAGCCCGCTACGACATGGATGCGGAATCCGGGCAGCTGACGCATATCCGGCTGGTTGACAGCAGCGATCATGCATATGTCCTGCCTGCAAACGCCGTGGAGATCAACCTCAGCGCCTGGACGGACGGAACTGTCGGGATTGGCGAATCTTTCAGCGGCATCAGTGATCTGGAGGTCAGGAGCATTGAGAACGGGCAGGTCACAGAGCTTGCCTTCGGCTGGGATGAGGTGCAGAAGGACGGCAATGGCGCGGAAGGCGTTCTGGTTTCCTATGACCAGGAAGGCCGGCCAAAGACGCTCTCCGTCCGGTATGATGCCGCAAAGCAGGACAATGCTTCCCTGCTCCGCAAAAGCTGGCGCTATGACGGCTATCTGCTGGACGAAACCGAGCGCGTACAGACGGATGAAAGCGTACAGATCATCCGTTACAGTTACAGCAACGGCTTTTGCACTGCGGAAAACTACGTCAACCTTCTGGGGCAGGAGAGCGCCAACAGCCGCAGCCTGACACGGATCAGCTATGTCTACGACGAGCACGGCCTCCTTGCGTGGAAGCGGCTTTTCGGGGAAAACGGCGACGCATTGCGCGGCAGTGACGGCTGGGCTTCTGTGTATTATGAGTGGGATGACCGCGGACGAAATATCGTCACCGCGTATTTCGACACCTACAACAATCCTATAGAAGCCGGGGGATGGGCCAGAAGGACACGGACCTATGACGGCGACAACTTTGTCACGCAATGGTTCCTGGCGGACGGCCGCCCCGGCTTTTCCGGGCGGGATTACGCCAGATGCTCGGTCGTCAGCGAAAAAAGCCAGGGCGGCGAAATCACGCATTACTCCTGGTTTACGGCAGACGGAAAGCCGGCCATGCATCAGGGCGCTTATCAGTGGCGAATTACGAAGGACGAAAACGGTGACGAAATCCTGTCGGAATGCCTCGACGCAGGCGGCAGCCGGATGGTATCAAACGAAACCGGATACTCATACTACACAAGCGAATACAGCCGGCACCGGCTGACAGCGCGTTGTTTCTACGACGCCGGCGGAAAGCCAGTCCGCAGTGCCTCCGGCTACGCAAAGCGAGAGATCCGTTATTCGCCGAGCATGGGACTTCGCACGGATGTGTTCGACTACGATGAGTCGGAAAAGCTGCTGTACCATCTGCGCTATACTTACCAGAACGGCCGGGTCGCCGCGCAGGAATACCTCGACGGGGAGGGAAAGCCCCTCTTCAGCAGCGCCGCAGGCTACGCCCGCAAAACCGTGGCCTATACGAATCTGGAGAACGGCGTTGAGGTTCTCACGCGTTATGAGGATGAAAAAGGCGACTTAACGTGCACTGTGCGGAAGGGAGAAATCAGCATTGCCGCCAGCAGGGCCTGCTATGACCGGAACGGATACGTCACTCTGCAGGAAAGCTTCGACGCACAGATGCAGCCGGTTTACGATCCTGATCTGTTCTGCTATATCCTGGAAACAACCTATGACGGCCGCGGCAACAAGACTTCCTGGCAATATCTGGACGACAGGGGCGAGCTGATGCTCCGGGAAGGCATGAACTACGCCCGCTTCACTGCCGTATACAACAACAATAATCAGGAGCTGGAGAACGCTTACTATGGGACAGACGGTCAGCTGACGGTCAACAGCAGCTGTGGGTATGCAATGCTGACCATGCAATATCTTGAGAACGGAAAGTGTTCGGGTTGGACGTATTACGGAGCTGATGGCGAACCTGTCACCCTGCCCTCCGTTGGATATGCCTCGATCATAAAGACCTATGACGAGGCCGGGAGAATCGTTGCGGAAGCTTATCTGGATCAGGACGGGCAGCCTGTGCTTTCAGGAAAAGGCTACGCAAAAACAATTATGCGCTATGATGGCAGGGGAAACTGTACCTTGCAGTCCTACTATGGAACGGACGACAGGCTCAGAATTCCGGCCTTTACAAGCTACGCGTCCGTTGAACGTGCTTTTGACGAAGCCGGCCGGATCATCTCTGAACGCTATCTGGATACAAACGGGAGGCAGATAGCGTGTGGCTATGGCTATGCGAAAACAACCTGGGCGTATGACGGCAGCGGAAATTGCACCGAATGCCGCTACTATGCGTCAGACGGCGAACTGATCATCCGCCCCTCCACCGGATATGCCGCTTTCAGGAGAAGGTTCGACTCATCCGGCCGGTTGATCGAGGAGGAGTATCTGGACGCAGATCTGGAACGGGTCACTACGGTATTCGGGTATGCAAAGGCGCTGTATGAATATGATGAAGAGGGGGCGGCTAGCGAGTCTTACTTTGATGAAGACGGGAATCTGCTGCCCACTGGCAGGATCACGTGCAAGGTGCAGTATAACGATTCCGGAGAAGCAGTCAGCTGCTCCTATTATGACAGGGACGGAAAGCTGGTGGACAATCCGTACTGCGGCTATGCCACGATCCGGAAAGAATACGATGCAGCCGGAAACTGTACAGCGCAGTATTTCCTGAATGCTCATGGGCAGCCGACGCTTTCAGCTGGCGGCTATGCAAAGGTTATCAACCGCTATGATGGGCACGGAAATTGTACGGGGGTTTCTTATTACGGCACAGACGGCAGGCTCACGGCTCCAGCCTCCATTGGCTACGCTGTTCTGAATGCTGTATATGATGAAGCATGGCACTTGACGGAAAAATCCTTCTTCGATGAAAAAGGACTGCCTGTGTTGAACTCTGACGGCTATGCGAAAGTCGTGTATGGGTATGACGAGCACGGGAACAACACCAGTGTTTCATACTACGGCCAGAAAGGCGAGCCCATCTCCGTGGGTGGCTATGCGATGCTGACCTATGAGTACGATGACAGCGGCAGATGCACAGGCTGGGCGTATTACGACGAAGATCACAGCATGATCGTCCTACCCTCCGTCGGCTATGCAGCCATCCGGATCAGGTACGACGATGCCGGGCATGTGACCGAGGAAAGCTATTATGACGCACAGGGACAGCCTGTGCTCTCCGTGAATGGGTATGCAAGGGTCGTGTGGCAATACAACGATGACGGTGAATGGACAGACACCTTCCTGTACGACGAAAACGGCGATCCCTTGGATGAATACTGAACGCGCGATCATAAACATGCGGATTCAGGAGGAACGGCGATGAGCAAGCTGAGTTTCGATGTGTATCTGGACGAAAGCGGAAACTTTGAAAACGATGCCAGCCAGTGGGCATTGGTATCCATGGTCGGCGGCCTGCTGGTGCCGACGCATGAGGTTCCGGACAGGGTGATTCAGGAACTCGTCCGGGAACGGATTCACGCAAAAGAAGCCTATGATCACGAGGCCTATTTCGGAATCCTCCGGAAACTGGTCAACGGGATGAAGGGCCGCTTCGTCATCTTCAACAACGAGGAGAGAATCTCTGTCATCAACGGAGATTTCACCTACCTTAATGTGATCAGCGAAGGAATCGTCCAGCTGGTAAGGAAACTGAAGATCCAATATCCGGACGATGAGATCTATTTGCATATCCTCATTGCATGGCGTCAGGCGGTCGCTTATAAGCGGGATCAGCAGATCCCTGACAACGAGAATGTGCGCATCCAGCAGGACGAATACTTTGCACGAATCGAGGAGAAGCTGATCATTGCTCTCGGGCGCAGCAAGGTGCACGGAATTGACTGGGATATCCGCTTTGATACCGGGGATGTGAACAAGAGGCTGATGCTGGCGGACCTCATCTGCTTTACCTGGCGTTTCAGAAACAGCAAAGATTTTTCAGAAGCTGAAAAGGCTGAGATCGGGAAGCTGGCAGAGAACGCGTATGTTTTCTCCGTGTTTGAAAACGCGGCTGTCGGCTCTCTCAGGCGCCTGCTGATAGAGGAAAGATATGAGGAGATGCTGTATCAGCTGTGCAACCTGCGAAAGCTGGGTGCGGCGTCGCAGGTCGGCCGTGAGCTCATCAGCCGCATGAAAGCTATGACTGTGAGGGAGTTGGAAGTTCTTCTAAACTATATGTCGCTGCAGTTTGGCCGGCTGAATGATCTGCATCTGCTCACGGATGGAATTCTTCTGGCGCTGAACTTCAAAGAACGTATTCTCTCTGCTATGGAGGATTCGCACCCGAGGCTGCGGGAGGCGCTTGCCTTCTCGCGGTTTGACACAGACTTCTACCTGCTGACCATGTATGATCATCTCGGCGATGTTGCCAAAGCCCGGCATTATCTGGATGCATGTGAGAAGAACATCTCCGCTGTGAATCACTCGCTGGAGCACATCGAGTATTATTTCCGCTTTCGCATCAGGGCACTGAATGTGCTGATTGACCATTTCGCTTTTGAAGAGGTGCTGCGTCAGTCGGATGAACTGGTGACAATCCTTACAGAGGCAAGGGAATTGTTCAGCCTGATCCAGACATTCAATGGAAGCGAGCATGCGCTGCAGTCCGAATCTCTCGGCAAGGTGTACGGGATTCGAGTGGAGGCTATGATAAATCTCCTTCACAATAAGCCCGGGCTGCTTCGGGAGGCTGAAGCTGATTCGGATCACGCGCTTGCCGAATTTACGCACGCAATCGATCTCGGGCGCCAGGAGCAATGGCGCTGCATGCTGATGGTGGAAGCGGGACGGAGCGAGGAAGCAATTCAGTGGCTGCTCCGCGTGCCTGGTGTTCAAAATGCAGAGAAGCCCTTCGACGCCTTCACGGAGGCTGTTTACCGCGATCTGTACAGGGGCCGGGACTATCCGCTGTGGCACTACACCAACGTCATGCTGCTGCTGAAGCGCGAAGGGGACAGCAGGGCTGAAGCAATGAGGCAGGCGCTGATGAACCAGGCGGGATTCAGGGACGATCTGCAGGACGAAATAAAGTCCGGCCATCCGTGGAATCTCGTCCTGTGGAACTTAGCCCGTTACGAGCGCCTGAACGGCAGCCAGGATGCTTATCTCAGGCATTACCGCAGAGCCCTGGCCATCACCCGCGACAGCAAGGCCGTGACGGTGATGACATATCTGCTGAGCATGAGCGCCGACCGCCTGCTGTGGTGCCGGGAGCACGGAACTCCTGATACCCGGGAAGCGCAGAATGAGTTTGCGGCGATCTGCAGGGATATGCAAAAAGCCGGAATGACCGAGGAGATGCGGAAAGCATTCCGTATGGACGAATTGGATTCGAAGAAGACCATCGTAGACGAGACGCTCCAGTTGATCGCCGACAGCTGGCTCAGATAGCATGCCGCTGCGTCCGCAAAAGGGAACGTGTGCAGACGGAAGGAACAGGGGAATGGCAGATTGGCGGAGGGGATTGGGATTGATCGGTTGATCGTCCCGCCCCAGCCGACCCCCCCATCATTCTGATATGTAATGATCTTTGTCAAACCCCAAGGAGACAAAAGCCAGACAAATCATATGCATGGATGCAGAAGCATCCAGATGAAGCCATGTTACCTCCTTCGATACTGTTGTCTGATCTTTCCCGATCCGTCTGGCAATCTGTTTGAACGTCATGCCGTGATTCAGGCAATCTTGAATCTCCTGCCGATCCTCCTCGGTCAGATGTTTGTACCGCTTCTCCTGGTCTGGCATTTCGCAGACCTCCTTTCTGGGGATCCCTCCCCAGACTAAGGTCTGCCACATTTCTTCTCACTCTACGGCCAGTATTCCGAGGGCGTGAAGGTTTCGATCCAGCCGCAGGTGAGCATCACGCTGAAAGGCGGCGACCGGCGGATCACGATCAGCTGGGAAAAGGCCGCGGGCTGCAGCGGCTACCAGATCTTCTACACTGAGGCCGGAACCGGCGGCGAATACAAATGGTGGAAGAACGTCACCGGCACGACCGCGACCCAGACCTGCCTGAAGCCCGGCACCGACTACTGGTACAAGGTCCGCTCCTACGGTGAGAAGAATGATGAGAAGCAGGCAGTACTTTAACATTCTCTCTCCTCAATCTATCTTTTATCTTGACAATTGCAAGATACAAGATAAAATAGACCATAGACGAGGAGGTGGTTGATGTGACACAGGATGAACGTGCCGAGCTTCAGGCCAGAATCGCTGCCCTGCCGGTGGGCAATATCACCTATAAGACCATCAACGGCAGGAAGTACCCATACCTGCAATGGCAGGAGGATGGCAGGCAGCGGGGACGCCGTGTCAAAGCGGATGAGCTGGCGTCCCTGCAAGCCGGCATTGACGAGCGCAAACGTCTGCAGGCGATGCTGAAAGCCGCGCCGGCAGCAGGCAGCACAAAAGATGCGCTGCACCTGACGGCCTTCTCCCGAATCGGCGACGATCTGCGGGCCTACATTCGTCCCGTTCTTTCCTTCCGCAAGCGCGAATGCTTTGCGCAGCTGCGTGATTATCTGCATGGCAGCAGCACCGATAAGGTTTTCATCCTGTACGGCCTGCGCCGAACGGGGAAAACCACCATGATCCGGCAGGCCATTGCGGAGATGGATGA
>OCTW011374177.1_pt1 | contig 11640 bp, 5 predicted proteins | sample 1539671 | NCBI WGS metagenome assembly OCTW01 (sample SAMN02144230, study PRJEB22623) | gut metagenome | biome: sheep rumen | host: Ovis aries | place: New Zealand | reverse complement strand
CCCCTGCGAAGCCAGACGAGCCACCGAAGCCAGATGACCCTGCGAAGCCAGACAAATGCGAACCTGGATTTATTCTCGATGGTGAACGATGCGCAGAAATTATCTGCGAACCAAACACCGGGTTTTGTTGTACCCCCGAATATAAAGGCTGTGAAAAGGGCGGTGCCGTCATTTGCAATGCGCTGGGGACTGCATACGAAGGTTTTCCATGTGGTCCTGCCAGACCCGAGACAGCCGATATTTGTCCGTCGCAATGCACCATTCCCTGTCCGCCAGCAACTTATTATGATGAAAATACGGGCAGCTGTGAACCATTATATCAGGAGGATTGCCTGACATTTATTGATCCCATCATGGAAAAATACGTTCTTAAGTATTCTGGTTGGGATACAAATAACGATGGATGTATATCTCCCAAAGAAGCCGATGATGTCACAGCTATTAATGTCTCAATTGGAGATAATTTTGATTTTGACAGTACCAAAGTTGGCACGCTCGATGATCTCAATAGTTTTAAGAATCTGACCCATCTGAAAACGTATAATATTACTAAGTGCAAACAATTACAGACAGTCATTCTCAAAAACATCAAATCTCTAGCTACTTATTCTTTGGATCAAAATGAAAAAATAGAAACACTCGCACTCCCGCATGCAAACCAATTCGACATTTATTTTGCCGATGATTTAAAAAATCTTAGACATCTGTTTTTGACAGCACCGGGCGATTTTACATACAGTTATTATGCATTTCTGGCCATTACTAAGAATGTTCAACAAAGCCACTGGGCCGATGATTGGGAAAAGGTTAACAAAGATGTAACGCTCTATCTGAGTCGCGACAAACTCTCTCATGCTGTTCCCAGGATCGAATCGTCTACTGAATGGGGAGAGATACTGAAAACAGGCCATAGCAACGATGCTTTGTACCAATGGAAAGCCATCTATGTCTGCGACGATTATGCCACAGACACTTCTTCCTGCGAGCTGGTGAGGAAATAGCAATCCGCATCAAACCTCCCAGGAGGCGGATTTTTTGAAAGATTAGATGACAAGATTTAATCGCCAACGCCGATACATGAAAGACCATTGATAGACCATGACTGGATACTCTCCTTCCAACTATCCGATTTATATATTTTACATAAATTTGTTTTAGACATATTAGAATCTTTAAATATATCCTTGATATCTGTACCTTTTTTGACAGACCAACTGCTGAGATCCTGATCGAAATGCTTTGCACTTCTAAACATTTCCTTCATCGTTGTCACATTTTCTACCTTCCATTTATTCAAAGCTTGATTGAACGATTCGGCACTATAAAACATGCCGTTCATATCACTAACAGAAGATACATTCCAATCATTGAGTGGTTGATCAAATGATATGGCAGAATGAAACATGTTACTAATATTTGTAACTTTTCCTGTATTCCAGCCATTCAGTGGTTGGTTGAATGATTTGGCATTGTAAAACATTCCCCCCATATCTGTTACTGATGAAACATTCCATTTATCGATAGGCTGATTAAAAGAAGAAGCCAAATAAAACATCTCGCTCATATTAGTAACATTTTTTACATTCCACTCATTCACGGCATGATTAAAGGATTCTGCCTTATAAAACATTCGGGACATATCGGTAACATTGGCGACATCCCAACTATTCAGCGGCTGATTAAATGCCGTTGTATTGGCAAACATATTTTGCATAGTCTTAACTTTCGAAACTTTCCAACCATCTAATGGTTGATTAAAAACGATCGTATACATAAACATGCCGTGCATCGACTCGACATTCGATACATTCCAGGTATTCAATGACTGGTTAAAAGCATCCGTATTTAAAAACATAAAGCGCATTGACTTTACCTGGCTCACATTCCATTGTCCAATTGGCTGATTGAATATTTTGGCCTCCCTGAACATAGACGACATGTCAGTGACATTCGACATCTCCCACTTTTCGATATTATCATTAAATGAAGATGCCTGATAAAACATTGCAGTTGCATCGGTTAGTTTAGTCGAGTCCGGAATATCTACAGATGATATTTTGGTCAGATTTGCACAGGATGCAAAAGCAGCCCGTGCAAGCCCGACCGGACCAAATGATCGAATCTCAATCAAATTATTCATATTCTCGTAGGAATCATCGTATGAAAAGGTCAGATCCTCTTTGATCTTAATTTGTCGAATGGCAAAACCATCGTAAGTACCTTTAATTCTTACAATATAACTTTCTTCTGAGGCCTTATACTGATGAGAGATATTTTTACATGATGAGATATGTTCACTGTTCTCATCTCCCCAGTAAACATCAAAATCACATTTTGTCCCCTGTGGTAATGTCAAAGTTTGAGCAGTATTGTTAAAATTCCATACCGTGACAAACTCATCCGGTGCACACCGACCATCTGCTCGGCAAACATAATGATATTTATCGCCAATTTGCACACATTCATCATCTTTTCCGAATTGTGTACATCTCTTTGAACATTTATATCCGATAAAACTGTCGCAAAATTCGCCGGTTCCACAATCACTGTCGTTCTTGCATGACTGTCCAGGATTTGCAGGTGTATCAAGCAGATCTTTCATGTGATTATTATTTGCATCTTGCAAAATACATATATTATCTTTTTTGTCGCAATAACATAGATTTGCATTATTGTTACTGCATCCTTCTTTTACTTTACAGTCATCATCGTCGGTACAACTTTGCGGATAATAACACCCGCCATTGGGCAAACATCCTTTTTCACAACTAGAAGGACAATCACAACTGCCGTCAATTCTGTTACCATTTTTGCATTCAGCTTTGTGGCACTCTCCATATTCATTGCATTTCGCCCCTTTTTCCTCAACCGAACAATAGGATGGACAATTACATTGACCATCCACATTGCACCCATTTAAACAGGGCAAATTGCAACATTTTCCATTGACGTTACAGCCATTCAAACAATTACTCTCACATAAACAGATACCGTCTGAGTTACAGCCATAAACACATTCGGAAGGGCAACAGATCGAACCGGTTGCGTCACATTGATTATCAGTACATCCTTCTGGACATTTACATCCCCCCAAATCATCACAGCCATTGACACATTCATTCTCGGGACAATAACAGGAGCCATCCGGATTAAAACCATTGATACAATCTATGGTGAACGCGCAGTTACCATGTTCATCACAACCACTGACACAGCTTTCGGGACAGGAACAAGCGCCATTTTCCTGCCAGTCATTGATGCATCCTTCCGCCATGATGCATGCGCCGTTTTCATTATTACCAAGAATGCAATCTTCTTTCATTTTACATGTTCCATCCTCTTGTATGCCATACACACAAAACGATGCAGTTATACATTCTCCTTTTTCGTTATTACCAAGAGGACATGGATGTGCCATAATACAAGAGCCATCCTTTTCGTTTCCATAGGTACATGGTGCCTTTTTTTTGCAACTTCCATCCGGTTCCCTGCCTCTATCTTCACAATCATACGAATCCTCTAAACAACTCTTATCATCTTTACACTTTTGAGTTACACATTCTGCTTCAATTGCCCAATATGGCGATTTGAATTCATCCATCATACATGTATATATCTTGCCTTGTTCACAATATGACTCCATTCCTTCACAGCTTAATGGAATCGTCTTTTCTTCGCATCCCAACAAAGCAACTACTCCCAAAAGAGCCATAAATATATTTTTATTCATATCTGCTATCCTTTAAAATGTAATTGTCATGGACGTCGTTTGGTGTGACAGATTAAAAGTAATATCGACACTATCACTATAATGACTGTACTTATATCCAAATACACCGGCGAGTACAGCACCAGAAATAGTCAAAGCACACCCTACTCCCACAAATGCCCATCCCATTGAATGAACAAAACTTTCCTTATAGGTGGCCGGTTTATTCTGATGCAATTGATATTCAGCGACATCAGAAACAGCCACCATTCCTGCGCCAGCACCGACAAATGCCAGGCCTCCGATGCCTATGCCTGCACCAGTCCACATGAGGGTTTTGTAGAGCTCAAGGTTGTCTTCGAGTTTCCTGCCTGAGGATTCCAATTCCTTCTTGAGCGACTGAATCTCGTATTCGCGATCCTTGAGGGTCTGACTGGTCAGATCCAGATCGAACTGGTACTTCCTGAGAACAGCATTTTTGGACATAATCGCGTCCGGTGCTGCCTCCGGGTGTGCCGCAATGTATTTATCGCTCCACATGCGGTTGAGCAAATCGTTGTCTACTGCAAAATTTCGAGTCTGTTCAGTCGCACGCTCGAGAAAAAACAAATACCGCTCTTCGTTCTTCTGAGTCTTGTAAATATTGGCGAGCATGTAATTGAGAACAGGCGACTTGTCGCAAATATCCTGCAGCTGTTTGCCGATGGTGAGCGCCTGTTCATAATCCTCTGCCTGATAAGCCGCGCTCATTCCGCGCAGCCCTTCGTTCCAGGCTGGATTGCTGTCTAAGTTTGGACATTCCTGTGCTGCCGCGCATATCGGCAACAGCATGCCTAACGCCCATAAACCCAATAATCCCAATAACTGTTCAAAATTTTTCATCGTATGCCCTCACCAAAGATGGCAATGAATGCATCAGGTGCAATTCCACGCCTCGTACCAACGACTTTACGCGTATTTCACCCACAGTAATAAAGTATATCATGGTAAATTACCAATTGGTACTGGAACAAAGTACTTTTTCTACTTTTCACACCATGTTAAGATTGATTTACCATAATCGTATGGTCAGAAGAAGATGGAGAAACGGCCATGTCATTGAGAACAAATTTGTTGTACACAGCAGCTTTTATTTGCAGCATTCAGATTGGATGTGGGACTGCCAAAAAAGCGGAAGAACCAAAGGCTGCCGTCGAAAATATGCAGTGCAATTCTCCCGAAGAATTCACTGCATGCATGCGTGCCGGCGAATTCGATAAAACCTATCGTTTGTTTGCCAAACAAATGACGAATGTTTTTTCAAAATCGCAATTCGAAGCAGTTGCCAAACAATTCATCGGCAGTGCGGGAGATTATCAGTCTTACGTCCGCACGGGATATGCAGAAAAGAATGGCAGCAAAATTTACGACGTCGTCGAGAAATATGCCAAAGGTACGGTCGTTACGCGATTGAGCTACAATGCCGAAGATCAGATCGATGGATTATACTTTTTGAATGAGAATCAAGCGTTACCCGGAAACATCCGCGCCGAGTCAGCACCGAAAGAAGAGGCAAATCAAGCCAATCCCGAAGCTGCGCCTGCGGGTGACAAAGCCATCCGCGACGAAAATGCCCCCGCACTGACAGACAAATTCAAAGAGTCCATCGTCGTCGTATCGGGCAAGGATAGCTGCGCGTTGGATGGCTATCTGACCATTCCCAAAAATGTCGAAAAACCGCCGGTCGTCATCCTGGTTCACGGTTCGGGCTCCAGCGACAAAGACGAAACCGTCGGGCCCAACAAGCCTTTTAAAGACATTGCCCACGGCCTGGCCGAACGCGGCATTGCCGTGTTGAGATACACAAAACGCACGCTCGCCATGCAAACAGATGCAGGATGCCGACCTGAAGATTTGACGCGTCTGACCATTCGCGAGGAAACGCTCGATGATGTCAAAGCCGCAGTTCAGCTCATGCAGTCCGAGCCAAAGGTTGATGCCAGCAGGATTTTCGTACTTGGGCACTCCCTGGGCGGCATGCTCATTCCCGCCATCGCACACGAAAATCCCTCGCTTAAAGGTGTGATATCAGTGGCTGGTCCTGTTACATCGATGTTAAAGATGATGATTCGGCAAGGTGAACTTGTCATGCAAGAACTCGGAGACGCACTCCCTGCTGATCAGCGCGAAAAAGCCAATAAAGATATTGCCGATCTTAAAGCTTTTGATGAAAAACTCGCCAATATACCTGATGAACAGGTAATGGCAGGTGCCAGCGCGTATTATTATAAAACTTTCGATCAATATATTGCGCCCGCCTTATACAAAGAGCTCAAAATGCCGATTTTGTTATTACAGGGAGCCAATGATATGCAGGTCAGTGTGGAAGAGTTTTCCAAATATAAAGAATTGTTAAAAGACCATCCTGCGATGGAATCCAAACTGTATCCCGAAACCAATCATCTCATGATGCCTTCGACCAATACCAAGAGTATCAATATCCAAACGGAATATGCGATTCCTGCGCATGTCAGGGATGAAGTCATCGAAGATATTGCAAAATTTATTCTGGCACACTGAGGCATAGGGAATCATAAAAAGGTTCAGGCGGCGTATCGCAGATAGCCGCCTGCGCAGGGCGTACCGCAGGTAGCCCGCGCCAACCATATCAAAATTGCACAAAGCCCTTCATCCTCCCCTATTTTATGCTATGATAATGTCCGGTTTGGATAGCCCTGACATGGGAGGATATAATGTCAAAGAAATGGTTATTTTTAGCGGCTTTGGGTGCAATCTGTTTTGCAGGTTGCAGTGATGATTCAAACAGCATCGGTTCGACGGTCAATGCCGTGTGCGGAAATCGGTCGGTCGAACACAGCGAAGTATGCGATGACGGCAATACAGAGAGCGGCGACGGTTGTACAGCAGACTGTTCAGGCATAGAAGAAGGCTACACATGTCCGCCGACCGGCGGCGAATGCACCCAAAAGAGCGGAGAGAATCCTGGCCCCGAACCCGAAACCAACCCCGTATGCGGCAATAGCAAAGTTGAGACGGGCGAAGAATGCGACGACGGTAATACGGACGATGGCGATGGATGTTCGGCCGAATGCCGCAAAGAAGGGTGTTCGGGCGATGACTGCCAGCAAGCCACTTGCGGCAATGGCGAGATCGAGCAGGAAGAAGCCTGCGACGATGGCAATACGGACGATGGCGACGGGTGTTCTGCCGACTGCAGTACGGTCGAAGAAGGCTACCACTGCGACGTTCCGGGCATGGATTGCATACACGAAGACTGCGGCAATCAATTGGTCGAAGGCGATGAAGAGTGCGATGATGGAGAATATTCTGAGCCTTATGGTGATGGGAAGTGCACAGCGAGCTGCAAGCGTGCGCACTACTGCGGCGATGGTTTTTGGGACGATATTGACCGCGAAAATGGCGAAGAATGCGATGATGGCACGGACACTTCGGCACAGTACCCGGGCTGCTCAGCCGAGTGCAAACGCGTGAATTTCTGCGGCGATGGCACCATTCAGACGGAGCATGAAAAATGCGATGACGGCAATCTTGAGGACGGCGATGGTTGTTCCTCTGCATGTGAAATTGAGCCCAATTACGTTTGTGTGACCACCGACGGTAAAAGCGTTTGCACCTCGATTTTATGCGGCAATGGCCAAATTGATGGCACCGAAGCATGCGATGACGGCAATCATGCCCCGGGCGATGGATGTTCGCAGTTTTGTTCCATCGAGCATTTGTGGCGGTGTGAGCTCGACGAAAAAGGCACGTCCAAATGCGAGAATACCTGCGGCAATGGCACGCTCGACGCCGACACCGGCGAAAACTGTGACGATAACAATACAAACGACGGCGATGGCTGCTCATCCGCATGTGCCCTCGAGAGTGGGTATATCTGCGAAGGCACGTCCTGCGTCGCCAAGGCATGTGGTGACGGCGTCGTGGCTGGCAGTGAACAATGCGACGATGGCAATACGACGGATGGCGACGGATGTTCGAAGTATTGCAAACGCGAATCCGGCTGGCACTGCGATGCAGGCGGCAAGCCATGCGAAAAAGATGTCTGCGGTGATAGCAAGATTACCGGCGATGAGACGTGTGACGAAGGAAGCACGCCGCTCACCGAAGGCTGCAAGGATTGCCAGGTCCAGAAAGGGTGGAAATGCCCGACGGGCGGTGCAGCCTGCGAGAAAACGACTTGCGGCGACGACAAGGTCGAAGGCTACGAAACGTGCGAAGGGGGCGGTGAATGCTGCGTCGATTGCGACATCCAGCCTTCGTGTCACTGCGATTCGAACGGGAAAAACTGTATCAAAGGTAAATGCGGTGACGGCATTCTGGATAGTGGCGAGGAATGCGACGATGGCAATCCGACCGCCGGCGATGGCTGCAGCCCGATTTGTACGAAAGAACCCATTTTCGACTGTGACGGCGGTGTGTGCAAACCCATCTGCGGCGATGGGCTCACCATGTGGGAATCCGGCGAAGAGTGTGACGATGGCAACCTGGTCAACGGGGATGGCTGCTCGAGCAGTTGTAAGATTGAATCGGGCTATACCTGTACCAAATTCGATGGCGCGCCGCCGGAAGTGCTCAATCTGCCCATCGTATACAGAGATTTCAGGGCCTATCATCCTGGTTATACCAACGATCAGGATCATGGCTATCCGGCAACCCTTTATCCCGACGTGCATGGCTATTTCTCTCAGTCCACGTTTGATGCGCTGCCTGCAACCTGCAAGGAAGGCACCACGCCCTACCGAAAGCGCCATTTTCCAAAAGCGGGCACGCCGATTCCCGATTTTCAGGGGAACAGCTGTTATTCGTGGAATTACTGCTCAAATGTCGTCTATCCGACACTCGATGCCAACGGGCGTCCAAGACTTCGCCCCGCAAACGAAATTACAAAATCGCCGGATGCCACGCCCAATTATGATGACTACGAAACCTGTGCTCAGCTCTTTACATGCCCCGAAATATTCGATTATTGGTACAAAGATTCGGACATGAGCGTGACCATCCCGACGACGCTTGCGCTCTCCAAGCAGCCGGACGGAGCCTACCAATACTCATCGGGAACGTTCTGGCCGCTCAAGGGTATTGGTTATCAGGCCCCCGATGCAGCAACACTTTACGGGCGTTCGGAAGTCAAGGAAGGTCTGTTCACAACTGAATTCCAATCGTATTTCAAATACCAGGGCGGCGAAGTCTTCACGTTCTCGGGCGATGACGATGTCTGGGTTTTCTTTAACGGAAAACTCGCCATGGAACTCGCCGGTATTCATGGAAACTGGCGCAAATCCATCACCCTGACCGAAGAAGAGGCCAAGAAATACGACATGTACCCCGGCGGCATTTATCCGATGAAAATGTTCCACGCCGAGCGCTGCAATGGTGGTTCGACCTTTACGCTGACGCTCGCCGGTTTTATCAACATGGGGACGTCGGAATGCAATACCGTCTGCGGCGATGGCATCGTCCGCGGTGACGAAGAATGCGACTATACCGGCATCACGACGGATGTAGCTCTGCAGCATGAGAAAGGGTGTTCAGCCGACTGTAAACTCCAGCCTTACTGCGGCAATGGCAAGATCGAAAAAGGCGAGCATTGCGATTCCAAGGAAGATTGGTGCGTCGAATGTAAACTTCCCAATTGCGGCAATGGCGTTCTCGATGCACATGAGGAATGCGACGGTGACAAGGGCATCAGTGAAGGGCAAAAATGCCTCGACAACTGCAGGATCTCCGGTTGCGGCGATGGCATCGTGGCCGAAGGCGAAGAATGCGACGATGGCAATACCTCCGACGAAGACATGTGTACTTCCAAATGCAACCTGCCGCGCTGCGGCGATGGCATCATTTCGTCTGCCATTGGCGAGGTCTGTGACGATGGTGAAGACAAGAACACCGGGGCGTATGGCGCATGCGGTTTTGACTGCACCTATATTCCACCGCGCTGTGGCGATGGCGTTCTCGATGCCCTCAATGGCGAGCAATGCGATAACGGCACGGCCAAAAATGTCGGCGGTTATGCTGGCTGCAAAGCAGATTGCACGCTCGACATTCGATGCGGCGACGGCGAAATTCAATCCGAGTTCGAGCAATGCGACGATGGCGCCGGCAACGGCAGCGGGAGTTGTACTGAGAATTGTACTATTATTGTGAATTAAACGGGTCGAGCGCGTGGTTTCTGGCTCGTTAAAGTATGTGGAGATACCGTTTTGATTTGATATAGCCATTGTGAATCAAAGTATCTCCCACTCGTTAAGCGTAGACATTTTTTTGTGTGGGGGGCAAGCCCCCCTTCGCGGCTAGGCCAAGGCCTACGCCGCTACCCCCCATGCGGGGACACCCCGCAACGCCCCGTGCATTCCCATAGTTAAGTTTTTGGACAATGGGAGCAAAGCATTCGTTACGATTCAGCTTCATGGGGGATTGAAATGTTTTCACTCTGCATCTACACTCTGATGTGGCAGGGGAACCTTTAAACACTTTCACATCCTCTTCTCTAAAGGTAAAAAAATGAGAAAATTCAACATAGCAGCAATCTTGGCGTGTGTATGTGCTCTGAGTGCCTGTACCGATGATTCCGTCGGAGTACCGAGCCACCCCGTTGGCCCCAATCCACCCGTAATCATAGATGATCCTCCTGTCACGGATAATAAAGCGGGGGTTGGTGAATCATGTTCCACACTGGAGTGTGCAGATGACCTGGTTTGCGAGGATGAAATCTGCGTCAAGTATGTTGGGGCAGCCCAATCGTGTAATAAAACCCACATTTGCCTCGGAGATCTGGTTTGCAACGAAGGCACCTGCGTCAATGAAGTTTCGGGCGAAGGCAAGTCATGCGAGGATGATGCTTCCTGTCAAGAAAATCTAAAATGTGACGGCGGCATCTGTAAAATGACGGCTCAAGTCGGGGAATCGTGTGAAAATGCGATATGCCTCGAAGGCGAATGCATTGGGAATGTCTGTTCCATCTACGTCGCCGAGAACGAAGATTGTTCGCCCGAAATGGGACACATCTGTCAGGAAGGCCTCGTCTGTCATGAGTTTTTGCAGACCTGTTACAAAGCGCTCGAACAGGGTGACGATTGCGATCCATTGGATGATCGCTGCGCGGCGGGCATGTCTTGCAATGAGGAGGCAAATCGATGCATGACCAACGGCGCGCTTGGTGCGGATTGTAGCGCGGAAAACAACCAGTCATGCGACGTGATTCAGAATCTGATGTGCATAGACGGCAAATGCCGCGAACTCGTTGAGGCAGACTGCGATGAGCTCCATGTATGTGCCGATAAATCGACGCTATGTTACGAGGGCAAATGCATCGTATCCCATGAATGCACCGAAGACAAGCAGTGCAAATCAGACACGTACTGCTGCACCGAAGAGGCATGCAAAGTCAAAAATATCTGCCTGCCTTATGGCGAGGGGCCGCGCACGAATATCAATGAGGCATGCCTCTATGAGACTGTCCCCGGCCTGTTCGAAGCAGACATTCAGTGCGAATGGAAAGACGAAACAACACCTGGCAAAACAGCCAATTATCAGGGCGGTGACTATCCGAACCATGCCAATGTTCTGATGACCCCTCTCGTCATGAATACCCCGCATGATTCAGGTACTGCGCAGGAAATCATATTCTCGACCTACAACAACGGTGACGGCGGCACCCCTTCAGGTCAGGGTGCGGACCTCAAATTTTACGGTGTCATTCGCATCATCAATGCAGAAACATGCCAGCTTCACGAATCCATTTATGATCCGAAAAATCATATCATCGCCGGTTCGAATCTGGCCATGGCAGATCTGAACGGTGACGGCAAAGTCGAAATTGTCGCAAGCCGCGGCGGTATGCAGCAAGAGGGAGCAACGGTAGGAGGTGGTATTGTTATCTTCGATTGGGACGATGCAGCTAAACACTACAA
>OCTW013401218.1_pt1 | contig 11641 bp, 6 predicted proteins | sample 1539671 | NCBI WGS metagenome assembly OCTW01 (sample SAMN02144230, study PRJEB22623) | gut metagenome | biome: sheep rumen | host: Ovis aries | place: New Zealand | reverse complement strand
AATAATTATGTTAAGTATTATGGCGAAAATTCCCTTTAAAATGGGAATTTACCGCCAAAACTTAACATAACTAGAAACTTAACATAAATAGAAAAAAAAGGTTAAGATCTATTCTTTACATAACTACTTTTCATGCGTTAAAAAGCAAAATCATTAAGCATCTTCTTTAATGATCATTTGACAAATTTATATGAAAAATAGACCTTCGAAAAGGTCTATTTCTTATGGACATATTTAAAGATGGTACCAATGACTGGTTTATTGATAAAGCCAGTATAGTCTTTATTCATCATCATGGCCCCAGCTTTTTCATAAACAGGGATAATTGGTAAATCCTGTGAGAGAATCTGATCTGCTTTGATCATTGCATTCCATCTTGTTGTCATGTTATCACTGTTTTTCACAATGTTCATTTGTTTGTTGTAAGCTTTCGAATCATATTTACCAAAGTTATTCTGATTCCCTTTTGTTAAAAGGTTGAGGAATGTCGTTGGATCCTGATAATCTGGACCCCAGCGCGTGCAGGCAATATCATATTCACCATTTGGCATTTTATTACCCGTACGGTCTTCTTTTACTGTCGCCGTAACATTAATCTTAATGCCTTTTAATTTCTTTAATGAAAACTGGACAAAGGTTGCTAACTGTTTCATTGTTTCTTCATCAGAACCATATAAAACATCTAAAGTAATCGATTTCTTACCTAATTCTTTTAAGCCTTTGTTGAGATATTCCTGTGCTTTTTGCTGATTATAAGATAATGTCTGCCAGTTCCCGGCCTGACTTCTGAATTCTTTCCCGCTAGGAGAATTCGCTAAATCAGAAAGGACAAAGCCTTTTGCGGCACTTGAGCCATCTCCTAAGATGTTATCCGCAAAATCTTTTTTATTGATCGCGTAAGATAAGGCATAACGAATATTCTTATTCGCTAAAGCTTTATTCTTTAAGTTTAATGAAAGATAGTATTCAAAACCAGTATTGTAAGTAAAGTAACCTGCTTTCTTCTTATACTTACTGACTAATGAGCTATCCACATGGAATAAGTCTACCGTTCCATTTTCAAAAGCACTCGCCGCACTTTTAGCATCCTGAGCCAAATGAATGGTCAGGTTATCTAATTCTACTTTATTGGCATCATAGTAATCTTTATTCTTGGCTAAAACAATTTTTGACCCTTTCGTCCATGACGTCACTTTGAAAGGACCATTAGAGACAATAGATTTGACGCTCTTCCCATAGCTTTTACCTTGTTTCTTCGCAAAAGACGCATCAATAGGTCTAAAGCATGTAAATGTCATCAGCTGTTCAAAGAAAGCCACTTTCTTTTCCAAATTAACAACTACAGTATGATCATCTTTTGCTTTAATACCTAAGCTATTTAAATCTTTCTGTGTTAACGTCTTGCCAGCTTCCTGTTTTGCCGATAACCCGTCCGCATTTTTAATATTTGCGGCACTTGAACCAAACATATATTCATAGGAACCCGCTTCTTTAAAAATACGCTGCCAGGCATAAACAAAGTCTTCAGCTTTGACTTGATCACCATTACTCCACTTCGCGTCACGTAAAGTAAAGGTATATGTCAAACCATTTTTGCTTTTCTTAATCTTTTTAGCCATCCCAGGGATCGTATTCCCTTTGGCATCATTGACCATTAAACCTTCAATACTCTGCTTTAAAACAACAATAGAACCTTCATCATCAACAGCTGATGTATCTAATGAACTGATATCAGAGTTTAAAGCATAGTGGAATGATTCAGCTTTACTGCCGCTATTGCCACAAGCGGTTAAAGAAAAAGCAGTCACTAAGCTGAGCGTCGCACCAATAATTCTTTTCATAAATATCCTCCTTACCCTATTACTCACTAGGTTAATCTGATAATACACAATATCATCATTCTTGTCAATCTGTGTGCACATCAAAATTTTCTTTTTTCACAAGGTGTATGATGATCATTGCAAAGACAAATACATCACCCATAGGCATCGTCTTATTAAATGTGTTCGTATGCATCTTAATTTTTATGAAACCTTAAGACTGTACTTTTCAACACCATCATATCAAAACAAGAACTTCATCTAAAGAAAAAGCGTACAAGCGAAAAAAACTGCCTCCTAAGAGACAGTTTCAACCAATTGACCATTTTGAATAGCAAGAGAGTGATCCATTTGTCGAGCTAACTGGGGATCATGCGTGACAATGATGACACATTTATTGTGTTCATGTGCTAACTGGATAAAGGTATCTATTATACCTTTTGATGTATCCTGATCTAAGTTACCAGTTGGTTCATCACAAAGAATCAAAGCAACATCTTTCGCGATCGCCCTGGCAATGGCAATACGCTGCTGCTGACCGCCAGATAACTTGCGGATATCACGCGTTGCTTCATCTTTGCTTAAACCTAAGCTTGCCAGAATATCCAACGCTTTCTGCTTTTTATGACTTTCCTGGATATGGGCAATCTCCATCGCATTGACGACATTCTGACACGCATTCATATACGTAATCAGATTATAAGACTGGAAGACAATAGAGACATTCTGACGTCGATATTTATTAAGACCAATCTTTTTTAAAGACTGATCCTGATAAAGAATCTCTCCTTCTTTAGGCACATCAAGGCTGCCTGCTAATGAAATCGACGTTGTTTTTCCGCTGCCCGAAGCACCAACAATGGCATACGTTTTTCCTTTTTCAAAGCGATAGTTGGCCTGACTTAGAATATCGACACGTTTTCCGCCATCCTGATAATAATAGCTGACATCTTTAAACGTTAATAAACTCATCTTTAGCCCTCCTTCTTCATTAAAATTTGTCGTGGTGACAGACGTAAGATATAAATGGATGGCACAGCGATCGAAAGCAGACAGATGGTGCAACTGACAGCAGCTAATTCACCAATGACCGAAGCACTCACAGAGACATCTAACTGCTTATTCGTTGGAGAAGTCATGGCGTTTTGCATCATCCCGCCAGGACCACCTTGAGCGCCCAAACCAGATGGGCCTTTCTGTGATGAAGAGGCAGAAACGGTTGTCTGAGTAGAGGTACTTGTGAGCATTGAGGAAATGCTGTTGGCTACCATCTTGCCAGTTCTTAGTGATAACATAAAGGCAAGCACCGCAATCAGGCCGACTTCCACTAACTGCTGGGCAATAATAGCGGCTTTTGATTCCCCTAAAGATAAGAACACGCCAAATTCATAGAAACGAGAACGTAAAGTTAAAATAAGAATTAAAGCCAGAATAATCGCCCCCGCCGCGATGACGACAACTAAGAAGATATTGGCGAATTTCTCCATGTTCTTTAAAGAAGAGACACTCGCTTCATAAGCTTCATCACTGGTCTGCAGCGCATAGGTATTCCAGTTAATCGAAGTTTTCTTCGCTAATTTTGCGAAGGAAGAAGTATGGACGGGATCATCAAGATAATACGTTGCACTCGTAATCGTTGTGGTTGAATGATTTAATGTCTGTGCCGTTTTTAATGGTGTATAAATCGTGTTATAAGGATTCTGGCGATCAGACATATTATCCATTGATGCACTTGAAGATTGAATTTTATAAATACCGATAACTTTTAAAGTGACATATGTCTTCTTTCCAGAAGAAGTTGTCGAATACACTTTAAATGAAGAACCAAGCTTTAAGTCGTTATCACTCGCTAATGCCGACGAGATGACTGCATAATTCTTGCCATCATCACTGCTATTTAACAAACGACCACTGGTGAGTTTGTAACTGCCATTAGTGAACGAAGAGAGTTTTTTCATCGTCGTATTCCCAGAAACACTAAATGATGTTTCAGTCATTTTATTTTGGGCACTACCAGATGAACTTGTTCCCCCCGGCGGTGTTCCTTGCTGGGTATTAGATGATGATGAATTTGATACTTTTACAGGATCAATTGAAGATGAATTCACCCCTACAGAAACGCTATAGTTATAGCTTTGGACATATTTCAGATGCTTTAACTGATCCGCGGTAGACATCTTCATCGCCTTCATAACAGAAGCCATGGAAGCCCCTTTCTTGCGATTTTGCATTAATTTCTGCATGTTATAAGATAATGTCGCCGTGGCTCCCATTGAGCTGCGCACCTGCGCCATTGACTTTTCCGTTGCATTTTTAATCGCTAAGCCGGCTAATACCAGGTTCGCAATTAAAGCCATAATCACTAAGAGAAGTAATGACTTCCCGATGCTCTTTTTAATGCTTAACAAAGCATTTTTCATAACCATTTTGAATTCCTCCTTTTGACGGTTTCATTGTAGAAGATCATCACAAGAGAAAATTCAAAGGGTTATGGGATTTTCTATGAAACGGCTTTCGTATTATGGGGAAATAAAAAGGGAGAGCATCGTTACTCTCCCATACTTTGACGATATTTCCAAACCTTATAAATCACTCGCGCTATTGAGGCAATAAGTAAAATAACCATCATCACCATTAAAAATAGTGAGGCTTTATATTTAACAAAACGATAAATTATTAACGCTACGGCTATTACATATAAGATCGCAATGATCACATCAACACTCTTAAAAATCTTCATAAAATCATCACCTATAGCAAGTATATAACTTTATGAAAGACTTGTCATGACCTTGTTTATTAGTGTCCAACAACGCGGTTCTTCCCCTGCTTTTTGGCCAGATACATGGCCTGATCAGCCAGATCAATCATTTTCTCATAACGGCGGTTATTCGTTGTATAACCGATGGAGACAGTAAAGCTTACAGAGGACTGTGGCGCTAATGGAACGGTTAATGCATCTATCTCTGTCAATAATTCAGCGGCGAGTGCTTGCGGATTACTTTGATCAAGACCAATACCTAAGAACTCCTCTCCGCCGTAACGGTAAAAACAAATATGATGCTGCTCACCAAACTGCTTTAATAAACCGCCTAGTTCTTTCAGGCATAAATCACCGGTAGAATGACCATAGGTATCATTGATATGCTTAAAGTTATCGATATCCAGCATATACATCGTTTCAATCGTGGCGAATTTGCCAGTTAACGACTTCTGAATAAGCTCAAAGAGATCCAAACGGTTGTAAAGGCCGGTCAGAAAATCGACACGGCGATCACGATCAGCCTGGTTGTAAAGTTCTCGCACCTCATTGACTTCCTCTTCGAGCATAGCCTGCTTTTCTTTTAACTGCAGCTCTTCAAGGCGTATTTTTTCATCCGAAATATCAACGCCATAGATAATGCATTCCAGATGTCCATTACTTGGATTTTCGATCAGATTAGCAATAATACGCGACCATCTGATCTTTCCATCATCATAATAAGAGTCAGTTTCTAAAATCACTTGGTAGTGACCATCCGCATAGGCATCAAGCAGCGCCTGACGACAAAAGACATTAAAGAATTTTTCCTGTCCGGCTGGTTCAGGTACAAATGAGCCAATCTGACGAATGAGTGCATCGACATTGTCCATATCCTGCATATCTCTGGCATTCTGCGCATGACCATCAGAACTCACCCACGTATCCGTCGTTAAGTCAACATGGAAAACGCCCTGTCCATCAGGAATACTGGCTAAAATATCTTTGACACGATTGGTGTATCGCCGCTCTGCATTCTTGGTATTCGTAACATCACGACCATTTTCAATAAAGACCTTCTTACCGCCCCAGTTGGCATAACGGCCAGTTAAGTGGAAGACATGTTCACCATCATCGACTTCCATTTCTTTTTCATTTTCATGCCCCATTTTACGCATTGGGCAGTGACCGCAGGGAGCCTCTAAACCAAGCATATATTCATAACACTTTTCACCTTTATAAGGTTTTTCCGGATGTCCAGATACGGTCTTCGTTAAAGCGTTTGCGTAAACCATCGTATAATCTTCGGGATGACAAACCTGAATGAACATGCCCGAATGATCTAATAAATCCTTCATACAAGATAATTCCTGGTCACTATTGAGAACGTTATCTTCCCATGATAATGGCCATGTATTCTCTGCTTCTAAGAACGTGAAATAATCATCTTCCGGCAAAGGCTTAGAAAAATAATAACCTTGGATATGGTCGCAGCCTTCTTTTTGAAGAAGACGCAGCTGCGCCTTTGTTTCTACGCCTTCCGCGACTATTTCCATATGCAGGCTATGGGCCATTTGAATAATCGAAGCCACAATAGAGCGAATCTTCAGATTCGTTTCGATTTGACTAATAAAGCTTCGGTCAATCTTAATAATATTAAAAGGATAATTACCAAGAATTCTAAATGAAGAATAACCTGTACCAAAGTCATCTAAAAGCAGCTTCGCCCCGCTTTCTCTGATCTGTTCTAATAAATAGTTGGCATTTTGTTCAAGGGCCGCCATCGAGGTTTCCACCACTTCAAAATTCACTGCTCCAACTGGCAGGTCACCTTGTTTTTTGAGCGTCATAATCTGATCCATCAAATGATCATCATAGAAATCCTGCCAAGATAAATTCACAGAAACAGGAATAATCGGTTTTTTAGCTTCTGCACGTTTCTTTTGGAAGGCATAAACCTGTTTTAAAACATAATGATCCAATTCACTGATCTGACCATTTTTTTCAAAAAGATCGATAAAAACGTCAGGCGGAATGAGCCCTCTTTCCGGATGCTGCCAGCGAACCAGCGCTTCTGCCGCATGAATCTTTCCAGTATGTAATGAAATAATGGGCTGATAATAGACTTTGAAATGATGCTCTTTGATGCTTTTTTTAAAATCGATCAGCATCTGTGCTTCGCTGATTTGATCAAAGCTCATCTGTGGCTCATAAAATGTGTACTGATGCCGGCTATCACGATCAACATTCTGCTTAGCGGTAATCGACCATTCCACCATCTGCGATGCACTTGCAAAAGGTGCTTCGACAAAGTAAATCCCACAACGTAACTGCAGGTGGATCGTCCGACCATGATACACATATTTGATCTTAAGCAGCTCATCTAAGTCTTCCCATTTAAAGTGATCTCTTCGGATAAGAAAAACAAACCAGTCGGATTCTAGACGGGCACTGATCTCTGGTGCCAAGAAGCTGTCATTGATTTTTTCCAGTACAAAGCGTAAAAGCTGATCACCGCCATCGATGCCAAAAATATCATTGATGGCCTTAAAATTATAAATATCAAAGACGGCCACCGCATAATCCGATGGTGTCTGCGTCTGAAATAACGCATCCGCTTCCTCGATGAAACCTTCGCGTGATAAATGCCCTGTCAGTTTGTCATATTTATGCTGATTTAACAAAGCTCGCAATTCTTTTTCCGTTGTTGGCAGCTGACGTGAAACGGCTTCACGTTCCCCTGTTGTACTAAAGATCAAAGCATGACCTACACTGCCATCAGATAGCGGCAGATTGATGGCATCCACCGTCTCATAAATATGGCGAATCGGATCAAAGTAGACTTTGGGACCTTTCACCTCATTGACAATCGGACAGACATCACATGGTGCCTCACTATCCATTAAACATTTGTAACATTTCTTCCCTTTTATAAGCGAAGGATAAGTCTCTTTAGCGACATCATTAAAATTGACGACATCAAATGTATCATTGATCACATAACACCCAGAAAATTTATTTTTATTCGTCATAAGTCTCTCCCCAAAAACAAAAAATAGTATATCTATGACTTCAATTATATCATATCCATATCAGAAAAAGGATGGATAAATAATCATTTTTTGCGAAGCGCTAAAAAAGATCGATGCTTCAGCATCGATCCTTTAAAGTTTTATTTCTTTTTTGCCTGACGAGCTGCGTTTCTTGCATCTCTTTCCTTAGCGAATTCAGGATATAAATCCTTGTAAGGTGTTTCGTAATCGTAAATCTTAGTTAAGATTTCTTCCATATCTTTAACGATAGGCATTCTTGGGTTAGCAGGTGTACACTGATCTTCATAAGCGTTCATAGCCATTCTGTGGACTGATTCCATCCATGCATCACGGTCGATACCCTGTGATTTAATGTTAGTCGCACCACCGACTTTAACCCATAACTGTTCAACAGCTTCAGCGAACATTTCTACACCTTCTGCATCGCTCTGAGGTTTTAAGCCGATTAATTCAGCTAATTCACGATACTTACGGTCAGCTTTGTAATCTTCGATCTTTGGCCATACATTTAACTTAGTTGGTACAGTACCATTATATCTGATTACGAATGGTAATAAGATACCGTTAGCACGTCCATGAGGTACATGCCATTCGCCACCGATCTTATGAGCCATAGAGTGGTTCATACCTAAGAAGGCATTAGCGAATGCCATACCAGCGATGGTAGCCGCATTGTGCATCTTAATTCTGGCTTCTGGATCACCAGTTAAGACTGATTTTTCTAAGTTTTCGAATACTAACTTAACAGCCTGTTTAGCCCAGCCATCAGTATAGTCAGAAGCTAAGATTGAAACATAAGCTTCCATAGCATGTGTTAAGACATCGATACCAGTGTCAGCAGCGATTGTTGCTGGTACAGACATTGTAAATTCTGGATCGTTGATGGCGATTGTTGGTGTTAATGAGTAGTCAGTTAAGGCATACTTAACGTTGTTTCTTGTATCTGTAATGATTGCGAATGGCGTAACTTCAGCACCAGTACCTGAAGTTGTTGGGATCGCTACTAACTTAGCTTTCTTACCAAGTTCAGGGAACTTAATAGCTCTCTTACGGATATCCATGAATTTCTGTTTGATATCATCGAAGTTAACTTCTGGATGTTCATACATTAACCACATAACTTTAGCTGCATCCATTGAGCTACCACCACCTAAAGCGATGATTGTATCAGGAGCGAAGCTTCTCATTAATTCAACACCGGCCTGAACAACTTCAAGAGTTGGGTCAGACTGTACATCTAAGAATAATTCTAAGTCAACTTTATTTCTTCTACGACGAATAACGTCTTCGATCTTGCCTACATAGCCAAGGTTATACATTGAACGGTCAGTGATAATCATGGCTTTGTTCATTACTCTCATATCTCTTAAGTATCTAATTGAATTACGTTCAAAGTAGATCTTTGGAGGAAGTTTAACCCACTGCATATTGTTATTACGTCTCCCAATTCTCTTAATATTTAATAAGTTAGCCGTACTTACGTTATTTGAAACTGAGTTGTGACCATAAGAACCACAGCCAAGTGTTAATGAAGGTAAGAAGGCATTGTATACTGAACCGATACCACCAAATGTAGATGGGGCATTTTCAATAATACGGATCGCTTTTACACGTTTACCAAATTCTACAGTAATATCATGGTTTGTTGTATGGATCGCAGCGGAATGGCCTAAACCATTGAATTCTACAGAAGCTTCCGCTTTGCTAATACCATCTTCAGTACTTTCTGCACGTTCCATGGCTAAAACAGGAGATAATTTTTCTCTTGTCATTGGTTCGTTAGGACCAATTTCATTACATTCTACAACAATCATCTGAGTGTCTGCTGGGACTTCGAAACCAGACTGCTGAGCGATCCAAGTCGCATTTTTACCAGCTACAACACCATTTAATTTCGCATTTTCTACGCCATCGCTGTAAGCTTCATAACCGAACATGAATTTTTCCAGTTTCTTCTTTTCTTCAGCGTTTGCATAGTATACAGGATATCTGCCTAATTCTGCTTTGAATTCATCATAGATTTCTTTATCAACGATAACGTTCTGTTCAGATGCACAGATCATCCCGTTATCGAATGTCTTTGATAAATAAACATCATTGGCAGCCATTTTTAATTTACAAGATTTTTCTACATATGCAGGAACGTTACCAGCCCCTACACCTAATGCAGGTTTACCACATGAGTATGCAGCCTTAACCATCGCATTACCACCAGTTGCTAAGATTGTAGCAACACCTGGATGATTCATTAATGCGTTTGTGGCATGCATTAATAATGAGCCAGCAGCAACGTTAGCTGGTTTCATTGGTAACCACTGGATACAGTCTTTAGGTGCCCCAGCTGCTACTGCTGCATCATACATAACCTTCGCAGCTGCGACAGATGAATCATGTGCACCTGGATGGAATGAGAAGATAATTGGGTTTCTTGTCTTCATCGAGATTAAAGACTTGAAGATTGCTGTTGAAGTTGGGTTAGTGACAGGAACGATCCCGCAGATAACACCAACTGGTTCAGCGATTTCAGTAATTCCAGTTAATTCATCTTCACGGATGATACCAACAGTTTTGGTATGTCTCATGTTGTTAGTTACATATTCGCAGGCGAATAAGTTTTTAACAGCTTTGTCTTCAAAGACCCCACGGCCCGTTTCATTAACAGCTAATTCTGCTAATTTACCATGGTGATCAAGGCCAGCTACTGACATCTTTGCAACGATGTAGTCGATCTGTTCCTGATCCATCTGTTCAAACTTGTCCAAAGCCACTAATGCTTTTTTAACCATTGTATCAATGCAAGCATCAATTTGTTCTTCGGTTTGCCATTCTTTGACTTCTACGTTTTCTTTTTTTTCAGCCATTTTTTATTCCTCCAAATAATTCACGGTTAAATTCTTTTCACTCGCTGATGTAATCATACATGAACGTTTCATACATTGCAATAGTTATATGTGAAATATTAAACGTATTAGTAAATTACTATCGCGTTAGCGTTTACACTTTGTCATTATTCTAAATGTAACATGCTTACATTATCATAATGAACAAAATTTGTTATCATTGCTTTACATTCTATATCATTCTAAATCATGATGCACTTCCTTAATGTAAGCCTTTTTCTTTGCAAATGCAATTCCATAGGCAAGCATATTATACCCCTTTGTAAAAGCCTTTACATATTCTTTGCTTACAATTTGTGCACATGCTGAATCACAGATAGTAAAAAGATCACTTTCTTTTCTTGAGTACTTACATTCAATAATGATTCCTGTTCCAAAAGGAAGACGAGGAATCAAGGCTAAATCGAAGCGTCCTCTCCCAGCTTCATGATTTGACTGTAATTCATAACGATCATTGTGAAGTAAGCCAGCTAAAAAGCCATGATAAAAGCTTTCTTTAGCATCATAATAACTCATTGATTCTATTAAAATATTATTAAGCAGTTCTATTGCCTTCATGACATTTTCTTCTAATAATGCCTGAAAGAACTCCTCGCCGGTCTTTTTATAAAGTGGTTTAAAGTAATCATAGAAACAATCTTCATAAACCTGCTTCACTTCTTTATTTGGGATCGTTAGTAAAAAGGTTTGATTTTCCGAAACTTGCACAGCTTTAAGATAGCCCGTATAAAGCAGAAATGAATAAATAGATTCTCTATCATCCATATCTTGACACGTCAAATTTTCCTTAATTCTCTTTTTAATAGAATTTCCTTGCATCAATTGTTCAAAATCATCTTTCATTTGCGCATCGGCATGAGATAAATAGTATCGTACAATACTATTATCAGAGGTATTAACCCAAAATGCTTGTGGCTGATGAACACCACCATAAAGAACGTTAAAAAGATATTGAAAGGTACTCCATGGATTATAAATATCCACTCTACCAAAGCTGTAGCCATCATACCATTCTTTAATTAATGGAGAATCCTTTTCTAAATGATAATATCGTAAGGTCTCATCCATTTCTTCTTGGGTAAAACCAAAATCTACTGCTGAAACAGGATCCATTAAGGAGTATACATG
>OCTW011509764.1_pt1 | contig 11642 bp, 13 predicted proteins | sample 1539671 | NCBI WGS metagenome assembly OCTW01 (sample SAMN02144230, study PRJEB22623) | gut metagenome | biome: sheep rumen | host: Ovis aries | place: New Zealand | reverse complement strand
TCCGGCAATAGGGCCAAAACCGAAGGTCCCGGCGTGGGTGAGGGGGCGAAAAACCGCCGATAGAGCTACGACCGAAGGTCACCGGCGGGGTTGAGGGGCAAAAACGACATGGCGGCAGGGAAGGGAGAGACCAGGCAAGGGCGGCAGGGAAGGGAGAGGCTAATGAATTGGCGGAGTAGGGTATAAAAAAATCAAGGGCCGATACCTCACGGCATCAACCCCAGACGTGTACTAAAACCTAAACCTGCACTATAGATGCAGGCGGTTTTCAGAACGTTGCATAAAAAATGCTATTTTTTTTGATTTTTTACGTTGAGGGAATTCATCGCGCGGTCGGCGCCGACGAAAATCCAGTCCAGAACACCTTGTGAGACCTTTTTGCAGAGTTCTGGCATGAGGTCGTTTTCTTCTGGTGTGAGATCACCCAAGACATAGTCGACCTGCTCTCCTTCGTGGAAGTCGTGTCCGACTCCCATCCTGATACGGCAATAGTCCTGGGTGCCGATGGTTTCCGCGATGTTGCGAAGGCCGTTGTGGCCGCCGTCGCTGCCGGCCTTGCGCATGCGGAGGGTGCCGAAAGGAAGATTGATGTCGTCGCAGATGACGATGAGTCGCTCTTCGGTGACGGGCAATTTCTGGAGATAGTACCTCACGGCATTGCCGCTGAGGTTCATGTAGGTTGAGGGCTTGAGGAGGTAGAGCGAACGCCCTTTGACCGAAAGGACGGCCATGTCGCCGTACCTCTGGCTATTAAAAGTAGTGTTGGACGCCTGAGCCCAGGCATCCAACACCATAAATCCCATATTATGGCGGGTATGAGCGTATTCGGGGCCGATATTTCCCAATCCGACGACCAGATAGCTTTCGCCTGCCATAATGCAGTCCGTTGAGGTTTACTCAGCTGCTTCTTCGGTAGCAGCCGCGGAGTTGCGGGTTGCGAGAACGCTGCAGATCACTGCGTCCTTGTCGGTGAGGATCTGAAGTCCGGGGAAGCTGAGGTCGCCAGCCTTGATCTTCTTGTCGAGACCGAGGTCGGAGATGTCGACTGTGACGTCGTCCGGGAGGTCCTTCATGAGGCCGCTGACGCGGATGCTGCGGGAGTTCTGTGTGAACTTACCACCGAGCTGAACGCCCTTGGAGTGTCCGGAAACCTTGACAGGAACGCTGATGCTGATAGGCTTCTCTTCGCTGACTGCGAGGAAATCTACATGGAGGCAGAGATCCTCTACAGGGTGGAACTGAAGCTCGTGAAGAATGGCCGTGTAGGTGGTGCCATCGAGGTTGAGGTCAACGATGAAGGAGTAGGGAGTGTTGGTAAGACCCCTGAGATCCTTTGCGCTGACGGTGAAGAGAATGTTCTGGAGACCTGCACTATAGAGGTTGCAAGGTACGAGACCTTCACGACGGAAAGCCTTGATGGTAGCTTTGTTGCCGACCTGACGAATCTGGCCTTTGAGTTCGAAATGCTGCATTTTGCAAATGTTTAAAATGTGTTACTCAGTCCGGATCACTGCCCGGACCCCATTGCACCAAAACCGCCGGGCGGTTTTCAAATGCGGCGCAAATATAGAAATAATTATTTACTTGACAAAACCTGTCGCGATATTCCAAGAAGTAGATTTGTAGCGCTGAGTCAGGGACTTCCATCTGCTCACGGGCAGGAACATGCTCAGGCCGCTGTAGGTGACAATCTTGTTGTTCAGAAAATACTCGGTCGCTTTTTTGTGGAGCACCAATTCTGAGAGGGCGGCATCTATCGGTTTTAGTTCTTCATCCGTAGCGCCGAGCTTGACCAGAATGTCACGGAAATCGTAGTGGTAACTGTATGAAAAGTTGAAACTCTGGACTTCCGAGATCTTGATTGTGGCAAGATTGTCGCGATGGGCCTCAAACACGGGAATGCAAGCCTGGGCAAGGGCTTCAATCTTGCTGCAGTCGTATAGAGCCACTGTGGCGTCGCCTCCGTTAACGTTCATGTTGTAGAAGTCGTCGCATACCCCCACGAGGTCGGGTTCGTCCCCGCCCAAAAGCCTGCGTGAGAGGTTGATATAGTCGAATCCGTCGGCAAGTACCTCTCCGGGTGATGCTACCATGTAGTCGCAGAGGTCGCGCCACTCATAGACAACCTCAACTCCGCCCATCAGGCAAGCATCCATTACGATGTAGTCGAGGTGGTAGGGGAGGGCAGCGGCAAATTCGTCGAGGTCGAGTTGATAGATTTGATGCGACTTGTACTCACCGTCGTACTGCGCCCCCACGCTTTTGACGACGTTAAGCTCTTCGCTTTTGGAGTAGTCTTTGGGTATCCAGCCCATGCCGTGGGACGTATAGACAAGGCCGTAGGAATCCGACGGGTATTTGTCTTTGATGTCGGTCATTACCTGACTCATAAAGTCCGGAGCCATGGTGATTGCTTCGGAAGAGTAGGTGAAGACCGTATCGCGGACGACCTTGTCATATTGCTTGTAGACCCTGAAAACCACCGGCTCCGTCTTGGTCTTCCAGTCCCACCTGTCTACTGCGGCGTGGCTATAGACAACCAGGGCCTTATTGTCATAGCGTCCCGGAATGTAACCTTCGTCGAGCTGATCAAAATTGGTGTTGAGATAGCCGGTGAGGTCGTTGTACCCCTCGCTGTAGAGGATTACGACATCTTCGAAGTGAAGGCCGGCAGTCCCCTTGCGCTCCGCCCTGTCAGACGGACCGTTGTTGACAAACGGTTCCAGCCCCTTTGTACACGAAGACAGTGCAAGGGCTGCAAGCGAAAACAATAATGCCAACCTTAATTTCATATCCTGCAAATATAGTCATCTTTTTCGTTATATTTGCCATATGGACGCGCGGGCTCAAAGAATTCTTAAAGACTACTCATACTACCTGAGGGTTGAGAGGGGGATGTCTCCCAATACCGTTGCGGCTTACCGGTCAGATGTCAGCTCGTTTCTCGAATGGTTGTCGGGAGGAACAGTCGCGGCGGCGGATACTGAAGACATTATGGCCTATCTGGCCAAGCATTCGGCATCGCTCTCCAAGCGCTCGCAGTCGCGCGAACTCAGTGCGCTGACCTCTTTTTTCGACTGGCTGGTCGTTGAAGGCGAGCGCAAGGACAATCCGTGCGACCGTGTTGATTTCCCCAAGATTGGCCGTTACCTGCCGGCAGTGCTGTCTGTGGAGGAGGTGAATGCCATAATCGACGGGGTCGATACCCGAAGCCCCAAAGGCCTTCGCGACAAGGCAATACTCGAAATCCTCTACGGCTGCGGACTTCGCGTGAGCGAACTCTGCGACCTTAGGATCTCGCATGTGTATACGGAAGAAGGGTTCGTGCGCGTGGTCGGCAAGGGCAACAAAGAGCGCCTGGTCCCGATGGGGGAGAGCGCCGCTGCCGCCTTCACCGACTGGCTTGGCGTACGCGGCGAGGCTTTTGCCCCGGAGTTCTCCGATATCGCCTTCCTGAACCGTTTCGGCAAGCCCCTGAGCCGCATCTCCGTCTTTAAACTCGTCAAGGAGTACGCTCTTCTTGCGGGCGTGACGAAGGAGATTTCTCCCCACACCTTCCGCCACTCGTTCGCCACTCACCTCATTGAGAATGGAGCCGACCTCAGAGTTGTCCAGGAGATGCTCGGTCACGAAAATATCACCACCACTGAAATTTATACTCACATCGACACCGCGACCTGGCAGAAAGCGGTGCTGGACCACCATCCTCGCAAATAATAACGCAAATCCGCCCCGAAAACTTGGGGCGGACGGCTGTTATTTTTTTGGAAAGTCTGGCTATTTGGCAGCCTCTTCTGCGATGGCTTTGTTGTAGCACTCGCGGCAGAGGGGCTCGTAGACGTCTTTTTCGCCGAGGACCACGAGGTCTTCGCTCTTGGATAGACGGTGGGAGTGGTTGGCGAGGTTGCCGCATTTGACGCAGATGGCGTGGACCTTCTGGACGTCCTCTGCAACTGCCATAAGGGCGGGCATGGGGCCGAAGGGTTTGCCGAGGAAGTCGGTGTCCAGACCGGCGATGATTACGCGCACGCCCCTGTTGGCGAGGGTCTGGCAGACTTCGACGAGATCTTCGCCGAAGAACTGAGCTTCGTCGATGCCGACCACTTCGATGTCAGCGGGGATCTCGAGCATATGCGAAGGGTCGTTGATAGGAGTCGACTTGATGCTGTGGAGGTCGTGCGAAACCACCTCTACGTCGGAGTAGCGGATATCGATGGTGGGCTTGAAGATGGCTATCTTCTGGTTGGCGAACTGGGCCCTTTTGAGCCTACGGATGAGTTCTTCCGTCTTGCCGGAAAACATTGAGCCGCAAATCACTTCGATGCAGCCCGATCTCTTGTGGTTTTCTGAAAACATTTGTAGTTTTGTGTTTGTCTTACAAAGATAACAAACGACTCGGGAAAAATGGAAAAGACAGCAAAAGAAGTTTTCAACGAAATACAAACAACCATAGACAGGCTACGCGCACAGCTCGACGAGCTCGAAGAAAGGCTGGCGGCTGAACGTGAGTCCATGCCAGAGCCTGCCGCTGAAGAGCCCCAGGTCGAACTGGAGCCGGAACCCGTAGAGCTTGCAGAACCTGAACCCGAGAGCGAAGACCTGCCGGCCGAGCCGAAATCGCCGGAAGTTGAGGCCCACGCAGAGGTGGTTCCTGTCGAGGATGCTCCAGTCGAGGAGGTCCCGGCCGAGCCCGAGACTATCGATTTGTCTATCGATATGGCGGCAATGGGCGCCAAGCCTCAGCCCGACGCCAAGAATTATCAGTGGATGATCGATCTGCCCGGAAGCCAGGTGGCCAATGTAATCAGCGCTATCTCGCTCAACGACCGCGTGCTCTTCATCAACACCCTCTTTGGCGAGGATCCTGCCCTGTTCCAGCAGACGATAGCTGCCTTTAACTCCATGGAGTCGGTAAGTGAAGCAGTTTCTTACGTTATGGCCAATTTCCCTGACTGGAACCTCAGCTCGGAAGTGGTCTACCGCTTGATGATGGCTGTCCGTCGCAAACTTAAATAGCCCCGAATGCCCGGAATCCTCTACATAGTGCCCACTCCTGTCGGCAATCTTGCCGACATCACGATGCGCGCCCTCGACGTGCTTCGCGGGGCCGATCTCATCCTTGCCGAAGACACGCGGACTACGGGCATCCTGCTTGAGCACTATCAGATAAAAGGCAGACTCGTCTCTCATCACAAATACAACGAGCACCAGACCGTCGGACTCATAAAAGAGCGCATACTCGGAGGACTCAATGTCGCATTAGTCAGCGATGCCGGCACTCCAGGCATATCCGATCCGGGCTTCCTGCTTGCGCGCGAATGCGCCAGGGAGGGGATAGAGGTGCAGACCCTGCCGGGGGCCACAGCCTGTATTCCGGCTATAGTTTCATCCGGCCTGCCTTGCGACCGCTTCTGTTTCGAGGGCTTCCTCCCTCAGAAGAAAGGCCGCGCGACGCTTCTCGAGCAGCTCTCCACCGAACGCCGGACCATGGTCTTCTACGAGTCGCCTTACAGGCTCGTCAAGACCCTTACCCAATTTGTCGAAGTCTTCGGGCCCGACCGCGAATGTTCGGTAGCCCGCGAAATATCCAAACTACACGAAACCCACCACCGGGGAACCTTACAAGAACTAGTGAATTACTTCAATGAACACGAACCCAAAGGCGAAATCGTCATCGTCCTCGCCGGACTCCCGGAGGAGCCCAAGGCGCAACACGCCAACAAATACAAACCGCAACAGTAACGCCGGCACTGTCTTCAAGGTGGGCGCAATCTCCCTCACTTTCCTGATACTCGGTTATCAGGTCTGTCTCTTCGTGCAGCACACCGCCAGGATCAGCATAGAGGCGAACCGTGACGCGCCGGATACGGTGGTGGTGTACGTCGACACCCGCGCGGAGGAGGGAAGGCCACCGTTGGGGCCGCGGGTGCCGGAGCGGGCGAAAGGAGTGCCGGAGCGGGCGAAAGGGGTGCCGGAGGAAGCGAAGATTCTGCCGGAGCAGGCGAAAGGAGCGAGGAAGGAGCGGCGATATGCGCAGCACTCTCCCGCGGTGGAGAAGGTCCGCTCTCAAAGGCGGAAAGTCGAGTCTTTCCGCTTCAATCCCAATACCGTAAGCCTTGAGGACCTTCAGAGGCTGGGCTTCAGTCAGAAGCAGGCGCAGAGTATCGACAGCTACAGGCAGAAGGGAGGGAAATTCCGCAGGAAGGAGGATTTTGCAAAGTCATACGTAGTGCCAGACTCGGTGTACAGGCGTCTGGAACAGTACATCGACATCCCGAAACTCGATATCAACAAAGCGGACTCGGCAGCGTTCGACGCCTTGCCCGGAATCGGTCCTTACTTTGCCGCGAAAATGGTGGCATATCGGGAGCAGCTTGGAGGGTATTCCGACAAGGAACAGCTGAAAGAAATCTACAATTTCGGGGACGAACGCTACGAAAGGATCCGGGATCTCGTTGAATGCTCAGAGCCGGAGCGTCCTTTGCGATTGTGGACGCTACCCGAAGACTCCCTGCGCCTCCATCCGCATATCCGCTACCGGAGTGTTGCCCACGGAATAGTCCTCTATAGAGAAAACAACCCTCCGGAGTCGTGGACTCTGGAGGGGTTGAAGGATGCGGGAGTTATCGATTCCGTGCAGTTCGCGCGGCTGAAACTCTGCAGGATTATTCCGAGTATTTCAGCTGCTGCTCCTTGATTAGTTCGTCGAGGACTCCTTCGTCGAAGTAATTGATCTTCATCGCGGCCTTGACGTCGGCGAGGGTCTGGGAAGCGACCTTGCGGGCTTCTTCCGTGCCCTTGCGAAGTACTTCGTACACGTACGGGATATTCTTCTCAAGTTCTTTGCGGCGCTCCCTGATCGGCTCGAGCGTGTCGTTGAGGACAGCGTTGAGGAAGTTCTTGAGCATCATGTCGCCCAGACCTCCGGCGCGGTACTGTGCCTTGACCTCGTCGAGGTTGTGGAACTCGAAGCTTACCTTTTTGCCGACAAAGCACGATGCGAATTTGTCGAAGTGCTCGGGCTTGCAGAAGGCGTCGAGGTAGGTGAAGACGGTGTTGCCTTCGACCTTGCCGGGATCGCTTACCTGGAGGTGCCCGGGGTCGGTGTACATGCCTCTTACCTTCTCCCAGACTACGTCGGCGGGGTCGGAGAGGTAGATGCAGTTGCCAAGCGACTTGCTCATCTTGGCCTTGCCGTCAGTGCCGGGAAGACGCAGGCAGGCTGCGTTGTCGGGAAGGAGAATCTCAGGCTCGACGAGTGCCGGACCATAGGTTGAATTGAACTTTCGGACGATCTCGCGGGTCTGCTCGATCATAGGCTCCTGGTCTTCTCCCACAGGCACTGTGGTGGCCTTGAAAGCGGTGATGTCGGCTGCCTGGCTGATAGGGTAGCAGAAGAATCCGACGGGGATGCCGGCTTTGTTGTCGTTGTCTTCGGACTCCGTGAATCCGCGCATCTGGATCTCGGCCTTCACGGTCGGGTTGCGGCGAAGCCTCTGGACGGTCACGAGGTTGTTGTAGAAGAAAGTGAGCTCGGTGAGCTCGCTGATCTGCGACTGAATAAAGATGACTGACTTCTCCGGGTCGAGCCCTGCCGAGAGGTAGTCGAGAGCCACCTCGATGATGTTCTGGCGAACCTTTTCGGGATTGCCGGCGTTGTCGGTAAGGGCCTGGGCGTCGGCTATCATGATAAAGATCTTGTCGAATTCGCCGCTCTCCTGGAGCTCAACGCGACGCCTGAGCGACCCTACGTAGTGGCCAATATGAAGGCGACCGGTCGGACGGTCGCCTGTAAGGATAATCTTCTTGGGCATTTAGTCTTTGACTGATTTGAGTGATTCGCGGACCTTGGCTTCGATCTCTTCGCAGAGCTCGGGGTTGTCGGCAAGCAGTTGTTTGACTGCTGCGAGACCCTGGGCGAGTTTTTCTCCGTTGTAACTGAACCAGGAACCGCTTTTGTGAATAATGTCCATCTCGACGGCGAGGTCGACAATCTCGGCAAGGTGGGATATGCCCTCTCCGAAGACGATGTCGAATTCGGCCTTCTTGAAGGGCGGAGCCATCTTGTTCTTGACTACCTTGACGCGGGTGCGGTTGCCGGTGGCTTCGTCGCCTTCTTTGAGCTGGGTGACCCTGCGCACATCGAGGCGGACGGAAGAGTAGAACTTGAGGGCGTTGCCTCCTGTGGTCGTCTCGGGGTTGCCGAACATGATTCCTATCTTCTCGCGGAGCTGGTTGATGAAGATGCAGCAGGTTCCGGTCTTGCTGATATTGGCCGTGAGCTTGCGGAGCGCCTGGCTCATGAGGCGGGCCTGGAGGCCGACCTTGTTGTCGCCCATCTCGCCTTCGATCTCGGCCTTGGGCGTGAGCGCTGCGACGGAGTCGATGACAATGATGTCGATGGCGCCGGACCTGATGAGGTTGTCTGCTATCTCGAGGGCCTGCTCGCCGTTGTCGGGCTGGGAGATCAGGAGGTTCTCGAGGTTGACTCCGAGAGCTGCCGCGTAGGTGCGGTCGAATGCGTGCTCCGCATCGATCATTGCGGCGATGCCTCCGAGCTTCTGGGCCTCGGCTATAGCGTGGATTGCGAGGGTGGTCTTACCGCTGGACTCGGGTCCGTAGATCTCGATGATGCGTCCGCGGGGGTAACCGCCGATACCGAGGGCGTGGTCGAGGGCGATACTGCCCGAAGGGATGACCTGCACGTCGGACTCCGGCTGGTCGCCAAGTTTCATGATGGTTCCCTTGCCGTAGTCTTTTTCGATCTTGTCGAGTGTGGCCTGCAATGCCTTGAGCTTGGCGGCATTGATCTCGGCGGTTTGTGTCTGAACTTCTTTTGCCATAAATCTTGAAATTAAGTTTGTTAATAGTTAAAGTTTGGGGAGGTGCGCTTTCGATGGAAGCCCGCGGCTCTCTCTAAAGCGCAGTAGACAAATATAGTGATAATTTGCTTATTTTTGCAGATGATGAAAGAGAAACTTTTAGGAAAAAATCCCGAAGAACTCAGGGAGGCAGCGCTTGCCGCCGGGCTTCCCGCGTTCACGTCCAAGCAGATAGCCCAGTGGATGTACGTGAAGCGGGTCCGGTCGTTTGATGAGATGACCAATATCTCCAAGGCAGGCCGTGAGAAACTTGCAGAACTCTACGACCTTGGCGTCAGCGCCCCGGTGGGAGTGGCCGAGTCGTCCGACGGCACCAGGAAGTATCTCTTCCAGGTAGGCGAAAAGGACTCTTGCATCGAGTCGGTTATGATCCCCGACGAGGACCGCAAGACGCTTTGCGTGAGTTCGCAGGCGGGCTGCAAGATGGGCTGCAAGTTCTGCATGACCGGGCGGCAGGGGTTCCATGGCAATCTGACCGTTGCCGAGATACTCAACCAGTTTATCAGCATCGAAGAGTCCGAAGGTCTCACCAACGCCGTGTTCATGGGCATGGGCGAGCCGCTCGACAATACCGACAATGTCTTGAAAGCCATTGAAGCGCTCACGGCGCCATGGGGCTTCGGATGGAGCCCTAAACGCGTAACCCTGAGCACGATAGGCGTCATCCCGGGCTTGAGGCGATACTTGGACGGCAGCCGCTGCCACCTTGCGATCTCCATCCACAATCCCTTCCCCGAAGAGCGGCTCGAGTTTATGCCCGCCCAGAAGGCATGGAACATCACCGATGTGATAGACCTGATCAGACAGTATGACTGGACGGCCCAGAGGAGGGTGAGTTTCGAATACACGATGTTCGCCGGCTGGAACGACGACAAACGCCACGCTGACGCTCTGATCCGCCTGCTCCGCGGGCTCGAGTGCAGGGTCAACCTCATCCGCTTCCACAAGATCCCCGATTTCCCCTACGAATGCGCCTCGCAGCAGGCGATGACGGCCTTCCGCGACAGGCTTAACTCCAACGGCATAACCAGCACGATCAGGGCTTCGCGCGGCGAAGACATCCTCGCTGCCTGCGGTATGCTCGCAGGGCAGCACAATACCAGGTAGAATGAACGATCAGGCTAAAAAAGTACTCTCGCGCCTGCAGAACCTGTGTGCCAAGCAGGAGTGTTGCTCGGCCGACATGATGAGCAAGGCGACCAAGGCTCTCGATGGCGACAGGGCCGGGGCGGCCGAGGTCGTGGAGGCGCTCATAAAGGAAAAATACGTGGATGATGCCCGTTATGCGGCGGCTTTCGCGCGCGAAAAAGCGGCGATTACGGGCTGGGGCCCGGTGAAGATCCGTTTCGCCCTTGCCGCCAAGGGTATAAAAGGAGACGCCGTGACAGAGGCTCTCGAAGAGATTGACGGAGGAAGGGCCGAAGAGAAACTGCGCAAGCTCCTCGAATCGAAGTGGAAAACCCTTGCGGACGATCCGCAGGGTAAACTCAAACTCATTAAGTTCGCACTTTCGAGAGGTTACGAGTACGATCAGATTAAATCTGCGGTAGAAGACATCACGGCCTAGAAGCGCATCAGTACTGTCGCACCATATGCCCCGGTAATGGGGTCGAACGAAGGAGCAGCTGCAAGGTTGCTCTTTTTTGTCCCTTCGAGATCGAGCGAGTCGGTAACCCACCTGCCGATCCAGGCGCTTAAGACTCCGACTCCGGCACCGGCGAGGGTGTCCCACCACCAATGGCGCTCGTGGATTACCCGGCCGTAGGCGACCGCAGCTCCGCAGGCATAGAACGCCGCGCCCCATCCCCAGCCGTAGTCCTGGCGTATGAGTTCCGCTCCGGTGATGGCAGCGGCTGTGTGGCCGGAGGGGAAGGAGTGGTAGTTGGATCCGTCCGGCCTCTGTTCGTGAACGATAAATTTGAGCCCCTGGGTGATGAGAAACATCGAACCGTAGCCGATTCCGAGCGCCACTGTCCGTTCCAGGAAACTATGCTCGGGCTGAATGCCAAGATACTCGGCGCCAAGGTCGAATACGATGGGCGTGAACTGCATCGGGGTTTCGTAGTGCGACCATTCGCTCTTTTGCGCAAATGAGGCGGGGCATGTGCAGAGCAGCAGCGCCGCCATCAGGAAGATAAGTCTAGTCCGCATAGAGGTCGTCGGAATAATCGAAAAGGTCCGTAGCGTCTTTCAGGCGGGGATGGGAGGAGTCTTTGGCAGAGAGGATCACCTTGTCTGAGGGAATCTGCCAGTCGATTCCGAGGTCGGGGTCGTCCCAGGCGATTGCGCCTTCGGCCGAGGGCTCGTAGAAGCGGTCGCATTTGTATTGAAGGACGGCCTGGTCGGAGAGCACGCTGAAGCCGTGGGCGAACCCGCGGGGGATGAAGAGCTGCCTCTTGTTGCCGGCAGAGAGCACGACGCTGACGTGTTTGCCGAAGGTCGGACTGCCTCTTCGGATGTCGACGGCGATATCGAGCACTTCTCCTTCGACCACCCTGAGGAGTTTGGACTGGCTGAGGCGGCCGGTCTGGTAGTGGAGCCCGCGGACTACGCCGTAGCCCGACTTGCTTTCGTTGTCCTGGACGAAGTGGACGGGACGCACGGCGGAGGCAAAGACCCTCTCCGAGAACGACTCGAAGAAGTAGCCGCGGCTGTCGCCGAAGATGCGGGGCTCGACTATCACGATGCCTTCTATTTCTGTAGGGATGATGTTCATTTGATGCGTGAGATACACTGGACTAAGGAGTCTCTCCAGTAGGG
>OCTW011586013.1_pt1 | contig 11645 bp, 11 predicted proteins | sample 1539671 | NCBI WGS metagenome assembly OCTW01 (sample SAMN02144230, study PRJEB22623) | gut metagenome | biome: sheep rumen | host: Ovis aries | place: New Zealand | reverse complement strand
CCACGCCCCGGTACTTCTTCTTGATTTCTAAAAAGGTATTCGTGATGTGCCCGGCCTCCCCGTAGGCCCGGAGCCGCAGCTTTTCCTTGTAGGAAGGCCGCTCCAGGGAAGCCCGGATCAGGGCGTAATCGGCGGTGTCGTAGTAGAGGCTCTGCACGGTGGGGCTCCCAAAGCTCAGGCGCTCAAACCCTTCGCGGATCAGGCCTTCTTCCACCCGGGCCGCCTGGGACAGGGTGAGCAGGTACTTGGTTTCCACTCTCGCAAAGTTTTCTTCCATCGTTACCAACCTCTCCTTCCGTGCTGGCCGCCGCGGCCGCCTCCGTTATTCCAGTTGCCGTTGTTCCAGTTGCCGTAGCCGTTGTTCTGAGTGCCGGCAGTCGTGCTCTGTAGGACCCCGCTGTAGAGGGTCTTGCCGCTAACCAGGACGGTGCAGCCGCTGCCTTCCTGCAGGGAGGAAGAGGAAATGGTCACGGAGCCGTAGGCGCTTTTCGGGGTGAACTCGCCCAGGGTTTCGCCGCTTTCGTTTTGCAGGACGATGGTTTCCCCGGCGCTGCCGGAGCAGCTCAGGGTCATGGAGGCCTGGCCGGAGAGGGAAGCGCCCATGCCGCCCATGCCGCCCATCCGGCCCATGCCGCCGGTCATCCCGCTGCCGCTGGCGATGATCAGGGTGCCGCCCGTCTGGGTGCCGGTGCCGTTAAAGTCGATGGGGCCTTCCATCCCGGAGGAGGGGGTGCATACGCCCGTCACCCCGCCGGAGATGAGGATGCTGCCGTTGCTGTCCAGCCCGTCGCCGCCGGCGGTGACTTCCAGATGGCCGCCGGCAATGGTCAGCATGCCGCCGTTGTCCATTTCCGTGTTTCTGCCGCTCCTTCCCCAGCCGCCGAAGCCGGAGCCGTCGCTGCCACCGGAGGCGTTGACGCCGTCGTCCGAGGCGACGACGCGGATGTCCCCGCCGTTGACGGTCACGTTCTGCCCCTCCAGGCCCTCGTAGCACTTGGCGACGTCGATGGTGCCGCCGTTCACCGTCAGATCCTGGTCGGCGTGCATGGCGTCGTCGCCGGACTGGATGGCAAAGGTCCCGCCGCTGACGGTCACGCTGACGGCGTGCAGGCCGTCGTCGGCGCAGTCAAAGCTGTAGGTCCCGCCCAGGACATTTAGGTCTGTCGCGGCCTTGACCGCCTTCTGGGAAACGCTGTCGCTGCTCTGGGTGCCGGTACTTCCCCAGCCGCCCCAGTCGTCCCAGCGGCCCCGGCCGCCCATGCCGCCCTGGCTGTTGGCGGAGGCCTGGACGGCCCCGGCCCCTTCGCCGGTCTTCACGGTCACGCTGCCGCCGGCCAGGACGACCCAGCCCTTGCCCTCCGCGTCGTCGCGGGTGGAGGTCACGCCGTCGCCCCCGGCGGTGATGTTCAGGGTTCCATCCAGCACCAGCACGGAGTTCCTGCCCCGGACCCCGTCCAGCACGGAGGTGACGGTAATATTGCCGTTCGCGATCACCAGGTCGGCCTTGCTCTGGATGCCGTGCTTCTGGGTGCCGTTTACAAGGAGGCTGCCTGTCCCGTTCAGGGAGAGGTCGTCCTCCGCGTACAGGGCCGCGCCGATGGTGTCGTCGTCGTCCGTGACCGGGGCGCCGTCCGTCAGGGTGTTTTCGGTCCCTTCGGCCAGGGTAAGGATCAGCTTGTCGGCCTGCTTTTCATAGATGGCCGGGCCCTCCTGGGCGGTGATGGAAACACCATTCAGGATCAGGCGGACCTTGTCTTCCTCCGGCACTTCGATCACCACCTGGCCCTGGAGGGAGCCGGAGAGCACATAGTCGCCCTTTTCGGTGATGGTCAGGGTCTCGCCCTGGGCCAGGGTATTCAGGTCAATCGCCTTTGCGTCCGTGAGGCTCCAGCTGTCGTCCACGTCCTTGTTTTTGTAGAGGGTCGTCACGTCCAGGGCCGCGTCCGCCGCGAAGGCGGGCAGGGACAGGGCGGACAGCAGGACCGCCAGGATGGTCATGATCAGGCACAGTTTTTTCCAGCTGTTTTTCCAATTATTTTTCTTCATTTTCATTCTCTCCTTTTTTCCAGGTCAGCACGCTTTGCGTGATCCCGCACAGGCAGAGGCAAACCAGCAGCCAGCGGGAGATGGGGTTGTCGATAAAGTTCATCATGGGGTTAAACTGATCCAGGATCAGGAACACCACGAACATCAGGGAAAGGATGACGATCAGGTGGCTCAGGAGCTTCGTCAGCTTAGTCATACTCCTTCACCTCCGCGATCAGCAGGGCGTCGCTGCTTTCCCTTCCGCCGCCGGAGGGGTCGTTGATGACGGCGTTCTGCCACACCATCACGGAGGAATTGCCCCCGTCCAGGTTATAGGCGGCCGTGCAGCCCAGGCGGTGGAACAGCTCGCTCAGGTCCGGCAGGGTGATGCCGGCGGATTCGCCCCGCCCGTCCACCACCACCAGGCAGTAGTGGCCGGGCTCATAGTAGCCGATGGCCGTCCGCGGGTTGGCGGAGATGATGCGGCTGGTGCTCGCAAAGTCGGTCAATACGCTGCCGTCCGTGTCCAGCAGGGCGGGGCCGAAGGTCCAGGCCTGCCAGGCCCCGTCCGCGATGGCCTCCTCCACGGAGAAGGAGGAGCCGGGCATCACCTTCATGACCCCGTTATAGTACAGCACACACACGTCGCAGTCGGTTCGGTTGGCCCGGTAGATGACGCCGTTTCGGATCACGACCCCTTCCCGGGTGTTGCCGTAGTAATCCCCGTTGACGGCCACAAGGGCGCTGCTCAGCAGGGCCATGTCCTCGATGCTGTCCCGGAAGCCCGTGCCGTAGGTGTTCTGCGCCAGGGCGGACTGGAAGCAGGTGATGTCCCGCACGTAGATGTCCGCCAGGTAGTAGGTGGCGCGGCCCTCGGTCTCCCGGGTCACGGTGATGGAGACGTTCGGGCTCTGGTAGCTGTTTTCCGTCACGGTGACGGTGTCGGTGTATTGATCGGAAAATTTCTCGCTGATGGGGGGCTGGTCCGTCTCTTCCTGGACCGCTTCGTCCTCCTCGGTCAGGGCGCTGCCGCCCTTGGCGCCGGACACGGTCTGCCCGCCCCGGCCGCCGCTCTGCTGCCGCCCGCCCCTGGCCGAAAGGGTGGGGACGTCGCTGGCCCCGGCGGAGGCCACCAGCATTGCCCCTTCCGGCAGGGACAGGGAGGAACTGGGCTCCCCGGTCTTGGTCGCATACGGATTGCTGATCACGATCCCCAGGCTTTCCTGCTGCCGGGGCAGCACGTGATGGAACAGGGCAAAGACCGTCAGCGCCACCGCCGTGCACGCCAGGTCGATCAATACATTGCGCAGAACGCTCCGTTTCTTCATTTCAATCACTCCTTTGGTCCCGGGGTTTTGTCCCTTGGACGATTGCCAGTATAGCCCCTTTCTTTAAAACAAACTTAAAACTCGTTTTAAAGCCAACTTAAAAATTTGGATATTGACACTTCGGCAATTGGATGATATAATTTCCCGTGTTGACAAAGCGCCTTGCAGCGAAGTCAGCACGCGCGCCAGCCCTTCGACCGGCTGCCGCGTCCACAATTAAAGAGATGGAGAAGTCGCCTAGTTTGGTCGAGGGCGCACGACTGGAAATCGTGTAACCTGTAAAAGGGTTCAAGGGTTCGAATCCCTTCTTCTCCGCCACAAAAATGGCAGTCCGCCGAAGGTGGGCTGCTATTTTTGTGAACAGAAACAGAGAAGAAGGGATTCGAACGGGCCGGTAGTGAATGACGCCCCAGTGGGGCGTCAGAGCCGGCCCAGCTTTCCCGCAGGAAAGGCGAATCCCTTCTTCTCCGCCGCTATATCGCAGTCCGCCGAAGGCGGCTGCTTATGTGCAACAGGAAAAACAAAGTAAGAATAAGAACGGCAACCCCCGCTTTTTTCACCACCATATCGCAGCCCGCCAAAGGCGGCTGCTTTTGTGCTTGGAGGAGGCAATCATGTCTAGGGCTACATTCTATCGACTGCTTAAAAAGCTGAGGGACTATAAAAGCACCAGCCCCTTTATAAACTAACGGGAGTGTGCTATACTGTGTATTGCCCTATACTAGATGCTGAGATAAATCCTGAGGATTGCGGCAAGCTCCAAAGTGATGAGTGTTCAGAATGTGAGAATTATGAACCATTTATCTGGTTTATGATGGAACAAGAAAGGGATAAACAAAATGGCTAATACCAACAGCGGGTTTTTAAAGGCTAGTGTAAATAAAAAGGATGAGTTTTACACTCAGCTTACAGACATAGAAAAAGAAATGCGCTATTATGAAGAACAGTTTATTGATAAGATTATATTTTTAAACTGTGATGACCCTGAGTATAGTAATTTTTGGCTATACTTTCAACTTAACTTTTATAGGTTGGGATTAAAAAAACTAATCTCTACTCATTTTGAGTATGATAAGCCCAGCTATAAGATGGAGATTATAAGAAACCAGACTACTAGCAAGCAAAAAAACGCTGTTCAAATTGGTATTCCTGAATATGTTAAAACGCCCTTAGAACAGAATGGAGATTTTAGAAGTCCTGAATGTTTAGCTTTACTTGAAGAAGCCGATATTGTAATTACTAATCCTCCCTTTTCTTTGTTTAGGGAGTTTGTAGCAACTCTAATGAAGTATAAAAAGAAGTTTATAATAATTGGCAATCAGAACGCATTGACTTATAAAGAGTTTTTCCCGCTTATAATGACTAATCAAGTATGGTATGGCGCTAGTATTCATAGTCATGGCAGAGATTTTAGAGTGCCAAACGACTATCCTCTTAAAGCCTATGAGTATAGGACTGATAGCCAAGGTAACAAGTATATTAATGTTAAAGGGGTTAGATGGTATACTAACTTAGATTATAAAGAACGGCATGAAGAACTAATACTATACAAGCATTATACTCCTGAGGAATATCCAAAGTATGATAATTATGATGCTATTGAAGTAAGTAAAACCGCTGATATTCCTTGTGATTATTATGGTGTAATGGGTGTTCCAATCACTTTTATGGATAAGTATAATCCTGAGCAATTTGAGATACTAGGAGATAGCAGATACCATGATGGGCAAGACTATGCTGATGACATTAACTATATTAATGGCAAGCTCTTGTATAGAAGATTGCTTATTAGGAGGATAAAGAAGGATGAAAATAACGCTTAAAGAAATAACAATCGGTGAGGTTGTCAATGGCTATGCTGACAATGCTGAGAATGGTGTTGTAGCTTATGGCGGCTTGCTGAATGTTCGTCCTGCCTATCAAAGAGAGTTTATCTATAAGGATAAGCAAAGAGATGAAGTTATCAATACTATTATGAAGGGCTTTCCGCTCAATGTAATGTATTGGGTTAAGCGCGAGGATGGAACTTTTGAGGTAATGGATGGACAGCAAAGGACTATTTCTTTCTGCCAATACTTCAAGAGTGAGTTTTCTATTGACTATCGGTATTTTCACAACCTTTTTGATGATGAGAAGAAGCGATTTCTTGACTATAAGCTAATGGTGTATATCTGTGAGGGCACAGATAGCGAAAAGCTAGACTGGTTTAGAATCATCAATATTGCGGGTGAGAAGCTGACAGAGCAGGAGCTTAGGAACGCCGTCTATACTGGCGAATGGCTGACCGATGCTAAGAAGTATTTTTCTAAGAGTGGTTGCCCTTGCTATTCGCTGTATAAGGACTACTTTAACGGCACGGCTATAAGGCAGGACTACTTAGAGACGGCTATTGACTGGATAGCGCAGGGAGAAGGCAAGTCCATAGAACAATATATGTCAGAGCACCAACACGATAAGAACGCGAATAAGCTCTGGCTGTATGTTCAAGCGGTTATGAATTGGGTTAAAGCTGTATTCCCCAAATACCGCAAAGAGATGAAGGGCATTGAGTGGGGTTATCTCTACAATCAGTATGGGCAAGCCGATTATGATACAGCGGCATTAGAAGCAAAGATTGTAACAATGATGATGGATGATGATGTCAGCAACAAAAAAGGTATCTATGAATACTTGCTTGACGGTTCTGAGAAGCATTTAAACATCAGAGCTTTTACCCCTGCTATGAAGCGAAGTGCTTTTGAACGGCAACAAGGCAAGTGTGCTATCTGCCATAACATCTTTACTATTGACGAGATGGAAGCCGACCACATAACGCCTTGGTCTCAGGGAGGCAAGACAAGCCCGGATAACTGTCAGATGTTATGTAGGAATTGTAATAGGCATAAGAGCGATACTTAAATTGATGGGCGGTAGGTTTTACAACTTACCGCTCTTTTTTTATTTCGGCGGTGCGGTGTACGACTATACCTACTGCGACCTCATCCAGATCCGCTACTCCATGTGCGCCAACGACTGGGTGCTGGAGCCGGACGACAACGACGGAATGCGCGAATGATCCCATGGTCGGCGCTGCCAACTGCCGAAAATAAAAGCGGTGGTAACACGATCTCAACACTCAAGTTTCTTTTTAAAAAATGCAGTCCAGGGATGGGCTGCGTTTTTTGCGTTGGATCAGAGAAGAGGGGATCAAACGGACAGAACTGTCAAACGTTATATCTCAAACCTTTAAATCAATTTCCGCAGAATATAATTTCAGCGGAAAACAGTTGAATTCTGCCGCCTATTATGTTAAGATGGTCCTGGACTTGCGGGAGGTGTTTTCATGACCACGGCGATTCCGGCAGACCGGCATTTTCTGGCCGTAGGGGATCTTCTGTCGGCAGGCTTTTCCTATTACAGGATCAACAAGCTGGTGGAAGAAGGAAAGCTGATCAAGCTGAATAATAAAATGTATGAAAACACCGCCTACAGCGGTGAAACCTCAGACTTTGCCTTCGCGTCGGCATATTGTCCCAAGGGGATCCTCTGTATGATGACGGCGGCGCGGTGCCACGGCCTGACGCAGTACCTCCCGGACGCGGTGGATATGGCCATTGAACGGAATATGAAGGTTTCCACGCTGCCGGACTGGCCGAGCCTCCACATCTGGTACTTCCCGGAAAAACGATACGGTACCGGCATCACGTCTGTCAGGGATCCCGCGGGGGAATACCGCATTTTCGACGCGGAGAAAACAGTCATCGACATTCTTTATTACCGCAACAAGGTCGGCATTGAGGAAACAAAAGAAGTTCTGAAAAACTATCTGGCAAAGCCGGACCGGAACCTGATTCAGCTCCGGAGATATGCGGATGCGCTGGGCTGCGGGAAAATTCTGGGGACCTACCTGGAGGTGCTACTTTGAGTTTTCCGCCCATCCCTGGTGAATCTAACACTCCCACCCAATGCCCAATGCGTAATTCTTAATTCGTAATGCGTAATTTCTACTTTTGCCTAATCCCTAATGCCTAATCCCAGGGCCTGCCGGCCCGCTGTTCGGTGAAAACAGCACACCGTGCTGTTTTCCGGGCCCTCACAGCCCTAATCCCTAATCCCTATTCCCTAATCCCCCGAAAGAAGGAACGAAAATGAAAACAGCCATCGTCTACTATTCCCAGCACCACGGGAACACGAAAAAGCTGCTGGACGCTGTCGCGCGGGAGAATGAAGTGGATTTGATCGACGTGACGAAGCGGCCGGACGCGGACCTTTCGGGCTATGACCGGATCGGCCTGGCCTCCGGGATCTATTACGGCGGCTATGCCAAACAGATGAACGCCTTTGCCCAGGAGCGCCTGCCAGAAGGCAAGGAGGTATTCTTCCTCTACACCCACGGCGCGCCCTCGGGGGATTTTCTCAAGGGCATCCGGGAGATCACGCAGAAGAAGGGCTGCCGGGAAATCGGCGCTTATCACTGCAAGGGCTTTGATACCTTCGGGCCGTTCAAGCTGGTGGGCGGCATCGCCAAGGGCCACCCGACGGAGGAAGAGATCCGCGGGGCGCTGGATTTTTACCGCGGGCTGTGACAAAAAACGCAGACGTTTTCCCTTTCCCCTGGGGGAAGGGATGAATCGAGGCATATATGAGTTTGTACGCGATCGGGGACCTGCATCTGCATTTTGAGTCCGAGCTGAAGGCCCCGGGCCAGCTGCACGGGGCCGTCTGGAAGAACCATGAAGAAGTGTTCCGGAAGAACTGCGAGCGCCTGATCCGGCCGGACGATACCCTGGTGCTGATCGGCGACCACAGCTGGGGGAAAAACCTGGCCGCCTGCGAAAAGGACCTGGCCTACATCTGCGCCCTGCCGGGGAAAAAGGTTCTGCTCCGGGGCAATCACGATATGTTCTGGGACGCGAAAAAGACGGACGCCCTGAACCGGCAGTTTGAAGGCAAGCTCTTTTTCCTGCAAAACAATTATGCCGCCTGCGGGGACGTGGCCCTCGTCGGCACGAAGGGCTATACCTTTGAGGGCCCGTTCTATGTGCGCGGCGGGAAGATCATCGGCTGGGATACGGACGCGGAGCTCCATGCTCAAAAGCTGGTGGAACGGGAGGCGGAGCGGCTCCGGGCCTCCTTTGAGGCCGCGAGGGCGGATGGGTATACCCGGTTTCTCATGTTCCTGCATTATCCGCCCACCAGCGTCCTGGAGCGGAACAGCGTCTTCACCGCCATGGCGGAGGAGTACGGGGCGGAGCAGGTGATCTACGCCCACTGCCACGGGGAGAGCCGCTTCCACGACAGCCTGGAGGGCCGGCACCACGGCGTCCGCTACAGCCTGGCTTCCGGGGATTATCTCCGGTGGGTGCCGATGAAGGTCCTGTAAGGGGGACAATATGGAGTACAGGGAATTCATCGAAGACCTTGCCGGACTTTGAACCAAGGGGGAAAACGCCATGTACGAGCTGATCCAGGTATCGGATGCCTGCTATTATATCCAGTGCCCGGCCAAAATCGGCCTGATCCGAACGGGGGCGGACGAGGTCTGCCTGATCGACAGCGGGAACGACCAAAATGCCGGGAAAAAGGTAAAAAAGATCCTGGACGAACGGGGCTGGTCCCTGCGGGCCATTTACAACACCCACTCCCACGCCGACCATATCGGCGGCAACCAGTACCTGCAGAAGCAGACGGGCTGCCGGGTCTACGCCCCGGGGATCGAGCGGGACTTTACCGAGCACCCGCTTCTGGAGCCGTCCTTCCTCTACGGGGGCAACCCGCCGGAGGAACTAAGGCACAAGTTCCTGATGGCCCAGGGCTGCGGCGTCCTGCCCCTGACGGAAAACTGCCTGCCCGAGGGGGTGGAGCTGATCCCCCTGCCCGGCCATTCCTTTGACATGGTGGGCTTCCGGGCACCGGACGGGGTCGTCTTTCTGGCGGACTGCCTGTCCTCCGAGGAGACCCTGTCCAAGTACCAGATCGCCTTCCTGGTGGACGTGCAGAAGTACCTGGACACCCTGGAGGCCGTCCAGCAGCTGGAGGCCCGGCTCTTTGTCCCCGCCCACGCGGCTCCGGCGGAGGACATCGGCCCCCTGGCCCGGCGCAATATCGAAAAGGTCCGTGAAATCGGGGACGTCATCGTCGGCCTCTGCGAAGGCCCCATGACGTTCGAGACGATTTTAAAGCGGCTCTTTGAGCGCTACGGGCTGACCATGACCATGGAGCAGCACGCCCTGGTGGGCAGCACCGTCCGCTCGTACCTAAGCTGGCTCACCGGGCAGGGACGGCTCCGGGCGTTTATTCAGGACAACATGGTGGTCTATCAGAAAGATGAAACCGGTCATTCTTGATATTCGTTCCCGGCAGGCTTTCCGGGCCTGGCTGGAAGAAAACGCCGAAACGGCTCCGGAATGCTGGGTCCAGGTCCGGCGGGGGAGACCGGAGGCGGGCGGTACGTGCCTTTGGTACCTGGACGCGGTGGAGGAAGCGCTCTGCTTCGGGTGGATCGACAGCACGCAGAAAATCATCGGCGGCGTGCAGGCTCAGCGCTTTTCCCCGCGGAAAAAGAACAGCCCGTGGTCGGAGCTCAACAAGGAGCGCGTCCGCAGGCTGGAAAGGCTCGGCCGGATGACCGATTGGGGGCGGGCGGTGCTCCCGCCGATGGGCCCGCGCAGCTTCCGGATGGATCCGGATGTGGAGGCGGCGCTCAGGGGGGCGAGGGTCTGGTCGAAATTCTGCTCCTTCCCTCCCCTGTACCGGCGGATCCGGGCATACAACGTGGCTTTTTACAAACAGAGAAATCCGGCTCTATACGAAAAATCGCTCCGGCATCTGATCGGGGAAACGAAAAAAGGGAAGATGTTCGGCGAATGAAACGATTACGGCAGGCTGCTGGAGGAAGAACAACAAAAGGAGGAATTTCAGATGGGCATTTCCAAAGCATTGCTTCAAAAATACGCGGAGCTGATCGTCCGCACCGGGGGGAACGTGCAGCGGGGGCAGGTGGTCCAGCTCACCGTCTCGGTGGAGCAGCATGCCTTCGCCGCCCTGGTGATGGAGGAATGTTACAAGGCGGGGGCGAAAAAGGTGAACGTCGAATGGTCGTCCGACACCCAGCGCCGCCTCAACTTCCTGTACGCGGACCAGGAGGTCCTGGCCCGGGTCCTGCCCTGGGAGGAGGCCAAAATGAAGCAGATGGTCGAGGACCTGCCCTGCCGCATCTACATCGCCTCGGACGACCCGGACGCCATGAACGGGGTGGACCCGCACAAGCTCTCGGAGGTATCCCGCAGCCGTTCCACCGTGATCAAGCCCTACCGCAATGCCATCGACGGCAAGCACCAGTGGGTGATCGCCGCCTACCCTTCCGTCCCCTGGGCGAAAAAGTGCTTCCCGGACCTGGACGATCAGGCGGCGGTGGACAGGCTCTGGGAGGCTATCCTCAAAACCGTGCGCGTCCGGGAGAACGAAGACCCGGTGCAGGCGTGGAAGGAGCACACGGACTTTATCGAAAAGAAGGCCGACTGGCTGAACGCCCAGGGCTTTTCCTCCCTGCGCTACAAGAGCGCGAACGGCACGGACTTCACCGTCCGCCTGATTCCGGGCGCCAAGTGGGAAGGGGCCGGGGCCGTCAACTCGGTCAACGGGGCCTTCTATATCCCCAACATGCCGACGGAGGAAATCTTCACCTCCCCGATGGCCGGGGAATGTGAGGGCACCCTGGTGTCCGTCAAACCCCTGTCCTGGAACAGCCAGCTGATCGAGGACTTTTCCATCACCTTTGAAAACGGCCGGGCCGTTTCCTGCCGGGCGGCCAAGGGCCAGGAGCTGCTGGAAAAGATGATCGCCATGGACGAGGGCGCGGCCATGCTGGGCGAGGTCGCCCTGGTGCCCAAGGAAAGCCCCGTCAACCAGTGCGGCTTCCTCTTTTACGAAACCCTCTTTGACGAAAACGCCTGCTGCCACGTCGCCCTGGGCATGGGCTTCAAAGAAGTCCTCCCGGACGGGGACAACCTGACCCAGGAGCAGGCCAAAGCGCAGGGCGTCAACGACTCCATCATCCACGTAGACTTCATGGTCGGCGCCGACGACCTGAACATCGACGGCATCCGCCCGGACGGGACAACGATTCCGGTTTTCCGCAACGGCACCTGGGCCAAATAAAACGCTTTCAGCGTATAAAGAGGGCTGCGGCAGTCGCAAAACTGCCGCAGCCCCTTTTCATACCCTGTTACTATAGACATGCCCCATGTTTGTGGCAGGCAGCTATAAACGAGGGACATCTCATCGCCTAAGCTGTACAATGGTAAGGCAATG
>OCTW011591069.1_pt1 | contig 11649 bp, 11 predicted proteins | sample 1539671 | NCBI WGS metagenome assembly OCTW01 (sample SAMN02144230, study PRJEB22623) | gut metagenome | biome: sheep rumen | host: Ovis aries | place: New Zealand | reverse complement strand
GCATATCCGCCTTTCATAGCCTTTGCAAACATATCGCGTGTGTTTACGAGGCCGAGATCTTTGTAACTAATAATGTTAGCCATAATTAACATCCTTTTTCAGACAAACAATGCCTGAGATTTCTTTGATGTAAATAATAGAATAAATTAAAGGTTTATTCAATATATGGGGGTGTTAGACGTTCGCTGTCGCTCACTAACGAGTTTGCAAGCAAACTCGCGGGGTAATTTACCGGGGTTTTAGGGGCGGAGCCCCTAGGTGGGTGGGGTAGCGGAAGACCGCAAAGCGGGCTGGAGCGAGGGGAGGGGCTCCTCCCTCCTGGAACCTAGAACCTAACACCTAAAACCTAGAATTTCGTTTGACAAAGAATAATATAGGAAATATAATTGAAAGAGTTATAAAATTGACTTGTATTACCGATAATCAAAGGGTATAAATCTTTTTATCGGTCTGATAAAAGTTTCAAGGAGTTTTGCATGAAAAGGGAACTTAAAGTTCTTGTTGGTCTTGCATGTCTGTTTGTAATAGGTTTACCGGTATTTGCCCAGCCTAATTCACGCAGCATTGAGACATTTGTATTGGATGATTTTGATTCTGCCGGTTCGCAGAATTATATGTACAACGGAAAGCAGTACAGCTGGGATTGGGACGTTGGTTCAAGCCGCTTTATTGCAGACGGATATCCAAAAACTGGATATTTTGAGGGCGTTCCAAATTCTTTGAAACAGCTCCATAAAGGTGAAGATAAAGAATTTAAGGTATACGGTGTAAAAACTGCTTTCAAACGCAAGGGTGATAACTGGTTTGAAGTTTATCCTACAGCTGACGGAAAGTCTTTTGAAATTCCTTTTATAGGTACTGTTTCTCAGATGGATTTCTGGGTTTGGGGTGCAGGCTATAATTACTATCTTGAAGTTATGGTTCGTGATGCTCTTGGAACTGTAAAGGTTCTTTCTGCAGGAAGTCTTGCTTTCCACGGCTGGAAAAATATTATTATAAATATTCCTGGCTGGATTCAGCAGTCTTCTCATCTTCGTTCTGGTCCTGAAAACCTCACATTTGTAGGCTTCAGAATCCGTTCAGATGCTGAAGAGTATGTTGATAACTTTGTAGTTTACTTTGATCAGATTAAATACACATCAAATTCACTCTCTCTGATTTACGATGGATATGAATTGAATGATGTAGATTTCGGTGACAGTTCTGATTCAGATGATGTTTCGGAGGCTAAATAATGAAAAAGCTTGTAACAATTAGTATTATTGCTGTGCTTTCTATGGGCCTTGCTTTCGCTCAGAATTCAAGCCTTCAGGAGCCTAATCCGGAGAATGTAGGTGCTGATTCAGCAGAGTCTGCATTACGTGAAATTTCTGTAGATAAGTTTGAACGTGAAGGTTCATGGAATGTTCACATGTCTGCTGATGATGGTGTTATTACCAGCCGTCTTTTTGAAGGTAATCCTGCTATGAAGGAGCCTCTTCCGGAAGATGAAGGTAAAGAAGATGAAGATACAATGGTTCTTGGTGTAAGAGTTGATTTCTTCCGCCGTGGTAAGAACTCCTTTACAATTAAGTCTGGACGTCCTCTCGCTATTGAAGGTACTACAAAGACTTTGTCTGTATGGGTTTGCGGACGTAACCAGGATCATGAGCTTTATGCTCTCGTTCAGGATTATTTCGGACGTAATTATGAGCTTTATATGGGAAGTCTTGGATTCTCTGGCTGGAAAAAGCTTATTTGCGTAGTTCCACCAAGTCCAGATGGAGAACATGGAATTGTACAGAGCAGTGCTTACTATGGTGATAAGCCTGGTCTTAAGATTCTTGGTTTCCGTGTAGACTGTAACCCAATGCAGGCTCGTGGTACATATTATATGTATCTTGATGACCTTCGTGCCGTTACTGACCTCTATGATATGGAGAATCACGACGAAGACGATATGGCTGATAACTGGTAATCTAAAACTTTAATCATGCAAAAGAAAGACCGTTCCAAATGGAGCGGTCTTTTTTTTATATCTCGCAGAGAGTGTGTGGAGTGGGGGAATTCCTCACAGAGGTACGGAGGGCACGGAGTTTTTTGTATTATAAATTAAGACTCTGTGGGCTCTGTGTGCTCTGTGAGGAATTTGTAATATTTTGTACGACCTATAGTTTCTGATTGGGTGAGAAGGCCTGCATGGGAGAGGACCCATAAGATTAGATGTGCGTTGGCACTGCGTTTGGGGATGTCGGGGAGTTTGTCTATTGCTTCCTTTAAATCTTTTGCACAGAAGGTCTGGGGTAGTGTAGGAAGTAACGCTAAATAATCTTCCGGCTTTGAAAAACGTCTTGTATTAATAATTGTATCGAGTCTTTTGCCTGTTTTGTTCCAGTTTCTGCGGAAGCGGCGGCGCCCGTTTTTTGATTGAACAGGCTGGTCTGTACGGATTCTTTCCTCTGTCATTTCAATTTCAACTACTTCCAGAGAAAAATGCGGGTTTGTCATAAGCGGGTAAATGCCTGTAAGTTCCCTGAAGATGCTGTAAATTGACCCCCTTTTAGGACTTTTTCTTTTTGAAATTATATTACCTTCTTCGTCCTGTACTTCAATTCTTGTTATAAGAGGGATGGGGTGAACTAATTTTACATTGTGTCCTTTTTCAATTGTATCAAGAATTTTTGGCATTAATTTTGCCAGATTTCTGGTCTGAATTTCTATAATATTTCCATTTTTTGAAACTATATCATAAATATGGCCATCCTGTTCAACTTCAATATTTCCGTCGTAAATTTCCTGATATAGAATTTTTAGAGAATTGTGTAATTTGCTTTCATTTAATGTGGAAAACGCCATATACAGTGTGTTTAAGAGTATAGTATTTAACCGTATGTATAAATAATAAAAAAGTGAAATATTTTTTTATATTATCGTCAAAAAAAGTGGTTGACTTTAGGGAATTTTAGTATAAAATGGTAGTTAAGTGGGAAAAAGTGGTAAAAAGTGGAAGTAAGTGGGAATGAATCTTTTGACTGGTGAATACAATAATACGATTGATGATAAAGGTCGTGTCTCGTTTCCTGTAAAATTGAGAACGGCCGTTAATCAAAACGTAGTTATGGTCACCAAAGGTTTAGATACCTGCTTATGGCTTTTTACTACTGATGAATGGGAAGCTTTTCAAGCTAAACTGATGAGTAATGCTTCTATGATGAAGGGCAGCAGTTTAAGTGTCGTTCGTCATTTTATTGCACCTGCCCAGCAGGTGGAATTTGATAAGAACGGAAGGCTTTCCATTCCTCAGAGTCTGCGTGAGTATGCGAATCTTTCTAAGGACTGCGTTGTTCTTGGAATTGCGAAATATATGGAGCTTTGGGATTCAAATACTTACAAGGATTATCTTGCAAAGTCGGAGGCTGACTTCCGTAATGCAGCTGAGGAATTTAACGACATAAATTTTTAGAATAAAAACTTTTTAAAATTAGGTGGGATTAAAAAGTGGAAATCGTACACACTCCGGTTTTATTAAAAGAGTGTCTGGAATATCTTTCTCCTTTAGGTGAATCATTCGAGAAAAATGCTTTGATGATTGATTCAACTTTGGGCGAGGGTGGCCATACTTACAACTTTTTGAAAAAATATCCGTCTCTTTCTGTAATCGGGCTTGATGCTGATAAGGTGATTCAGGCTCGTGCCCGCGAGAGACTTGCTGAGTTTGGCGACCGTGTACATTTTTATAACGGCTGGTTCCAGGATTTCTATGCAAATTATCCGTCTGAATATGAACGTCCGAATATAATTCTTTTTGATCTCGGTATTTCTGTTTTTCACTATGAGAAGTCTGAACGGGGATTTTCTTTCCGCTATGACGAGAAACTGGATATGAGACTTAATTCTTCTGAAGGTGAATCTGCTGCTGATTTAGTAAATGATCTCCCTGAAGAAAAGCTTGCTGATTTAATCTATTTATATGGTGAAGAAAAATTAAGCCGTCGTATTGCACACGCAATCGTAGAAGCCCGTAATGGTGGCCGTATTGAATCCTCTAAGGCTCTTGCTGAAATTATCTGGAATGCTGTGCCTTCGAATTACCGCTATGGACCAATTCATCCGGCAACAAGGACTTTCCAGGCTCTTCGTATTGCTGTAAATGGAGAGCTTAAAAGACTTCCTCAGGCTCTACATGATGCATTTGGCTGCCTTAAAGAGGGTGGTAAAATGGGTGTTATTACCTTCCATTCACTCGAAGATAGAATTGTAAAGAACTATTTCCGCAATCTCGGCAAACAGTGTGTTTGTCCTCCTCAAGTAGCTGTTTGCCGATGCGGTGGTTCTGCCTGTGCTGAACTGATTACACGCAAGCCTCTTGCTCCAAGTGCCGAAGAGGTTAAGGCTAATTCTCCTTCTCGTAGTGCCAAGCTTAGGGTAATCAGAAAAATTAAGGATGATACTCAATATCATCTGGATGGAGTGGTAGGTTTTTAATTTATGAAGCGTAATATTAAGGATTTTATAGTCAAATTTTTCTTTTGCCTTTTTGTGCTTGCAATTCCGCTTGTTCTTTGCCTTTATGCGGCTCAGGCCCGCAGATATACTGCATTAACTTCAGAAATCCGTGAGCTTGAAAAGAAGCAGGAAAAATTAATTGAGGAAAATAAAAAGCTTGTTAGTGATATAGCTGTGCTTTCGAGTGCTGACAGAATTGAAAAAATAGCAGTTGAAGAGCTTGGAATGCACAAGGCTGAGACTGAAGATATAGTAAGAGTTGAAATGACGGGAGAGAAAAAGTAATGGAAAGCCTGCTTACAAAAGAAGAGCTTTTAGCCGCAGTTAAGGGTACTCAGCTTGGAAGTGCTGACTGTTTATTTAACGACGTTCAGACAGACAGCCGTAATGTTACAGCAGAAAAGCCTTGTATGTTTGTGCCTCTTATGGGTGAGTTCCAGAATGGTCACAAATATATAGAAGATGTTCTGGCAAAAAAGGCTTCTGTAGTTTTGATTAATAAATCAGAATATGAAAGTAAAGCCGAGTATTATGACCTGCTTTCAACTAAGTACGCTGCTGTTTGTTTCCTTCTTGTTGAAAATACACTGCATGCTCTGCAGGCTGCCGCTGAGGCTTATGTAACAAAAAAATGCGGCAATATGATTCTTGTAAGCATTACAGGTTCAAGTGGAAAAACAACTACTAAGGAAATGATGGTAAGTGTTGCCAAGGCTCATTTTGGAGATGCCGCAGTTGCTTACACTTACGGAAATCTGAATTCTGAGACAGGACTTCCTCTTTCGGTTTTCCGCATTCGCGGAGATGAAAAAATCGGAATCTTTGAGATGGGGATGAACCGCGTAAATGAAATCGGGGAAATCTCAAAGGTCCTTAAGTCTCGTTTCGGAATCATCACAAATATAGGTACTGCTCATATTGGTCTTCTTGGAAGCCGTGAAAATATTGCTGCCGAAAAAAGAAAGAGTCTTGATTATATTCCTGCTGACGGTGCCGCCATTGTTGGTGAGGCAGATGACTTTGCAGATTTCTGTACAGAGAAGGTAAAGGGTAAGGTTGTAAAATTCGGTAAGGATATTTCTCCTGAGGTAAGCGGCGTTCGCTTTGTAGAAGATAAAGGGCTTTTTGGAACAGACTTTGAACTTGATGGACTTCCTGTTCATCTTCCGCTTTCGGGAAGCTATAACTATCTGAATGCTCTTTCTGTAATTGCCTGTGCTAAAGAAATTGGAATTCCTTCTGCTGATATAAAGAAAGGACTTGAGTCTGTTGCCTCTCTTGCCGGCCGCATGGAAGTAAAAGAGTGTAAGCTTTCTAATGGCAAAAAGATTGTTTTGATTAAAGACTGCTATAATGCAAACCTTGATTCCATGATGAAGGTTATTGATTTTTGCGGCCAGCTTAAGAATGTAGGCAAAAAGATTTTTGTTCTTGCAGATATGAAAGAGCTTGGTGTAGAATCTGTTAAATCTCATGAAGCAATCGGTCGTCGTATCAGCGAAGTTTGTCCTGAACTGGTTTACCTTATTGGGCCAGAAATGAAGGCAGCTGAAAAGCTTGCAGAGGGTAAGGGTAATATCAGTGTAAAATGGTTTGAAGAATCAAATGATAAAAACTTTGAAGCTATTGCGGCAGATGTTAATTTGCAGGCAGATGAAAACGATGTAATTTTATTAAAGGGTTCTCATTCTATGCAGCTTGAAAAGCTTGTTCCGCTCCTCTGTGGAAATGAAGGGGAGGCCTGCTAAGAATGAATCAGTTTACTTTTTACGCAAATAAACCATCACAGAATTATAACAAAATTGATATCTGGCTGCTTGGAGCAATTCTTCTTTTGTGGGGACTTGGAATTTTTACTCTTTATATCTGTTCACAGAATTTTGCAATCAGAGCTTTTGGTGACCCGATATATTTTGTAAAGAGGCAGCTTTTATGTTCGGTTGTAGGCTTTGTGCTTTTTGCTGGCTTTGCTATAACAGACATGAAATATATCAGAAAGCTTGTGGGAATAATTGTTATTGTAACACTTGTTCTATGCTTTCTTACCTTTGTTCCGGGTATTTCTATTACAAAAAATGGTGCGCGCCGCTGGATTCGCTTGCCAGGTAATTTTTCTTTCCAGCCTTCAGAGCTTGTAAAATTTGCCCTGATTCTTTTCCTTGCAAATTATTTTGATAAGCAGGATAAGTTAATTGATCCGGAAGAAAAAAATGTATTTCCATGTGTTATCTTCCTGATTGTTTTTGCAGGAATAGTTTTTGCACAAAAGGATTTTTCTTCGGGCGTATTTATTATGCTGATTGGAATTCTTTTATTCTTTGTTTCTGGTGCAAAGCTTGTATGGATCTTTCCTTTTGCCCTGCTTGCTATCCCGACTGCTTTTTTAATGATTACACTTAATCCTTATAGACTTCAGCGTCTTATTGGCTGGATTAGTCCGGATGAGTTCAGCTCAACAATTAATTATCAGAGCCTGAATGCGAAACGTGCAATAAGTGCAGGCGGAGTATGGGGTAGTGGTATAGGTGCAGGTCTTTCAAAAATTAACAGCATTCCTGAAGTTCAGGCAGACTATATTTTTGCGGGCTGGGCAGAGGCAATGGGCTATATTGGAGTTGTTCTGTATTTTGTTCTTCTTGCTTATTTTGCATACAGAGGATATAAAACAGCCTTTAAGAATCCGGATAAATTTACAGCTCTTTCGACCTTCGGCTGTGTTTCTGCAATTGTTCTTCAGTCACTGGTAAATACAATGGTTGTGTGTGGACTTCTTCCTACAACAGGTATAAATCTTCCTTTCTTCTCTTTGGGAGGAACTTCAATAATAATAACACTTGCAATGTGCGGCTTTATTGTTAATGCTTCACGCTGCGAAAAAATAGATGAAAAAGTAACAGAAAATGACGAAATTAATATAGAGTCACTTTCTTACTTATAAAAAGGTGGATAAAGAAAATGAGTGATGTGAGTTTGTTAGTCGCAGAAGAGTATCTTGAGAATGATTACTTTCTTTCAGATGAGTTTGATAATTCATCAGATAATAAGGCAGAAAAGAAAATCAAATTAATAAAGGTGATTTTCTGTGTGCTTTGCTTTGCTCTGCTTTGCGAACTTGTAATTTACAAGTATGTAATGCCAAGCTTTTCAAGTCCAAAGGTTACCGTAACCGGACAAAAGGATTATACGGCAGAAGAAATTGCAAGACTCCTTTTGCCAATGAACTCGTCAAGCTGGTTTGATTTTGATGTTGACCAGGCAGTTTCAATTCTTTCTTCGGAAGCAGGAATTGATCATGTAGTCGTAGAAAAACGCTTCCCGGATAAAATCTTTGTAAATGTTTCTGAAAGAGAGCCGGTAGCAGTTACTTTTGTACTGGAAAAAGGAAGAACAAAACCTGTTCAGATAGATAAAAATGGAGTTCTTTTCCCAGGAAAGACTTCACCGGCAGCAGAAGCTTCACTTCCTATTGTTTCCGGATTACCTGTAGAATATATGTCTAAGGGAATGAGAATTCCGGCAAAATACAGACCTCTTATAGATCAGATTTCAAAAATCAGTGAGCTTCCACAGCATTATTTTGCCAGTATTTCTGAAATTTGTGTACTTCCAAAGGATTCTGGAAATTATGAGCTTGCCTTGATTCCAGCACAATCAAAAGTAAAAGTTCTTACTGACCGTGCCTTGAATGAAGACGCGTTAAAGTATATGCTAGTAGTACTTGATGTAGTAAATCAGATTGGAACAGATGATGAGGTTGCGGCTGTAGATTTGCGATACGGTTCGGTTTCCTACATCACAAGATAATTCAGGGGTTATTTAGAAAATGGCAGATGGTAAAGTAGTCGGACTTGATATTGGAACAAGTATGATCCGTGTGGCAATAGGAGAGATAGATCCTGAGACGGGAAATATCCGTATTGCCGGAACAGCTTCAAGAAAATCAGCCGGACTGCGAAATGGTGTAATAGTAAATATTGAAGATGCAAAGAATGCCATTAAAGAAACAATAGATGCAGCTGAGCAGAATGCAGGAACAACTGTAGATTCTGTTATTACCGCAATCGGTGGGTCTCAAATTGAAAGTCAGAATTCGCGTGGAACCGTTCCTGTTTCAAGCGCAAATAAATCTACCAAAGAAATTTCTCGTGCAGATGTTGAACGGGTAATTGAATGTGCTACTGCAATCAAGGTGCCCGATGACCGTGAAAAGCTTCATGTAATTCCTCAGAATTATATAGTTGATGGAATTGGCGGAATTACAGATCCGATTCATAGAATGGGTACCCGTCTCGAAGCTGAGGTTCACATCGTAACAGCTGCCAAAACTATAATTAAGAACATACAATCCTGCATCTCACGTTCAGATTATATTCTCGATGGTGTTATGCTTAAAACTCTTGCCCAGACACAGTCTGTTTGTCATCAGGATGAAATGGAGCTTGGTTCAATTTTGATTGATATGGGTGCGGGAACAACTGATGTCCTTCTGCTTCTTAAGGGCGCTCCAATCGGAACCTTCTCAATTCCTGTTGGTGGAAATCTTGTTACAAATGATATTTCTGTAGTTGCGGGAATTTCAACAGCTGCCGCAGAAGAAATAAAAGTTACAAGCGGCTGCTGCTGGGCAGAAGGTATTACAACTGAAAATGATTTTGATGTAGTGCTGCCTGGTGTTGGCGGACGGGCTCCGGAAGTGATGAAGCGTTCACAGCTTACTCAGATAATTCAGGCCCGCGTAGAACAGATTTTTACAATGGTAAAGGTTGCACTTAGAAAAAATACAGGTGATTCAATAAAAGAGCTTTCTGGTAATATTATTCTTACCGGCGGTGGAGCAATGATGGAAGGTGTAATTGATCTTGCACAGAAGGTCTTTCATACAACTTCTGTCCGTCTTGGTGTTCCTGAAAGTCTCGGCGGTATAGAAGAGGATTATAGACGGCCTGATTTTGCTACCGTAATTGGTCTTGTACTCGCAAATAAATCTCTGGCAAGCGGAAAAGAAAAAGGCCGCAGAGCTAAAGCCCGTCCTGCAAGAAAGGAGAAAGAAAAGGGCCAGAGCATGCTGAAAAAGATATTTAAATCCTTGTTCTGATAGTGTATAATAAAAAAATCACTTATAAGTGAAATAACTTAAAAAGTGTGCGCTTGGGGAAGCGTTTTGAACTACCGCTATAGCGGAGTTTGAGTGGGAGGAAATATGGGAAATCTTGGCATTTCAATTGTAGATGATGAAAGTGGCTACGACTCGGAAGTTTCTGGGGGCAGTCCTACTGTAATTAAAGTAGTAGGCTGTGGCGGCGGCGGATCTAACGCCGTAAACAGAATGATTTTCCGCGAGCTTAGTAATGTAGACTTCATCGTTCTTAATACCGACTTACAGGCACTTGGCCGCTCTAAAGCACCAACAAAGCTTGCTATTGGTCAGAAGGTTACTAAAGGTCTTGGTGCCGGTGGTAAACCTGAAGTAGGTGAGCAGGCAGCAGAGGAAGACAAGGAACTTATTACAAATGAGCTCCGCGGTGCTGATATGGTATTTATTACTGCCGGTATGGGCGGTGGAACTGGAACAGGTTCTGCTCCTGTTGTAGCAAGAATTGCCAGAGAACTCGGATGCCTTACTGTAGCTGTTGTTACAACTCCTTTTGAATTTGAAGGAAATGTTCGCATGCGACAGGCTCAGGAAGGTCTTAAAAAACTTCACGAACAGGTTGACTCTCTCATTGTTATCCCTAACGAACAGCTTTTCAAAAATATTGATAAAAACCTTACAGTAAAAGAATCCTTCAGAAAGGCAGACGAAGTGCTCTGCCAGGGTGTTGAAGGTATTTCCAATATTATTACAAATCCTGGTGATGTTAATACAGACTTTGCTGATGTACGCAATGCAATGGCCGGTCAGGGTAATGCAATCTTTGGAATTGGTATTGGTGAAGGTGAAAACCGCGCAACAGATGCCGCTTACAATGCAATTCATAATCCAATGCTTGAAAATTCAAGAATTGACGGTGCAAAGAACCTGCTTGTTAATATTTGTGCTTCAGAAGAAATTACCCTCAGTGAAGTTGGAGAAATCTGTAAGATTGTTTCTGCTTCGGCTGATAAAGACTATAACATGTTCTGGGGACAGGTTACTCAGCCTGAGCTCGAAGGAAAAATCAGCGTAACCGTAATTGCTACTGGCTTTGAGGATTCTGGAAAAACTATTGCCGAGCCTGAAAAAGAAGAACCTGTTGTGGCAGCTGAACCAAAAACTCTTCCAAATGATGTAGTTGGTCGTTCTGAACTTGATATGCTTTTACATCCAAAAGCAGCTTCAAATGCTTCTTCTTTAAGCGGAGATTTTGCCGCTTCTCATTCAGTTTCAAAGGAAGCTGATTCATCTGAAAAGAAGGGGTCTCTTGTAGCCGGCATGTTTGATGAAGACAAAGCCTCTGCTGCCGCAGGAAGCTTTGTTCCACCTGCCGGTTTTGTTCCGGATTCAAATGATTTAATGAAGCCCGCAATCTGGAATAAAAGCGAATACAGCAGAACAATAAGACTGGACGATTAATTAATTGCTCTGCCTGTAAAGCCTATGACAATAGAAATACTGCTGAATCAGTTTTATACAGATTTGCTGCTTGTAAAACGTGATTCAGAGCAGACGGCAATAACCTATAAAATCTCTGCCGGCGAATTTTTGAACTGGCTGGTTACAGAGCGGATAAAATTAAAAGATGTTTCCGTTCAGAATTTATTGTATTATATTATAAAGAGAAAGGAAAACGGCTCTTCAGAGCTTACAATTGCGAAGGATATTTCCGGCTTAAGGGCTTTAGGAGATTATCTTGAGCGAAAAGGCTTGTGGACAGAAAACCTGGCACTTGAACTGGATAAACCTAAAGCTGCCCGAAATTTACCTAAGGTGCTTTCTATAGAGCAGATTGATGCTCTTTTAGACAGTATAGATAAGTCAACTCTCAGCGGTAAGCGGGATGATGCACTTTTTGAGCTGGTATATTCGTGTGGCCTCAGAATTAGTGAGGTTTGTACACTGAAAATCGCAAACCTTCATCTGGAAGAACATCTGATTCTGGTTCATGGAAAGGGTGATAAAGAAAGGCTTGTACCCTTTGGAGAAAGGGCTTATGAAAAAATCCTTATTTATCTGGAAGAAGTAAG
>OCTW011553484.1_pt1 | contig 11649 bp, 10 predicted proteins | sample 1539671 | NCBI WGS metagenome assembly OCTW01 (sample SAMN02144230, study PRJEB22623) | gut metagenome | biome: sheep rumen | host: Ovis aries | place: New Zealand | reverse complement strand
AGGTCTTACCCTCAGACCATATCTTCGTTTGGGATATCTTTTTCAGGTCTTACCCTCAGACCATATCTATCAAGAGGTTTCCCTTTTGACACTTATATAGTGCAAAATAAAACCCTATTTTTCAATAGGGATCCAAATTCTTTGGGTGTTGACTGCTAAATTGGTACTTTTTGCCCTAAAAATCTGGGGCGCAGACAACTAAAGTTATACTTAGCTATTCAACTTCTTCGTAATAGTAAGAAGTGTCAATTCCCTTTAGGAATAATTCCCTATTATCGATTTCGTCAGTTAAAGCGTCTTTTAATATTTCTTTAATCTTTACGTCAGAATTAGGACTCAACATCATTGCGTCGAAATAATCTTTTTTGTCAATCTTAGACCAATCGATGCACTTTTTAAGTTCTTTAATAAGAATTAAATCAAGCCAAATCCTGGTTGCACGTCCATTTCCTTCCATGAATGGATGAGCAATATTCATCTCTACATATTTTTCCACTATTTCATTAAATGTGGATTGAGGCATCTTATCTATTCGAGAAAGTGTTTGAGGCAAGAAATCACCATTGGCAAATATAAATCCGCCTTTAGAGATTGTTTTTGTTCTTATTTTTCCTGCAAAATCATATAATCCTTCAAATAAATATGCATGAATCTTTTGAAGAGAAATAGTTTTTCCAACTTCGTCTTCACTAATCAAATCAGTTTTATAAAGCTGATATGCTTTTCTTTTGCTTTGTTCATCTATTGGATCGAGCATTCCCGTTATCCAATCTAATACTTGCTTTTTGTATTTAGATGGAATGATGGTTAAAAGTAATCTAATACCACTCTCATTTATGACATCAGAAACATATTTTTTTCCATCATCTGCATATAATTTCAGTTGTCCACAAAAAGGAGACAACTCCGGATTTCTCACCTTAACATTATTCCAATATCTTCTTGGTGAATTCGGCTCAATGAGAATATTAATAAAATCGACCGCGGAATACCACCACATCGATTGTTCATTATCCCAAACCGCTCTAACTTCTTTCTTATTAAAATATCTAATTGAGTGTTTTATCATATTAATATGATAACACATTGATATTCAGTTGTCCACAAATTGAAGACAACTCATCGAAATTTATAATAAAAATTTTTATATAATAAAAGCCGGAATCTATGTTCAATTCCGGCATACTGTACGAATGGTTAATTTTGCTAGAAATGATACAAATTGAGCCATTTTTCTCAAAATTGAGCCAACCCTTATTTAATCACTTTTTGAAACTTATACATTTCCTCCATGTCTTCTGGAACATTTGGTTCTGAATAATGCTCATTATAGTAAGCCACTATCTGAAAGCCCAATTTGTTCACATAGAAATGAATGTTTCTCTTTTCAAAGCAAGGAGTAACCGTTTCCCACATTTTAACATTGGAATGAATTCTTTCTATTTCTTTCCACGCCGCTTGTCCAATTCCTTTTGAATGGCAACTTGGATTGACAAAGAATAGTTCTAGATCGCCTTTGTCACCATCGATAGAAATAATGATTCCACCGACTGGTTTTTCATCATCTAAAATACGATACGCGATTGATCTTTTATGGTGGATTGAATTGTATATGGTTTCTCTAGAGATTATTTCTCCTTCTTCCTCATATTGTTCTTCCATCTCACTTTGTGAGAAATATTGCTCCGCTCCAAACTTAAAAGCATATTGATTATCTAAGATGAATTTCTCTTCGTCTTCTTTTTTTAATGTTTCTAATTTGATAGACATAATTACCTCCTAAGAGCCAAAAGAAAAGCCCGTATCACGAGCTCACTCGGCATCTTATCTAACAGGCGGCCGACATTATGTCTCCCCTACGCTACGGCGTACAGTCCTCTGATGCATTTATATTATAAAAGAAAACAGTACCGATTTACGATACTGCAATAAGCTTTGGCCTTTTTGGACTATTTTGATACATCCGGACACTTTTGCTAAAAACCGGACACGGACTTCCTACCAGAATTTAGGCCTTTTGTTATACGCTTCGTTGTACTTTTTGATAAATAGTTCGTCATCACAAAAACTCAGAATATCATTAGTAATTGGCTTGCTTGGTTCAAATTTTAATACGGACCCATTCTGATACGAAATGATTATCCTAACATATTTATATCCCCATGGGTTTGGATCGAATTTTGGTAAAATCTTAAACTTGATATCAACGGCGTCTTCCCATTTAAAACAAACATAATTCCCATGAATTTTTTTATGGATGCCTTCCTTATTGAATTTTAAAGGTTTATTCCAAAGAAGAAAGACAAAACAAACGATATAAAATCGACACCAAATAGAAATAGCAAGATTGTTGGAGCGATTATTCTTGCTGCGCCTTCAAGTTTAAAAATCAGTATAATCCCTGGCACAAGAAACACTAATGAAGTCCAAAATTGGAGAATCGCAACCGACACAATTGGAAGGTGTTTAGTTTTTTCTTTCATAATCAATGTTTTATCATATTAGGTTATCTTATTTTATATTTTTGACGGATTATGCTATTCACAGGCAGTCCGTATTTTAACGCTAGTCTTACTTCAAAATATTCGTATTGCCCTTTTGATATTAACTTATCTTTATAAAGCCTTCCGAAAAAAACCATCGACGTCATATAATAATGAACTCTTTTTCTATATTCTTTTAATTCCATAAGCGCTCCTATGTATCTTCACTAATCACTCTGAAAACCAAGAAATGCAAATGATAATTATTTTAGGTCTAAGTTAATTATTTAAGGTCTATGTTGTATCAATTAAGTAGTTTTATCTCAATTCAATTTTGATACAAAGACTATGAAAGTATTGATTTAATCAAAGAAAAAAGGCTAATACGTTGAGTATCAGCCTAATTATATGCGATTGGAAATAAGCTCCAAGATTAATACAAATGTTACAGCTTTTTAGAAAAATGAAAAAATCACTCAAAAAATGTTACAAGAAAAAAAAGAATGTTACAGAAATGAAAAAGCTACTTTTTAGCGGCTTAATCAATCTTGTTTAAAGTAACAAGAATTAATCTATTAATTATTAAGATAATTCGGATATGTCATTAACGCTAAAGATAAAGCCCTGCGGAATAGTTTTTTTGAAAACTCTGTTGATTAAATCATAGACTTCAATATTTTTGTTACCTTTCTTGATACTCGCTATCATTGTTTTTAATGCATTTTTGTCTTTTGAAAGATAAATATCTTTTTGTCTAAGGTTCCCGGCATTAATACAGGTAAAAACAAAGTCTGTTTTCAAGCCATTCTTTCTGTTGTCTTGCACAACTGAATGGGCAGAATATTCTAGTGGCTCAATTTCATCAAATTCAAAACCGTTTCTTATGAATAAATTAAGTGTTTTTAGCCAAGTATCATCATCAAAACAATTGAATGCAAATGACAAATATTTTTGAGGCTTGAGGACTCTTCTAATTTCTTTAAATGATTCATCGAGCAATGCTGAATACGAATCAAGGTCTTTATTTCTTCCTTTTGATTCACTCACAATTATTTCTTTGTCCCATTCAATATCTTTGTCTAATCCAAGCCATGCATTCCACATCAGGCTCTGCTCCATATATAGAATTCGATTGGCGTGAGGTGGATCAATAAATACATAGTCAATTGAATCCTCACTCAAAGGTATCTCCGTAGCGCTCCCCATTATCAGCTTATAGTCACAACTGAATTTTTTGGAAAAACTATTGACATCTTCCTTCCCTTTGAGGATGCGTTTGAACCTATTTTCAAAACAATTCCATGCGTGAATCTCAAAGTGCTCTTCAGGAACCCAGTATCCAATAACCCAGCTTCCAACTTCAGGCTTACCTTCAAGAGTAGCTTTTTCGGCTTTTCCTCTTCTTCTAATAACGAAAACTAATTTCGATGCTTGTGAAATGGCTCCTGTGAAAGTTAACTCCAAAGCCTCTCTAACAGCCTCGTCTTCAATTCTCTTAATTTCATCAAGGATGAGGGATAACGCAACAAGTGCTCTTTTTGTAAATAAATCAGACACTTTTTGATTCTTATATACATTAATTCTAGAATTTTCAAACATTACGGATTCAGGATACCACTTAGGTTTTAATGATGGAGAATCTGACATCACATAGTCGATTTTATCAGCCTTCCTAATCTGTTTTTTTCCTGATGAATCTAAGTACCATATTTCGTCAATCTTTTTGCCTTTCCAAACAACATGGGTTGTTACGGTTTTTTCTCCATTAATTTCCCTTTCGTAAAGCGAATCTATTGTTGGTTTTAAATTATTCCTAAGGTTTTCAAAATGGACTTTCAATTTTTTTAAATCAACCGGTTGAAGAGATGCATGCGTAAGTTTGATGGCAATAGGATTGAGATCAATACCTACCGCATTTCTTCCTAATCTTAAAGCTTCAACAAGAGTAACTCCAGAACCACAAAAACTGTCCAAAACTACATCGTTCTTTCTGGAATACTTTTCAATAAAATAATCCAGTTGTTCAAAAGGTTTTTTACCCCAGTATTTATGCATAGCAAATAACCCTTTATATGTTTCTGTCTTCATATAATTTCCACCTGTTATTTATTTGTAAATAATTTGCGAATGATTTCAACCTTTGTTTCCAGTAATTAAGGTTGATAAGCACAAGGCTGTGTAAGATCCGTTTAAATCAGGCTCTTTTTCATAAACATAAGATATTTTATGAATCTCATGTTCTTCTAATGAATCAAGCATTTCGTGTATTGCTTCACCTATTTCGGTTAGTTTGCCCTTTAAAGGTCTTCCATCTTCAAAAGAGTCTAGATAAGCTAAAAAAACAAAGATTCTATTATTGTTGCAGAATAATCTTTCGCCTTGATATTTATAATTCCACCATTCTAGTTTTTTAAGTTCTCTAGAAATGGCTTCGACATTAAACCTTCTCTCAGCATATATATTCACTAAAAAGTCTTGAACTCCAGGAGCTGCCTTGATGTCTTCTAAAATATCCAATATTTCTGTTTTGCTTAAAGCTGCATAGCCAGGAAGATTGTATTCCTTTTTTAATGATTTATAAAAATCTTTAATAATTTCGATTTCTGACTTGTGCCCGCCTGTAACCTTATAATTATCAGTTTCATCATTATCTTCGATGCCTTGAGAATAGAGGTCAAAGAAACTATCGGAAATATGAGTGATTTTAAGATCGAATGGGATGATTTTACCATTTATTTCAATAAAGAAATCGATATCATGAATCTTTCTTAAAGTCGGAATAATTTTAGGGTGTTGGATAAAGAACATCTCGATTAGATCGTTAGTGATTTGATTATAGAATGACCACTCAACATAATTCTGTATTCTGACAATGATATCGTTATCAAGTTTTTCTCTAAAAACAGCATATTCTTTTATAGTTTTATCTCTAACAAAGCCCTTAATAATGTCATCAACTTTATCGTTTCTTAAGCCACAAGAAACCGAGCCAAACTCTTGAACAAGAAGATCAAGGCCTTCATTTTCCTGAGTACGTTTTTCTATAATTTCTTGTCTTTTTTCTTTGATATATTCAAGTATCGCCTCATTAGATAGCGCCGAATCATATACCATTTTGTATTTTTCTTCATTAGAATTTTTTTCAAAATGAGACCCAGTAGCATCAAAATATAGGTCATCTAAATTTTTGTTGTCTAAGGATCTTATAAGTAAAAATCTTGTACTAGAATTGCCTTCCGCATATTTCCTATAAAAGTTAGAAATATCATGGGTTCTTTCAAACTCTCTATACATTGCGCCGAAATTCATAATTATCCCCAAGTCAAATATCTCTTTAAAATTATATCACTCGGAATATGGAGAAACACTACTTTTCTTGGCTTTTTATATTTTCAAATACATATTAAGTATTTGAAAATTTGAATGCTTGATTTTTGCTATAGTTTCATATCTAAAAACTGTTTTAATTTGTAATAAACACTAAATGGAAGCATACGCTTTCCTGTTTCATACATCTTTAATGTATTTGGACTAATGCCTATTATTTCTGCAACCTGTTTTCTGGTTCGGCATGAAAACTCTCTTGTTTCTTTTATAATGATACCAACTTCTTCAGCAGCAATATCCACTACGCTTACATGCCCGGAACCAATTATGATATCTTCCCACCTTTTATAAAGAGAATTGAAGTCGACTTTCTGTGTTGGAGTCTTATGTTTCCTCAAAACATTGATAAAATCATCCTCTTCTTTGCACAGAGTGGACTTAAACACTAGGTAATCTTTATAACATTGAAGAGCTTGACTATATTTCTCAGCATAATACTCTTTCATTTCATTATTCATATTTTGATAAGAATTAATTTCGTTTCTGATCTTATTCAAATCGCCCACCCAATCATAAAAACCATAGTAATTATGGCGATAAATGTAATATTTCATGCTTTTAGCCTCCTTTATATGTTCATGTCGCCATAAAAAATTGAGGTTTTCAAATCATTTAAAATATATTTCGTGTACGCACCCCTACCTATCGTGTAACGGACCCCCACCTATCGTGTAGCGGACCACCAATCGTGCACAAACCCCTATTTGAGCAATAGAAAATCACAACAAAAAAACAACAAAAAAGTTCCAAAAAAGTAATAAAAAAGCACGTAATGGATACAAAACGTGCATTATTGACATGTGGTTGCGGGGGGCGGATTTGAACCACCGACCTCCAGGTTATGGGCCTGGCAAGCTACCACTGCTCTACCCCGCGATATGTGACGCTCGACTATAATATCCCTTTCTCGTAAAAGTGGCAAGTCTTTTCCTTAGAAAACCGATTTTAAAAAGGATTTTAGGCATCCAAGGACTAACAAAGTGGGCTTTTATGTTAAAATTCGTTTAATCGATGGAAAACGAAGAGAAGAAAGAAAAAAGCGAAGGGCTTCGTCAAGCCTTGGCGGAAATTAATAGGAAAAAAGACAAAAAGACCCGCAATGCCGCCATTATGGGGGCGATTATCATCATCGCCTTGACAGTGGCCGTTATTCTTTTGGTCGTCAATTTCACCGACTTAAAAACCATTCAGAACGTCTTTATAAGCATCGGTCAGAACAACAACTGGGCTTGGTTGCTTGTCGCTTTGGCGTTAATCATTGCCTTTTTATTGCTTTGGCCCCTATCTTTGTTAGCTTTCTCGAAAGCCTCGGGGATCGACAAGGTCGTCGGGAAAAGAAATCTATTCCGAATCGCGACTATCGAGCAGTTTTATAACAATGTCACTCCATTTGCCGTCGGCGGCCAACCGATGGAAGTTTATCTCATGAAGGAATGTGGGGCCGATACGAGCAAAGCCACCGGCGCTATTTTGGCTACCTTTGTCGTCCATGTGATGGCATCGAACTTCTTTGCTTTGATTGCCTTGTTTTTCTTTCCTTATTACATCCAAGGCCTTACCCAAGGAGGGATTGAAGGCCTGACGAACTGGATGAATCCAATCGCCTTTACGGTCGTGGCTGCCATTGGCTATTTCAATAATATTTTGACTTTGGTGATCATGCTGTTGCTTGGGCTTTCTAAGAAAACGAGGAATCTTCTTGTGAAGATCTTGACGGGGGTTTCCCGATGGCCGGGGTTACGCAAATTCTTGCCCAAGCACATCCAGACTTTCGAAGATTATTGCGAACGCACGCAAATCGCCTTCAAAGAGATTTTCCAACATAAAGTGGCGTTCGTGAAATCACTGTTATGTCGCCTTTTGGCGGATCTTTGTTATTATTCGATCCCCTTCTTCTTGCTTTTGGCCGTCGGGGTCGATTTTAATGGTCTTAATCCATTTTGGGTTTATCTTTTGGTGATGTTCGGCACTTCTTTTGCCATCACCGCGGTCGTTTGGGTCCCTACCCCAGGAACCACGGGTGGCATCGATTATGCCTTTGCCGTCGTGATGGCTTCTTTATCCGTCATTGGCTTCGGCGGCTCTTTGTTTGCCTCCGATACCGTCTGGGCCACTTCGCAAACCATTTCCCTGTTATGGCGTGGTTATACCTATTATTTCGTTATCATCTTAGGATTCATCGTTTCTTTGACTCTAGAAATCTACCTCGCCAAAAAGCAGATGAAAGAGATCAATCGTTTGAAAGAAGAGGCATCTGTCCTCTCTCGGGAAAAAGAAAAAGAGCCTCAGGATTCCTCTGAAGCTCAATGATTCTCGCGTTAAATCTGTGATTTTGACGTGGCGATCACGTAATGGAATAATTCCACGCCGGCTTCAACCGTCTCTTCGATATTCCATTCACAATGTCCGCAGAAATAATCCAAAAATTGAACGGCGATGCCAATCATGCCCGTATAAAGACGAATTTTGGTCCTCTTGTCATGAATGATATCCGCGAATACGTAATTGACAAGATCTTTCGAAAGATATTCGACATCGCGGTAAACCCAACTAGAGATGTCCAGCGATCCCGGTGGGACCGTTTTCGATTGTTCCTTCAGCTGGATCGCAAGCCTTCTAAAGAAGACGGAAATCGCGTCTTCCTCGTTTTTGCAACCATCCCAGAACGAATACAGGGTCTTCAGAGTGTGGCGTTCGATGAATTTGACCACATCTTCGACCGACTTGAAATGGTTGTAGAAGGTGCCGCGATTAATATCTGCGCGTTTGACGATGCTGCTGACGGAAATCCGTTCGACACGCTTACCCGTTTTCGCCTCTTCTAAGAACGCTTCGATGATCGCTCTTTCGCTGCGGATGGAGTTGGCGTATCTTTTCCTTTTAGTGCCTGCCATATGCATTCCTCCTTACGTGATTTTATTCATATGGCATCTTTTTATTCAAGCAATATACTTAAAAAATAAATATTTTTTAATTCATTTTGAACAAGCATTCAACGAATGTCCACGTTTGAGAATGAATTTTATCCTATTGATTTAGGCGCGCGCACGAAGAAAGAATTCGGCAATAAAACCCCCTACCAGAGAAAGGCATCTTCCCATAAAATAAGGAAAAGAAAAGAGGGCGGGAAGATGAGATATTGCGTCAAATGCGGAACCAAAGTCGAGGACGATGTTAAAATTTGCCCCCAATGCGGGACGGCAATTGAATACACCAGTGGGCATCATTCTGATGAAGCCGAGCCATATAATGTGAATCAAGGAAGCACTTATGATGCCGTTATCAAGACTTTTATGTGCGTGATGACGGTGCTCCAAGGGCTTATCTTGCTCCCTTTGCTTTGGTGCATCCCAATGACAGCCACCGCCAGCAAGAGATTAGAACATGGCGAAAGAATAGGGATCGGATTCAAAATCTGCATCTTCTTCTTTGTCTCTCGCGTGGCAGGGATTCTTCTTTTTACAAGGCAGTCTCCCGAAGAATAATTTCTCGAAAAGACACCTAAAATCTATCCATCTGCCCCGTCTGCCATTAGGATGGGGCATTTTTTAAAAATGAAAAAGACGTCAAAAGACGTCAAATCAAGGTGTTTTTTCGTTTATTCTGGTGGGTTTTCTTCGACCCATTCCACGATATCTTTGATGGTTTCCTTCATCTCTCGTGGATGATAGCCTAGTTCGCGTTCTGCCTTAGCGTGAGAAAGATAGGTGTTTTTGCCAATCATTTTCATCGAATGGGCGGTGACTTGTGGCTTTTGGTGATGAAGTTTGGCTTGGATGCTAAGGAATGGCGTGGAAAGGATCACCACCCATCTTGGGATCACGTGCCGAATTTTCTTTTGCCCAGTGATCTCAGAGACCATGTCCAGCAAAGTCACGATATCATAATGGGAGTTGCTTAGGATATAGCTTTCATTCTTTTTGCCCTTCTTTAAAATGGCAATCACCCCTTTCGCGACATCGCGGACATCCACCATGTCATATCCGCCAGATATGGCGCTATGTAATTTCCCAATCCGATATTGATAAATCATCCGGTTCATGCGGGCGCCATAGAAATCATTCGGGCCCAGAATCCCCGAAGGCAAAGCCAAAGAAGCGTTGATCTTGCCCTTGCAGGCGTTCAAGACATAGGCGCTGGCGATGGTTTTTGTTTTTCCATAGCAGCCTTTGATCTTTTTCTCATCATACACTTTGATATCTTCGATGATTTGTTTTCCTTTTTTCGGAATCGTGTCCGTGGAGCTCACATAAACATATTTATGGACTTTATGACGGATGGCCGCATCGGTGATATTTTTCGTCCCATTGACGTTCACGTCGTAAACGCGTTGGTCTTTTTTCTTGACGAGGGTGATTAAAGCAGCGCAGTGGATAAGATAGACTTCTTTCTCTTTTGTGCCTTCAAAGAGGGCCTCCACCTCTTCTTCATTCCGAATGTCCCCATAATAGATTTTGAGATTTTCAGGGCGTGGGAAACGGTCAAGAAAAAGTTTGTTGTCACCTTTCAAAACAAGGCCTCGCACTTTCTCGCCCTTCTCTAATAACAAAGAGGCGACATTGCGACCTAAATGACCGGTGATGCCGGTGATAAGGAAGATCTTTTCTTTTCCCATGCTAACCTTATTATCAATGACTTTTTTCTGAAAGACAAGACTAGTTAAAAAAGTTAGTTTTTATCACGTTTTTTGTTGAAAATAATCGTCATACATTTTGAATGGTTGACTATATTTTGTCTTGTTTTTTATTTTCAAGATAAGTTTTTCAAAGTCCTTATGCCCCCATAGAGACGAAAAAGAATCAAGGAAGATGACTTGCTTCATGAAAAAGAAGGATGCCGATTTTCAAAACGAGCTTTTTTTCCTTTTTACCGCCGATGGAATCTAGGATTTTTCTCCTGCTTTCGACCTGAATCCCCTAGAAAAGCCCCCCATTAACCCTTTGAGGATGAACTTCCCCTTGGAAAAGGGGGCTTTAAGAGATTTCATTTTCGAGGATGACGCTGCTTTTTTTATCGATGGCAACCAAATTCGAGGCATAATCCAGAAGAGACCTTTTCTCAGGGGTCAACAAACAAAGGATGGCATTGACAAGCAAAGGGATGCCAAAGAAATAAACGGAGACCGCATTCAGCGTGACGACAGTCAACGCGCGGATGATTTTATGACGCCATTTCACCCGGTATCCATCCGAATCCGTGAAGCAGATTCCCAAAAGGTGCATGAAAGCACTCTCTCCGTTTCGATTGAATAAGATCGGCAAAGAAAGAAACAAGAAAGAAGAGAAAGCCACGCAAAGCAAAATCTCCACTCTTTCAATCGCCTCTAGCTCATTGACGATGGATTGGAATCTTTCCTCTTTGGTGAACTCGCTTAATGCCAGAGGATAAACCCCTTCTTTGGGGTCCATGAAAAAATTCTTGACCGCACGAAGATATTCTTCTTTTTCTTCTTTCCTCACCTTCTTTTGAGAAGAGACGTCCCTTACTTCGTCCAAAAGAAGGTAATGCGAATAATCCTCCGTGAGAGAAGAGACCGAGAAGATGGCATTTTGGAGACTGTCAGGGTCAAAAAGCAGGTAATGGGTGTTGAAATAGGTCTCCGTTTTCTCCTCTCCTGAAGCAAAAGAGAAATAATAATCCCTGATTTTGACGATGAAACGCTGGTATTCTTCTTCCTCTTCCTCGCGATAAGAAAGCGCGGATATCTCTAGATAGTTCCCATCATCGTCTTTACGGATGAGGAAAAGGCCGGATTCTTCCTGAAGACGATATTGCGCCA
>OCTW011131731.1_pt1 | contig 11653 bp, 4 predicted proteins | sample 1539671 | NCBI WGS metagenome assembly OCTW01 (sample SAMN02144230, study PRJEB22623) | gut metagenome | biome: sheep rumen | host: Ovis aries | place: New Zealand | reverse complement strand
AATGCGCGAGTTGGAGCACCGATAGGTGCGGGAAACGAAGCGGATTTGATATTGCGAACGGCAAGAGCCCTTTGGCGGGGTCCGGGGCAGGGCCCCGGCTGAATAGTTACTTTGTAAAATAGTTCAAGCCATTGCGAATTAAAAATAATACATTGCACGCGATCCTCCTCATGGTCGGTGCAGCACTTTTTATCAGTACCGGCGCCATCCTCATCCGCGCATTCGGCAAAGGACTTCCCGAAATTGAATGCGCGTTCTTCCGTGGAGTCATTGGGTTTTCTTTCCTGCTCTTTTTGATGCTCACACGCATCAAACGCATTCCCATCGGAAACAACAAAAAACTCCTCTTCTTGCGCGGACTCTTTGGATCGGTTGGTGCCATCCTCTACGTCTGGTCCATCTATCACATGGAAGTTGGCCTGGCAAACGGCCTTAATCAGACCTCCCCCATTTTTGTCGCCATTTTTGCGGCAATCATCCTCAAAGAGCGGTTCAGCTGGTGGATTTACGCCATCATTGCTGTCGCTTTCGTCGGAATGACGCTCATTGTCTCCCCCGATTTTTCTACGATCAATTTTGCCGCAGTCATCGCCGTTCTCAGTGCCGTTCTCTCCGGACTCGCCTATACCTGCATCAAAAAACTTCAGACCACCGAACAATCCGACACGATCGTTCTCTGGTTTATGGGGATGTGCACCATCGTTCCGCTTTTCTCCATCCCCTTCGTCTCATGGCAAATGCCATCATTGCCCAGCTTCTTTGGCTTGATCGGCGCAGGCTTTTCGAGTCTTTTAGGGCAGATATTCATGACACGCGCCTACAAATATGCCCCCGCAACCATCGTAGCACCGTTCATTTATATCTCAACGCTGATGACGCTCCTCATCTGCTATCTCCTTTGGGACGAACTCCCCAGCATTACCAGCCTCCTCGGATGCGGCATTATCATTACATCCGCCATTGGACTTGGCGTTCTGCCCAAAAATTCATCTCCTGAAAGAACGTGACAAATACCCCCGTGGGGTATATAGACCTTCTGGGGGCAATGCCCCCGTTCACGTGGAGATGAAAGCAATATGCTTAAAGAACAATACGATATAGGCGGGATGCACTGTGCAGCGTGTTCCAGTGCGGTCGAACGCGTCACCAGAAAACTCCCGGGTGTCAAAGAATCGAACGTCAATCTCATCATGAACCGCATGACAATTCGTTATGATGAGACCAAAACGACGCCCGAGATGATCATAAAAAAAATAGAAAAAGCCGGATTCACTGCAAAAAAGCACATCGGCGATACCCCCTCAGAGTTCGAATCCCCACAAAAATCAGGTGATTTAAAACGTCTCATCGCCATGCTATGTCTGGCCGGCATCGACTTTGTACTCTCGATGTCAACCATGTTTGGACTGGCTATTCCGTCGAAAATACTCGCCCTTCTCGAATTTTTTGTATCATTTCCCGTCCTCATCTTAGGCAAACGATTCTTTACGAGCGGGTTTAAATCACTGTTTCACCTCAATCCAAACATGGATACGCTCGTTGCCCTGAGTGCATCTGCATCGTTTATCTACAGCTTGGTCGTCAGCATCGGCCTATGGGCAGGCATGATTCAAACGCAACCGCTCTACTACGAATCGGCAGCCATGGTCGTGGCACTCGTCTCTCTCGGTAAATTCCTCGAATCCCGAAGTTCCGACAAAACCAAAGACGCCGTCAAAAAACTCCGCGCACTCGCCCCGGATACAGCCATCCTTGCCGAAAATGGCAAAACCCGCGAAATCAAAGTTTCGGATATCCAAATCGGAGACATCCTGTTGATACAAACTGGTATGAGTGCTCCCGTGGATGGCTCCGTCACACAGGGCGAAGGCCATGTCAACGAATCGATGCTCACCGGCGAAAGCACACCCGTCAAAAAACACACAGGCGATCCCATCATTGGGGGCAGTATCGTTACAGATGGTGCCATTTATATGCGAACAGAAAAGATCGGCAACGACACGATGTTCGCCAAAATCGTAAAATATGTCGAAGACGCCCAGGGACAAAAAGCCCCCATTGCCCGTGCCGTCGACAAAGTCGCAGCCATCTTCGTCCCCGCAGTTCTATCCATTGCACTCATTGCCGCGATCGTATGGCTTTTATGCGGGCAAACCATTCCCTTTGCGCTCAATATATTTACATCGGTACTCGTCATTGCATGCCCATGCGCCATGGGACTGGCAACACCGACTGCCATCATCGTCGGCACAGGCATGGGCGCGTCACACGGCATTCTCATCCGAAGTGCTGCTGCACTCGAATTGACGCACCATATTCAAACCGTCGTCTTCGATAAAACCGGCACGCTCACCGAAGGTACCCCAAAAGTCACTGATCTCCTGACAGATCATCGCGATTTGCTGTTATCCACTGCATTTGCCGTCGAACGCAATTCATCCCACCCGATTGCCAAAGCAATATGCCAATATGCCAAAGATAATCCTATTTCGCCCATCGACATCCACGACTACCAATCGATTGACGGCAAAGGCCTGACCGCACTTAACGATGCGGACGAGACCATTCTGATTGGCAGCACCCAATATATGCAGGAGCAAGCTATCGATATCTCAACCTATCAAAATGATATCGAACGCCTGCAAAATGAAGCCAAAACCGTCGTGTGCATTTCACAAAATCAAAAGATCCTGGGCATTCTTGGCATTGCCGATGATATTCGAAGCGATGCACGCCAAGCCATTCAAAAGCTCAAAGCCTTGGGCATTCAAACAGTCATGCTCACCGGCGATCAGGACAAAGTCGCAAAATCGATTGCCACCAAAGCTGGACTCGACGATTACAAAGCAGGAATTCTGCCCACCCAAAAAGCCGAAGCCATCCAGCAGCTTCAACAAAATGACACCAAAGTCATGATGGTCGGCGACGGCATCAACGATGCCCCGGCACTCACCCGGGCAGACATCGGCTGCGCCATTGGCAGCGGCAGCGACATTGCCATCGACTCGGCCCAAATCATACTCATAAAAAACCGTCTCATGGATGTCGTACAGACCATCGAACTGAGCCGCAAAACCATGAAAAAAATCAAACAAAACCTCTTCTGGGCCTTTTGTTACAACACGTTAGGCATTCCCATTGCCGCCGGCGTATTCTACCCCGCTTTCGGCATCCTGCTCGTCCCCATGGTCTGCGCCATTGCCATGTGCCTGAGCTCCATCTTTGTCGTCACCAATGCACTGAGCTTAAAAAAAGCATTGCAGCCAATAAACCAATAGAGTGACTCTACCCCTTAATATATAATCTTTCAAACCTTACCTTGACTTTTGTAGTGGAATGTTCATCCGAAACGTAAAACTCAAAATATCAAACAGGTTTCATTCGGAATGGGGGAGGGGCCCCATTTCGCACGGTTAGAGATAACGTATAGCATCCATAATATAATATTGAAGATTCCAAAGAGCTCAGCTCTTTGGCGGGGTCCGGGGCAGAGTCCCGGCTAAGTCATCATTCCTCCACCAAAAAACAATGAACGAATGCTGTAAAAAGAAACATCGCGATAACGACGAAAAAAGGGCACTGCTCAACCGCCTCAAACGCATCGAAGGCCAGATTCGCGGCCTCGAAAAAATGGTCGAAGAAGACGCCTACTGCACCAATGTATTAACGCAGGTTTCGGCCGTACAAGCCGCATTGAACAGCTTTTCCAAAACGTTGCTATCCAATCACATACATACCTGCGTCATCCAGGATATCCAGGACGGCAAACTCGAAGTCGTCGACGATCTCATGGATACGCTTCAAAAACTCATGAAATAGGAAAAAACATCATGACAACACTCAAAGTTCCCGACATGCACTGCGAAAAGTGCGTCGCCCGCATCCACGAAACCCTCGAAAAAGCTCAAATAGAGCACAAAATCGATCTGTCTAAAAAAACGGTGACCGTCCCTGATGAATCGGTCGAAAAAGCCAAGTCCGAGCTCAACGAAATTGGCTTCTCTGCCAAAAAACCGGGATTCTTCTCAAAATTGTTTGGATAATTTACTCGCCCTGCTATTGGCCTTTGGCCAATACGCATGGGCTTTCGCGGCTTTGCGCTTATCGCGCATGCGCCGCTTTGGCGCACGGCCTATGACCTTCGGCCATACGGCGTGCGCTTTTTGTTTTTGTATATCCAAAAATAGAAAATGCCCGGCGTATTTTTAAATAGCCGGGCACAAGTGCCGTATCGCCCAACGGGCGATAGGCACGAAAAACTCAATCCATAAATATAACAGCCATTATTTCCATGATATTGATTCTACAATAATTGCTTTTTTCACAATGTTATCAATTTCAAAACCTGTCGCCGTTGAATCTGTTACAATAAAAGTTTGACTTATAAAATCATCACTTTTCGCCACAGAAGATACGGTTTCAGAATAAGATCCTGCAGATACCTTAAACCCATTATCATTAGCATTAGTCCTATAGTTAATAGTGATTTCAGAAACTGACGACAAGCCAGTAACATGAATATAACTACCAGCCTGCATATATAGATCATCTGCTCCCGTAGTTGAATTTTTATTATTATTCCCCTTAACAGATATAGTTAAACCATCATTAACGAATTCAAACTCAGCATTATAGCCTGTTCCAGTATTCGTTTTAGTAAAAATGCTAGAGAATGGTTTAAACATAATTGTTTTTGCTAAGCACTCATAACTACCAGGATTATCTGGAGATTCTCCACATCCATATGCGCAAGCATCTGTTGCTTTTGTCCATTCTTCATTTACATTGTTCACGCAAGTATAGATATAAGCTGCATCATCCCCTTCACCGCACTTGGTTGCACCAGCTTCACAAACAGCACAATGGCCATTATCACCGTTCATTGAACAGGTCTTGCCATCATTATCCGGGCAATAATAGGATTCACTGATTGTGCCGTTATCGGCACATTTTGTCCAGGTTTCACCATTGCACCAGTCATGATCGGTCGCGCGATTGATGCAAAAAGCGCTCTTAAAGTAAGAATCAGCAAGTGTTTCGTAGACGTCTGTGCTGTCGATCAACACAGGATCCGGTGACCAGTTGTCACTGCAAGCATACCATTGGTTGCTGTTGCGACCGCTGAACTGGAATGAACATTCATAATTGCCGCCTGCAATGTCAGTTAAATTGGATACATAGAACTTGTCATTGTTGCTGCCATCCGGTTCGAGATATTCAGCAGCCAGGGTCTTGATATCGCTCGAATCCTGCGTATTGATACAAACAAGCCGTGCAACATAATCCTCATGTGTATTGTCTTGATGATAAACGATACCGTATGCTCCGCTTGAATCAAGCCAGTCAAAATCGCATGCACTCACCGTGACTTCCTTGCATGTTGCATTCGAACAAACTCTACCATAGGCAGCGCATTCCACTGTTTCTCCGGAGACAAAGCTGCCGCCGCTGCAGGCAACGACTTTGTCATTGGTGTCATCGCAATGCGCGCCCTGTGCATCCGTCGTAACACCACCAGCGCAAGTCGTAACGATATCGCCATTGCAGAACACACCATCGCCCTTGCCGATACAGAAATCGCCGTCGAAGGTCCGATACTGTTCTTCGTTGAGAACCGTGTCATTCGTCACGCGAACACCTGCGCCGCCATCTTTCGGGCATACAAATATATTCTGATTGCCGAAATCGAAGACAAAGGCACAATAATTGGTTCCCGCAACACCAGTATATGTGTTGGTCTCATCAATTTGATACTCTTTATTGACCGAACCACAAGGATCGGAAGCTGGTTCACTTTCGTTACAGTCTGTATTGAGGTAGGCAAAATCAACTGCATCCCAATTGCTAAATGTCTGTGTAGGCTCCGATGTACAAATCATATAAGGTGTAACATCGGTGTCACCTTTGCCTGCGGGGAACAGGATACGGCCACCGGCATCCTGTGGCGAGTTGAGCCACTGGAATTTGCACCATTCGACGTTAATATCTTCGATGCAGGATGAACCATTGGCCGATGGGGTCGTTCCTTCATTGCAGGCAAATGTGCAATAATTTGTCAAAGTCGGATTGCAAACTGCATGCGCATTATCAACAGCAGTGACACATTCGGTTGCGGCCCATTCACCGTTTACACATTCACCATAAGCGGTTGCAGTAGCACATCCCTGAGCACCGCTTTCGACTGCCAAACCACTCACAGCATCTGTACAAGGCAGTGTCGCAACAAGCTCACATTCGGTATTCTCGACGCCATCTTTCCAGGCATAGCCTTCTTTGCATGTATATTTGCATTCAACAGAACTACCACTTTCTGCGCATTCTGCAACCACATCTGCATTCGCCTTTGCATCGCATTCCCCGATATCATCATAATCGCTGCCATCGCCATTGCAGTGGGAATACGCATTCGTGCCATCGCAAATGTAGGTATTGGGTTCACAGACATTGACAACACATTTGCCTTCATCCGTGCCGCTGCCGAGGTGATAGCCTGTACCACAGGCCGTCGCCATGCAATCGCCATTGCCCGTACAAACGGTTGCTGTTGCATTGGCAACTTCGCAATCGAAGGCATCGACCATCTCGCCATTTTTGCATTCTGCAACTTGATTTGCAGAACCACAGCCAGTGCCGCCGTGTGCAATCGATGTACCATTAGCATCCGTGCATCCAACGGGAGCTTTGCACGATTTGGCGACGGCATCGCATCCCCATTCACAATCTTCATAAAGACTGCTGTCCGTGCTCCACTGGCCATCGTTGCATAGATTGTAACGATTTGCAGTTTCACAGCCATCCTCGCCATTTTCAATGCGATCGCCGTTCACATCGAGACAGAAGGTCGCCCGGCAGACATCGCCGTCTTTGACATACCCATCCGACTCATTGCATGCAAATCCGCATTCACCTGCGCCGCTGCAAATGGCATAACCATTGGCAACTGCCGTATCACAGGTCTGAACCTCACTATAGCTCATACCATCACTGGCACAGACTTTATATTGATTTTCACCTACGCATTCGCGTGCATCGGGAGTACAAATCAGCTTACGATATTCGCGATACCAACCTTCGGGCAGTACAGAGAGATCATTGTCATAGATTGCAATCGGATCAGCCCAATGCTCGAAATAATCCACACCCTGGCAAGCAAACCATGTCGAACTATCGGCAAGCTTAAATTCGAATGTACAATTGTATTTACCTGCGTCAATGCTGGACATATCGACGACACCAAATTCGACGTTTGTATCGACAGCTTTGTTATAAACAGCATCTAATGTGATAATTCTGGTTGCATCCGTCTGATCAACACAAACGACGCGCCCATTGTAATCGTCTTTGGTTTTGCCATTGAGTGCAACATTGCCGTATGCACCGGTTTCGCCAATATGCTGGAAATTACAAGCGAGTATTTCGCGATCGCATCGAGCAGGATCCGAAGATGTGTTTTTGATGTAACCACCATTACAGTCAAAGTCGCAGACACCACTGTCGCATGTCGGTTTGGCATTATCCGGTGCGGTGCAGGGATCACCAGCTTCGTAGCCTGTCCCCGTTGCATTGCAAACCAAGAGGCCATCGTTGGTATCATTGCAGATCTTATCACCATCGTTGCAGGTTTCAGCAACGCATTCCTCACCTACCTGAGCAAAGCCGGCAGCGCAGCGATAACTGCATTCAAACTCAGTGGTACACATTGGAACGGCATTTTCGACATCGGTCGTACAGGTCTTCGTCTCATAACCGGTTCCCGTAACATTGCAAACGAGAACATTGGTGCCATCGGTATCACATGCTTTGCTTCCCGGTGCACAAATAACTGCAACGCAATCCGTACCATCGAATGCATAATCTCCCACGCATTCGCATGCATCTTTACCAGTAGTGACGCTCCAATTGCCTTCGCAGCTTGCAACCTCGCAAACATTCTCATTGCAGGCCATCGTCGCATGTTCAACAGCTGTACAATGCGAAGCTTCAGTACAAGCTACCGATATCCAACCGCCTTCGGATGCATTGCAGATATAATGTTTGCCATCCGTCGGTTTCGGATTTGTTGAAACGAGGCCCGTTGACTCGCATTGATAATAGTTGTCACCCTCGCATTTGGTGTCGGCACTTGTACATTTGGCAACGCATTCCGTACCATCGAGAACGTAATCCCCTGTGCATTCGCATGCATCTTTACCACTGGTAACACTCCAATTGCCTTCGCAGCTGGCAACTTCGCAGGTATTCTCTGCATTGCAGGCCATCGTCGCATGATCGGGCGCTGTCGTACAATGTGAATCTTCGGTGCAGGCGACCGATACCCAACCGGATGTATCCTTACAAATGTAGGCTTTGCCATCCGTCGGTTTCGGCTCTGTCGTTATTAGGCCGGATTCTTCGCATTGATAATAGGTATCGCCAACGCATTTAGTATCGGCACTTGTACATTTTTCTATGCAGTTATTCTCTGCATCGAGTACGAAATTGCCAACGCATTCGCATGCATCTTTACCACTAGTGACGCTCCAATTGCCCTCGCAGCTGGCAACCTCGCAGACATTGTCATTGCAGGCCACCGTTGCATGATCAACGGCTGTACAATGCGAAGCCTCGGTGCATGCTACGGCTTCCCAACCGGATGCATCCTTACAAATATAATGTTTGCCATCCGTCGGTTTCGGCTCTGTCGTCACAAGGCCAGATTCTTCACATTTATAATAGTTATCGCCATCGCATTTGGTATCGGCACTTGTACATTTGGCAATGCATTCCTCACCGTTCAACACATAGTCACCAGTGCATTCGCAGGCATCTTTACCAGTGGTGACGCTCCAATTGCCCTCGCAGCTCGCAACCTCGCAGATATTCTCATTACATGCCATCGTCGCATGATCAACGGCTGTACAGTCTGCAGCCAACTCGCAGCCAACTTCAACCCAGCCATTCTCTTTTGTGGGGTCGCAGATGTAGTGTTTGCCATCCGTCGGTTTCGGATTTGTTGTTACTAGGCCGTCCGAACCGCATTTATAGAAAGTATCGCCATCGCATTTGGTGTCGGCACTTGTACATTTTTCTATGCAGTTATTTTCTGCATCGAGTACGAAATTGCCCACGCATTCGCACGCATCTTTACCACTGGTGACGCTCCAATTGCCTTCGCAGCTCGCAACCTCGCAAGCATTCTCTGCATTGCAGGCCATCGTCGCATGATCTACGGCTGTACAATGTGAATCTTCGGTGCATGCAACCACTTCCCAACCGGATGCATCCTTACAAATATAATGTTTGCCATCCGTCGGTTTCGGCTCTGTCGTTACAAGGCCGGATTCTTCACATTTATAATAGTTATCGCCATCGCATTTGGTGTCGGTATCTGTACATTTGGCAACGCATTCCTCGCCGTTCAATACATACTCACCAGTGCATTCGCATGCATCTTTGCCACTGGTGACGCTCCAATTGCCCTCACAGCTGGCAACCTCGCAGACATTCTCATTACACGCCATCGTCGCATGATCAACGGCTGTACACTGCGAAGCCTCGGTACAAGCAACCACAACCCAACCGGAGTCATCCTTGCAAACATAGTTTTGACCATCCGTCGGTTTGGGCGATGTCGTTACAAGACCGGATTCTTCGCATTTATAATAGTTATCACCTTCGCATTTGGTGTCGGTATCTGTACATTTGGCCTTGCATTCCGTACCATCCAATACATATTCACCCGTGCATTCACAGCCATCTTTCGTCGACGTCACACTCCAGTTGCCTTCGCAATCATCAACCTCGCATTTATCGACATTGCATGCCATCGTCTCTGCATGATCGGGTTTCTCGCAAGGCGTTACTTCGCCATAGCTCATACCATCTGCTGCACAAACCTTAAGGCCATCTCCATCACACACCTTCGAATCTGGCTCACAAAGCTGCACGCTGTATTCGCGATACCACTCGCTCGACGGAATGACTGAATAATCATCGCTATCGATGAGGATCGGATCTGCCCATGTGCCGCTGTAATCTACGCCTTGGCACGCATACCAAGAAGAACTCGATGCCAGTTTAAATTCAAATGTACAATTGTATTTTCCTGACTCGATGCCTGACAAATCGAGCACACCAAACTCAACATTTGTATCGACATCCTTATTATATACGGCATCCAAAGTAATGATCTTGGTCGAATCTGTCTGGTCGATACAAACCAATCGGCCCTCATAATCGTCCTTGGTCTTGCCATTCAAAGCGACATTGCCGAATGCACCATCATCTTTTGCAATCCACTGGAAATTGCAGGCGAGTATTTCTCGATCACATCCCGTACCATCCGAATTGATTAGATAACCGTCATTGCATTCGAAAGAACAAACACCTTCTGTGTCATTGCAAAGAGCCGTGGCATTCTCGGGCGCATTCGTACATGTCTCGCCCAATTCATAGTCCGTGCCCTTTTCATTGCAAACCATCAAATCCGCGCCATTGCATGCCTTGGCGCCCGTTTCGCAAACGATCGGCGTGCAAACGCCGCCCACATCGATGAAATTGATGTTGCAAGCCACTTTACAGGCATTCGCTTCGCAGGTTGCCGTTGCATTCGGATCTGTCGTCGTACAAGGTTCTACAAGCTCATAACCAGTTCCCTTCGCATTGCAGACCATCAGATTGACATCTTCGCACGTGTTGACACCCGGCTCACAGACGACCTCTGTGCAGACGCCATTGACATCGGTATAATGATCATTGCATGTCACCACACAGGCATTCGCAACGCAATCCACCGTCGCATGTTCATCCGTCGTCGAGCAATGGCTTGCCTCTAAGCACTCAACTTCAACCCAGCCCGTACTTGTCGCAGCATCGCAGATATAATGCTTGCCATCTTCTGGCATCGGGATCGATTCAAGCGTACCATTGCTGCCGCACAGATAGAAAACGCCCTCCCCGCATTTCGTATCTGCCGCAGTACAAGACGTCGAAGTACAAACACCGTCGACATCCATAAAACCATCATTACAAGTGACGGTGCATACATTCTCGACGCACGAAGCTGTCGCATTCGGCTTATCCGTCGTACAATTCTCCGGCGTGCAATCCTCTACAACTGCTTCCTTACAATTGGTGATATCAAAAGTACAATCATCCTTGCAGCTCAGCGTACCGATATAAACTTTTCCATCGTTTATCACAGTTGTACAAGTGGCATCTTCGGGCACCGATCCATCGCAAACCTCCGTATTGTTCACAATACCGTCGCCGCAATACAGACATGCACTCAAGTCATATTTACAGCTCGTGCATGCCAACGCTCCTGTTGCACTGGCATCGCCCGTCACCGTCGCACAAGTGGCATCGCCCAACATCCCTTCTTCGCAATCCTCACCGGCACCAACGGTCTCATTGCCGCATTCATCCGGCGTCGTACAGCCGCCTTCGGGAACGTAACAAACCTTGCCATCCTCGCAGATCCCGCTTGCCTCAGTCACAATGCCATTCTCGCAAATGACGGCATATTCCTGACCATAAACATCCTGGCAAGCAACAGTTCCCTCTTCCGGGCACTGTAAAAGTTCAAGCACGTTCACACAAGATTTGCCGGGATTCGCATCGCAAACCTGTTTTTCAGGATCCAAATCGAGACATGCCTGCGCCTCTTCCCATC
>OCTW011592807.1_pt1 | contig 11655 bp, 16 predicted proteins | sample 1539671 | NCBI WGS metagenome assembly OCTW01 (sample SAMN02144230, study PRJEB22623) | gut metagenome | biome: sheep rumen | host: Ovis aries | place: New Zealand | reverse complement strand
TATTCTAGCAAAAGGAGTTCTTCTTTCATAGGCATACCTTTAAGGTTTCTCGAACCCCACGCCTAGCGTGGGGTTTTCAGATTACAAAAAAGCACCCGCGTGATGCGGATGCCGAAAGCAGAGACAGAGCTGTCAGGCGGATCCGCATGGCAAACAACGGCACATCTGGTGCCGGCACATCTCCATGGTCATTCGGTTTGTCATGCTCTCTTCTCCTGCCTTTCTGTCTTCCTTGCGGAAGGTGGCTTTAGCTTATCACGGCCGGAAACCAAAGTCAATGCTCTCCGGCGTTATACGATCATATGTTTATTTTATTATCACTTATAACTTGTACTTATAGCGAAGCGGCCCCGGACCATGCCGGGACCGCTTTGTGTCCTGAAAAGCCAGAGGTTTTGGATTATTCCGCCGCTTCCAGTTTGGCGCAGATCAGGCTGATTTCCATGCCTTCCGCAGCCGGCATGGAGATCATCAGGGTGCCGTCTTCCAGGAGCTGGAGGGTGTAGACGCCTTCTTCGTCCTGGGCGACGAGCTGGGAGTTTTCAAACACATAGGCGATTTCTTCCGTTCCCGTTCCGTCCGGCTTCTGCGCAATGAGCTTGCCGTCGGCGACCTGGAAGCTCATGGGGAAGGAGCCTCCCATCAGGCTCAGCGCCGCTTCAAGCTCGATCAGCTGGTCGCCCAGGAGCAGCTGAGCCACTTTCCAGTCGCCCTGGAAGGCGGCGTCGTTTTCCAGATCGGTCTGGGGCGCGGGAATCAGCACGACGGCTTCCTCAGCGGCCGCAAACGCGGAGCAGGCAGCCAGCGTCAGGCACAGGGCAAGGATCAGGGCAAGGGTCTTTTTCATGTTCGTACTTCCTTTCGGTTTGTATATTTGGCCGGCCGAGGGTCCGCGGACAGGTTATAAATCATCCTCAGAGCCCTCCGCCGCCACCAGCGTGAAAAAAGGGACGTCAGAACAGGCCGTGAATGAACTTGGTCAGGGCTTCCCGGTCGTAGAAGTGGGCCGGGTTGGTGATCGTGACGTGCGGCTCCACGCCCCTGTCCACGTCGTAGTAGGACCCGTTTTTCTGGAAGGACAGGCGGAAGGGGCTGGAAATCCGGTAAGCCGTGCCCCAGGCGGTGCTGCAGTCGCCCACCAGGCAGCTGCCCCCGCCCGAGGTCTGGCCCAGCAGGCAGACCCGGCCGTCCGCCTTGAAGGCCCAGGGCACCAGGTTGCCGCAGGAGAAGGAAACCGGGCTGATCAGGCAGTACAAGTTCAGATGAGAGACCGTGTCCCGTTCGTCATATTCCCCATCCAGGTTGACGTCCGCCCGGTAGGTCGTGGTGACGGCGCTGCGGGCGAAGGTATTGTAGACTGACAGCTGGGCGTCCCCGAGGAACCAGCTGAGCACCAGGAGGGCGTCGGTCACCATGCCGCCGCTGTTGTTGCTCAGGTCCAGCACCACGTTTTTGATGGGGCTGCCCTCCCGGGTGATCTGCTGATGGGCGTAGTGGATCAGGCTGACGTTATCCTGGGCGATATCCGTCAGCGTCCCCTCCTCTGCCTCGCTCCGGTAGTCCCGGAGGGATTCGTTTTTAAACTCGTCGAAGGTGACATAGGCCGTATCGCCGCACTCATAGTAGGGCTCCTGCGCCTCTTTGTACAGGCTGCGTTTTTCGGACATGCGGGCGGATACGTTCCTGTAGGAGCCCTGGGTGATCCCGCCTTCCCCGCCCAGGGGCATCACGCTGCCCGGGCTTAAATACGAGCGGCTGTAGACGCCGGAATGAAGGTCGTCCAGCCAGACGGTGGTCAGGTCGTATACGGCCTGGTCCGCCTTTTCCGGATCCGGGTCCACGAGCCCGTCCGTCAGCCCGGTCTGGGCCAGGAACATTTCAAAGGAGGTGATGTCGTGGGCCTCCTTGAGCCCGTAGAGGGTATCCAGTTCCAGGATCAGCTCCCGGCAGCCGAACAGGCACAGCTCCGCCGAGCGCTCTTCCTTCGGGACGTCCCCGGCGTAGACCTTGTACAGGGAGGCCTCGTATTCCGCCTGCAGCTGGGCGAGGATCTGCTTTCCTTCCTCTGTTTCGAGCAGATGCTCGATCAGCCCCTCCGTTTGCTCCTCCTCTTCCCCGATTTCTTCCGCCGCCTGGAGAAGCATTTCTTCTGTCAAAAGGCCCGCCTGCTGGAGCCTTACCATCAGCCCCTCCAGGGGGTTGACCATCGTCTCGCCCGTGGCCAGGATCAGGGCTTCCTGATTAAAATAGGCGTCGCACTCGGTGAAGGGGTGGATAAAGAACGCCGACAGCGTCTGGAGCGGGAGCAGGTACAGGCCGTCCTGGGCGATCATGGGGATCTCGTATTTTTTCAGATCCAGCACCGTCACTTCCCCGAAGCGGTCCCGGGAGCGGACCCGCTTGAGCGGCCCCACCCCTGCAGGCAGATTGACCTGGTCCATAAGCCCCGCTGCAGTCCATAAAGAAAGCGTAGTAATCCGGCCAGGTGATCGTCTGATGCTGAAAATCACAGACCATCGCCTGCCCGTTTTCCCGGGTGATCATCAGCACCTGGTTTTCCTCATGGATTTCTGCAGTCATTTGAAGGCCCGCATACCGGCCCCCGCTGGTCAGCAGGAGAATCCCGGTGACCAGCTTCATGCAGTTCTGCACGTCCATATAGGGCAGGTCCCGGACGCCGTCCACCAAAGAAATCTGAGGCTCGCCAAAAAAGGGCTCCGGGCTGTTCAAATATAGAGGATATCCCTTGGTCTCAATGACATGCTTTTCCCCCTGCGCGGCGGGAGATACAAGCGATTCAGGCGTTTCCGCTATCGCCCAGGAACAAAAGCATCGACAGCGCCAGCAGGAAGGAAAATAACCGTTTCATCTTGATCAGTTCCTTTCCGTTTATTTCCTTTAAAATAGAGATCAGAATACTTTTTCACCATGAAAACCGTTTTGTCCGATAAATGTCAATGGTTTTTCATCTGGAAAACGGGATTTTTCCGTTCTTTTTTCCGAAAAAAACGGATTGACAGAGCAGCGCTTTATGTGCTATTATATTCGCTGTGTCAATGGCCTCCGTTAGCCCCGGGACCATGACTTTACCGGATATGCGACCATCATAGCCGGTGCCGAAAGACTCCCTTTTATCTGATTTTCTTTTTATGAAACAGGAGGAAGCTCACTTGAATACCTACATTGCAAACGCGCAGGACATCAAGGCCGCGCGCAAATGGTATGTAATAGATGCGGATGGCGTCGTCCTGGGCCGTCTGGCCAGCCAGGTCGCCAACATCCTGCGCGGCAAGAACAAGCCGATTTACACCCCCAACATGGACACCGGTGACTACGTCATCATCGTCAATTCCGACAAGGTCCGCATGACCGGCAAGAAGCTGGATCAGAAGATCTACTATCATCACAGCGGCTACGCCGGCGGCCTGAAGGAAACCAAATACCGCCGTCTGCTGGAAACCAAGTCCGATTTCGCCATCCGCCACGCGGTGGTCGGCATGCTGCCCAAGGGCCCCCTGGGCCGCCAGATGGCCAAGAAGCTCTACATCTACAAAGGCGCGGAGCACAAGCAGCAGGCCCAGCAGCCCCAGGTTCTGACGCTCAGCAAATAAGGACGTAAAGGAGATAGACAATTATGGCAACTTCTGATTTCCATGCCGTTGGCCGCCGCAAGTCGGCTGTCGCCCGCGTCCGTCTGGTGAGCGGCGAAGGCAAGATCGTCATCAATAAACGCGATATCGACAATTACTTTGGCCTCGAAACCCTGAAAATGACCGTCCGTCAGCCCCTGGCGCTGTGCAACGTCAACGGCTTCGACGTCGTCGTCAACGTTCGCGGCGGCGGCCTGACCGGCCAGAGCGGCGCGATCCGTCACGGCATCAGCCGCGCCCTGTGCAAGGCCAACCCCGAGCTGCGTCCCGCCCTCAAGAAGGCCGGCTTCCTCACCCGCGATCCGCGCATGAAGGAACGCAAGAAGTACGGCTTGAAGGCTGCCCGCCGCGCGCCGCAGTTCAGCAAGCGCTGATCCTGTGCCCGGCTTGAATTACAGAATGGAGAGGTGTTAATATGGGTCCTACTTATCATCCCAAGAAACGCCAGCGCAGCATGGTGCATGGCTTCCGCGCCCGCATGTCCACCAAGAACGGCCGCAGGGTTCTTGCCCGCCGCCGTCAGCGCGGCCGCAAGAAGCTGACCGTCTGACAGATCGCTGATCCGGTTTCTTATGGCTTAGCCCGCCCCCGCTTTTGCCAATCCGCAGCCTGGGGCGGGCTGTTTTTTTCTTCGTAGGGGGGACTTGCGTCCCCCTACGGAACCCCCCGACGGATTTGCCTGTCGTCCCTTCGGGACTCCCGGGCGGCAAATCCGCAAGGAACGCATTTTTGCTCTCGGATGGCAAGCTAACCTTCGCAAAAATGCTCCTCGCACCGGCAAAGCCGGTGCTGCGGATGATGATCAGGGGAGATCCCCTGATCACCCCCTCTCTCATGGCGGTCTTCCTTGTCCGTCATCGGTCGGCTGAAAACAAGATGGAGATACCAGGATGCAGCAGCAGTTCCGCATGCGCAAAAACGGACATTTTCAGCGCGTCTACAAGAAAGGCAAGCCGGCCTCCGCCCGGGAAATCACCCTGCTGTACCTGAAAGGCCCAAAGCTTCTGGCCGGTTTTTCCGTCAGCAAGAAGGTGGGCGGCGCCGTGACGCGGAACCTGATCAAGCGCCGTCTCCGGGCCGCCTTTCGGGAAGAGCTGCCAAAGCTCAGGCCCGGCCTGTATGTGATCGCCGCTCGGCCCGCCGCCGCGGAGGCTCCTTATCAGGCACTGGCCAAATCCCTCCGCTATCTGCTGAAAAAGCAGCAGCTTTATCAGGAGCAAAGCCTATGAGCAAGGTTCTTCTTCGCTCCATTCGCTATTATCAGAAAAACATCAGCCCCCTCAAACCAGGGTGCTGCCGCTTTGTCCCTACCTGTTCCGAATATGCCGCGATCGCCGTGGAACGCTACGGCGCTGCCGCGGGTTCTGTGATGGCCATGAAACGATTGCTGCGCTGCCATCCGTTTTGCAAGGGCGGCTATGATCCCGTGCCCGAGCTCCCCGACGCAGTAATCAGAAGGGATGTCAGATAAGTATGGTTTTTTTTACTCAGATCTTTCGTTCAGTGCTGGAATGGCTTTACAGTTGGATGAGAGATTACGGCTGGGCTACCATCGTGTTTACCATCCTGATGCGTATGATCATGCTCCCGCTGGACATCAAAAACCGCAAGGGCATGATCAAGATGCAGGCGATGCAGCCCAAGATCGCCGAACTGCAGCGCAAATACGGCAACGACCAGCAGAAGCTGCAGCAAAAGCAGATGCAGCTGTTCCGGGAAGAGCATTACAGCCCCCTGTCCGGCTGTCTGCCCCTGCTGCTGACCTGGCCGATTTTTATCGTCATGCTCGGCGCCATGCGCGATATTTCCAACGAGCTGCTGGTCAAACAGCTTTTTACTTACATTTCCGGTGAAACGCCCCTGCATGACAGCTGGCTGTGGGTCAAGAACCTCTGGATTGCCGACTCCCCCTTCAGCGCCGTCGTGCCCACCCTGGAAAGCCTCCGGGTGATCCCCGAAGGGATCTGGACCAAGGTGGTGGCCAGTCTGTCTCCCGAGCAGTTCAGCGCCCTGATCGCCAATATCCCGAATTACACGGAAGATCTTTTGACCGCCGCCGGCGGGCTGAGCAAAGAACAGCTCCCCAATACGATCTCTACCCTGGTCAGCGCCGCCCAGCTCCAGCCAGCCTACATGGACGCCACGGAGATGCTGGTCAAGAATATCAACCTCTTTATCGCCAACCTGAACATTTTCAAGCACCCCAACGGCTACCTGATCCTGCCGGTGCTGGCCATCCTGTCCCAGCTGCTGATGACCAAGTTCAGCGGCATGAACCAGCAGCCCGCCCAGCAGGGAAAGGACGCCAAGGCCAATCCCCAGCAGCAGCAGTCCGAAAGCATGAACAAGTTCATGAAGTATTTCTTCCCGATTTTCACCGGGTGGATCTGCCTGACCTCCAGCGCCTCCTTTGCCCTGTACTGGGTTACCAGCAACATTGTCGCCGGTATCTCCAACTATGCCATCACCAAGTACTATGAGAACAAAAAGCCTGCCACGGCTGTCAGTGAGGTGAAATGATGAACAGCATTGAAATGACCGCCAAGACGACGGAAGACGCCATCTCCGCAGGTCTGGAGAAGCTCGGCGTCAGCATCAGCGACGTAAAGGTGGAGATCCTGGAAGAAGGCAGCAAGGGCCTGTTCGGCCTGTTCGGCAGCCGGCCCGCAAAGGTCCGCCTGACGCTGATCGAAGAAGAAGCCGGGGACGAGGTCAAGGAAATCTTCTCCGCCCCCGCCGAAACCAAGCCCGCCAAACAGGAAGCCCCGGCAAAGCCCGTAAAAGCGGAAAAAGCTGAAAAAGCCAAGGCGGAAAAGCCCGCCGAAAAGTCTGCGGAAAAACCGGCTGAAAAAACCACCGAAAAAACCGCCCGTGCCCGCAAGCCCAAGGCGGAAAAGCCCGCGGAAGCAAAGGCCGAAGCGCCCGCTGAAAAAGCGGCGGAAAAGGCTGAAAAAGCAGAGTCCAAGGCCGAAAAGCCCGCGCCCCGGCGCGAACAGCCCGCCGTTCCGGTGACTCCCGCCGTCCAGCTGGACAAGGAGACCAAGGAAGGCAAGGCGCAGGATTTCCTGCAGCAGGTCACGAAGCTCATGGGTCTGCCCGAAATTCAGGTGCATGTCCATACCGATGAAGAAGGCTATATCCGGGTGGATATGCAGGGCGATCCCTCCGGCGTGCTGATCGGCCGCCGGGGCGAAACGCTGGATTCCCTCCAGTACCTGACCAGCCTGTACGTCAACAAGGGCCAGAGCGATTACACCCGCGTCACCCTGGACACCGAGAACTACCGCGCCAAGCGGGAAGACACCCTGGTCCGTCTGGCCAACCGGATGGCCAACCGGGTCGTCAAATCCGGCCGCCGGGTATCCCTTGAGCCCATGAACCCCTATGAGCGCCGCATCCTGCACAGCGCGCTGCAGTCCAACACCGCTGTGGAAACCCACTCCGAAGGGGAAGAACCCAACCGTCACGTCGTCATCACCCTGAAACGGAACGACAACGCAGCGGCAGAATAAAGCGCTACACAATCCATCGGGCAGGAACCTTCGTTCCCGCCCGATGCTTGGTTTAGGAGAATCTCCATGCTCAAAAACAAAAACCTCCTGATCCTGGCCGTGCTGGTGCTGATCGTGGGGGGCGCTGTGGCGGGGGCTCTGATCCTGCGCGGGGGGGACCAACGGGTCGCCGATGCCGGGCGGGAAGTCCGCGTCTATCTGGACGGGAAGCTGTACACGACCGCCCATCTGGGGGACAAGCAGGAAATCACCGTCCGCCAGGACGACGGGGCCGTCAATGTCATCGCCCTGGACAACGAGGGCGTGTGGATGGAAAGCTCCACCTGCCACAACCAGCTTTGCGTCCACCAGGGGAAGGTCACCTACGAAAACTACCGGGACCGCTATTACGGCACCAACATCATCTGCCTGCCCAACCGGGTCACGGTGGAGCTGATGCTGGCCGAGAACGAACGCGACCCGGACGCGCCGGACGTCTGAGGCGTTTGCTCCCCTCTCCCGGAAGTGTTTCAAATTTTCTTCTATTTTTTACGTAATTTTTTCAAAATTGTTACAAAATATGTTTGACAATCGCGCTGGTTTCTGTTATATTTTTAGCGGATGACCAGCGCTTTCGGGTATCTATGCCTGAAGGCCGCTGAAAAGGAAATTCACCCACGAAAGGAGGATGCGTGAAAGCAACCTGTTTGCTTTTACGCGGCAGGGTTATGTCCAACAAAAACGACGGGCAGAAAAAGGACGCGTATACGCATCTGAAGCATATACTGGCGGTTCTGATCGTATTCACTGCCGTGGCCGGGATCGGTTTCATCTTCGCCCGGGACACGGTGGACGCCCAGCTGGCTTCCCTGAAGGCCCAGCGGGAGGAGCAGAATCAGGAGCGGATCGCCCAGCATAACCAGTGGCTGGCCGAGCAGAGAGCCGGCCACACCGGCAGCATCGAAAACACCGACTGGCCCGCTGCCCAGCCCGAGGGCTGGGACATCCTGGACCTGAGCGATTATTCTGTCGACGCCATTTCGACCCAGACCTTCACCCGGGAAGAGCTCGAAACCGGCGGCCTGATGGTGGTCAACCGCTGGCACTACCTCCCCGCCGATTATACCGACGAACGCTTCCAGAACGGGGACGAGCTGGTCAGCGTCTCCAGCACCGCCCGGGCGGACGGCTTCCCGATTCAGGCCACCAATTCCTCCGTCAGCCTGATGCGGCCGGCCTATGAAGCCCTGAGCGAGATGCTGCAGGCGGCCAAGAACCAGAACCTGGATTATTACACCATCCAGGAAGGCTACCGGACCAACGCCACCCAGAACCAGCTTTTCCTGGACGCCCAGTCCAAGTACGAGGACCGCTATACCGGCGAGGTCCTGATCGAAAAGACCAGGGAGTCTGTCAGCGTCCCCGGCACCAGCGACTTCCAGACCGGCCTGTCCATCCGCGTGCACCGCTCCAAGTCCGGAGACAGGGAATTCAATTCCGCCAACTTCCGCGAGACCGAGCAGTTCACCTGGCTGTACGACCACAGCTGGGAGCACGGCTACACCTTCCGCTTCCCCATCGCCGGATATCCGACGGAAAACACCGCCGACAAATCCTGGAAGACGGGCATCGGAATCCAGATGATGGTGTTCCGCTACGTAGGCAAAGGCCCGGCCGCCGTCATGCACGTCAAGGATTTCTGCCTGGAGGAATTCGTCGAATATATGATCGAGCATCCCCACATCGGCGTGTTCAACAACGGCGAGCTGCTCTATGAGCTGTACCGGGTCACCGATTCCGGCTCCTCCATGAACGTGGACGTGACCGACTGCGACACCGTCACCGCATCTATCGACAACGTGGGCGGCGTCATCGTTTGCCTGGCGTACTGAAAAACCGTTTTCAGAGCAAACGCCCTTTTTCCGGCAGCGGGAAAAGGGCGTTTATCACATCAATAGAGGAACATATCAATACATGAATATCATCCACCTGGCCGCCATGGACATGGACGGCACCCTGCTGGACGATCAGAAAAAAGTGTCCGAAGAAACCCTGCGGGTCCTGGAAGCACTGAAGGCCCGCGGCATCCCGACGGCCTTCAGCACCGGACGGCCCCTGCCGGAAGTGACCCTTTACCCGGAGCTGACGAAGCTCATCCCCTATGCCATCCTGTCCAGCGGGGCGCTGGTGATGGACCTGAGAAGCGGGGACGTCCTGCAGAAATCCACCATTCCCGCGGAGACGGTGCTGACCATCCTCCGCCTGGCGGCACAGGAGGACGTGATCCCCCACCTCATGTCCGACACTGATTCTGTCTGCCGTCAAAGGGACATCGGCCATTTCGCGGCACACCACATGGGCGTATACGAGCCGATGTACCGGCAGATCTGCGTTAAAGTCGAGGACATGGAGCCTTATTCCGCGCCCATCCGGACAAGCTGATCAAGCTCAACCTGTACCACACAGACCCGGCCGCCCGCGCCCGCACCGAGGAGAGGCTGCAGGGCCTGCCGGTGCAACTGATCCACGCGGAATACAGTTCTCTGGAATGCACCGCTCCCGGCATCGGCAAGGACAGCGGCCTCGCTTTTTTGTGCCGCTTTCTGGGCACGACGCCGGACCACGCCCTGGCCGCCGGGGACAGCGACAACGACCTGTCCATGCTGAAGGCCGCCGGCCTGGGCGTAGCCATGGGCAACGCTCCGGAGGCCATCCGCGCCGCCGCCGATTACGTAACCGCCGACAACAACCATGACGGCGTGGCGGAAGCCCTGAAGCGCTTCCTGCCCTCGATGCAGCCGCCGAAAGGATATCCCCATGATAGAGCTATTTGACACCCACTGCCACCTGGACGATGAAAAATTCGACGCGGACCGGGAGGAAGCCTTCCAGCGCCTGCGGGACCGGGGCGTCGCCCGCATCGTCTGCGTCGGGTCGGACCTTCCCACGTCCGAATCCAGCATCCGCTTCGCCCAGGCCCACGAACACACCTGGGCTGCCTGCGGCGTCCACCCCCACGAGGCGGCGGAAGCGCCGGAGGACTATCTGGACCGGCTGCGGGAGCTGACCCGGGAGGACCGGGTCGTCGCCATCGGGGAGATCGGCCTGGACTATTACTATGATTTCAGCCCCCGGGACGTGCAGAAGCGGGTGCTCAGCGAGCAGCTGGACCTGGCCTGCGACCTGGACATGCCGGTGATTTTCCACATCCGGGACGCCCATGGGGACATGATCGACCTTTTCCGTTCCAGAAAGCGCCTCCCCCGGGGGATCATCCACTGCTTTTCCGGCAGCCAGGAGACGGCCCTCGAATACGTCCGGATGGGCTTTTACATCTCCTTCTCCGGACCGCTGACCTTCAAAAAGGCCCCGAACCTCCAGGCAGCCGCTCAGGCCGTCCCCCTGGACCGCCTGCTGGTGGAGACCGACAGCCCCTACCTGGCCCCAGAGCCCGTCCGCGGGCGGCGCAACGAGCCGGCCAACGTCTTTTACGTCTGTCAGAAGCTGGCGGAGCTCCGCGGCCTTTCCATGGAGGAAATGGCCCGGATCACCACGGAAAACGGATGCCGGATCTACGGGATCCCCCTGGAAGCCTGATTGTTGAAAAAAAGCGGAAATCAGCGTATAATATCATTGAAAGGCGGTTGTTGATGATGCCAGCGCTCAGTATGTTTTATGGAATCATTGTCAGGATGCAGAGTGAGAAGGGTGGAAAGCATCATAAGCCGCATATCCACGCTCTGTATGGCGATCAGGAAATCGTAATTGCGTTAGACGGAGAAATTCTTGAAGGCCATTTTCCTAACCGGCAGCTGAAAATGCTGGAAGGATGGATGGCCATTCATGAAGATGAACTGGTTGCAAACTGGAAAATGCTCTCCGCTGGCGAGGGATATTTCAAAATTGAGCCGCTGAAGTGAGGTGTTGGTGATGCTTCGTCCAACAGCAGTAGAGGTTTATCCGCAGGACAATTATCACCTCAGAATCGTTTTTGATAACGGTGAAGTAAAACTGTTCGACGTCCGTCCCTATATCCAGGGAGAATGGTATGGTCAGCTTTCTGACGAGGCCTATTTTCGCGCAGCAAAGCCGGACGGATATACCGTTGTATGGCCCGAAGGCCAGGATTTGTGCCCGGACGAGCTGTATGAGATGAGCATCAAGGTCTCATAAAACCAATGGCCATGGAAAGACAGATCGAATCATTCACACGGAGGAACTTATGCAGTCTTACAGCCTGGGGGGCAATCGGAAAAGGAAGCGCGGATGGATCTTTCTGGCGGTCATCGCCGTCCTGCTGATCGCCGCAGTGGTCCTGTACACGCAGGGCTTTTTCCGCAGCGTCGTGCGCCGGGTCGGGGCCGTCAAGCTCCGCTGCGTTTCCACCCAGGACATTCAGCCCTTCGGCGCGGACGTTCTGTATTACGACGGGGATTCCCTGTTCTGCATCACCAGCGCCGGGGTGGAGCGGTGGAACTACCGGATCGGCTCCGGGGCCTCCTACCACGCGGCGG
>OCTW013389219.1_pt1 | contig 11656 bp, 4 predicted proteins | sample 1539671 | NCBI WGS metagenome assembly OCTW01 (sample SAMN02144230, study PRJEB22623) | gut metagenome | biome: sheep rumen | host: Ovis aries | place: New Zealand | reverse complement strand
TGCCGTCGCACGTCCGCTGATGGAATTGGCGATATTGGCCACAACATTATAGATTACCTCATAGACAACCGGAGTAGCCCGCACACTGAAGAGACCGCCGGCATTCTTGCTGTCGTTCAGGTTATACAGCGTGTTGCCATCCACGACTACCGTGTGAATGGAGCAAGGAGCGTCAATCCGGAGGAAGTCACGGCCGCCCGTTACAGTGGAGTTCTGCAGCATGAACTGGCTGTACTTACCGTTGCGCAGGTCGAAGACGCCCTGTCCGGTTCCCATGTTCTTCACGAGGAGGTCATTGAAGGTGATGTTCTCCACTTCAAAGACATCGCTTGTATTGGAAGCATAGATAACGCTCTTGGCATAGCCGTCCACCACACAGCCTACGACACTGATATCGGTAGCCTTCACACCGGCAGCATTGTCCAGGTTGATGAAGATATCCGCCTTGTTCTCCGCATCCGAACCGATGCAGGTCAGGCCAATCAGATCGAAGCGATTCACTTCGCCGCTCAGGACGAAACCGCCATAGACTACGGCGCCCGGGCCGTAGAGGTTGAGGGAACTGGTGACCGTCAGCGGTCCGCCCAGCTTATACTCGCCGGGGAGCAGTGTAATGGCATCCTTGCCCGCACCGATGGCGGCCAGGAGTTCATCCACGTTTTTCACGATGGTCTCGTCATCTCCACCGCCACCGCTAGGCAGGACAGCAAAGGTAGCCACGCCGGCCGCGGATTCGGTATTGTAAATATCATCGGCACCCGGGTTGGCGAAGACCTCGACTTTGTAACTGCCGGCATCGAGCATGCCGGTGGTCGTACCGCCGATGACGTATTCCGTTGCGTCCTTGACCGTATAGGTCTTGCCCTTGAACACAACGGTATAGCTGCCGGCACCTTCTACGGCAGGCCAGCTGACGGTGATGTCCGTCGCATCGCCCTTGGTGATGCTGGCGGGATCGGCCGTCGGATCAGGCGTCGGAAGCGCGGTATTCACCGGCGTCACATCGGTACTCCAGGCCAGTTTCTCCAGGCTCACGGGACCGGAAGGATAGACATACACGAGGGATTCCTCGGTAATGCTGGTGATGACGATCTTCTGCGCATTCGGCATGTCGGCCTGCGCGGAAGCGCCACCCTTCAGGGCGATATCGGAACCGTCCGTCTTGCCCACGCCCACGATGAAGTGCCGTCCCTGCGATTCAGGATCGGCCGCTTTGATGATCACCGAACCGGGGCCGCTCACCTTGAAGGCGATGTAACCGTCGGCCGGAACGCCGGCACGGTTGGTAACGGCCGCATTCTGGAAGTTGAGCATGCCGTTGGCCACCACGATGGCGTTCTCCTCGCTGCCATGCAGGTAGAGGCCGTCGCGCACCATTTCTTTCTTGATGGTGCCGGAGAAGTACTTCGCGTTGGCGAGGTTCCAGGTCTTGTTCTCGGTAAGGGTAACCAGGGTAAGGTCCTCAGGCTCTTCCACATAGGGAGTCCACCACTTGGAAGCGCCCACCTCCTTGCCGGAGATATCGGAACTGGCCAGGATATTGAACAGTCCGCCCGGAGCATTGTAGCAGGGCGTTTCGTTCAGGATCGTACCAGCCGCCTGCGCGAGCGTGAAATGATCGGTGAAGTAAGTGGACGGAACGTCGAAGAACCAGTTGTTGGCCGCCGCTACGCCCAGGTCGGAAGCCGGGAGGTATTTGGCGTTGGCACCCGCCAGGACAGCCTTCCCCGTCATGTTCAGGAAGAGGTTGTTCTTGAACGAGAAGCTGCCGGGTTTAACCTGAAGGCCAAAGATACCGCCGTTGTTGGCATTGTCCACGAAATTCAGGTTGAACAGGGTGTTGTTCTCAAAGGTCAGGGCTCCGACGGTCACGTTCGGATCCAGACGCACGAAGGTACGCATACCCTGCGCAATCGTATTGTTGATGAAGGAAACGGACTTGATGGTCGTGGCCTGGCGGATGTCAAAGACATCACCGCCCACGGTACCGTCCTGGTTGATATTCAGGAGGTCGCAGCTGTCGTACAGGATGTCGCCCAGCACCAGGGGTTTGCCCCATTCATACAGGAGACCCTTGGTGTAATTCGTGATGACGCAATTCCTATAGGTAACGTTGCCGATATCCTTTCCTTCCTTGGCTCCGCCGTTCTTGTTCTGGAGGGCGAAACCGAAACCGGACGGAGATGCGGCCGTAGGCGCACCGTCGAAGGTAACGTTCTCGAAGAACAGGTTTTGTCCGTTCCAGGCATCGGAGATATGGAATTCACCCGTCAGGACGGGGCCGTTTCCGTCAGCATCCAGCTCACCGATGAGCGAGAAACCGGTGGCAATATCCATTGCTTCGATATCATACGGAGAGCCTTCCAGTTTCAGGTAAATCTGGGCACCGGAAGTCTGGACGGCGCTTTGCAGGGCGGCCAGGCTGTTCACCGGGGTAAGCACAGACACATCCGGAGCGGTCCAGGCATTGAGCTGACCGCGGGAGGCACTCTTGAAGAAAAGGATGAACTCATACTCGGTAGCCGCTTCCAGACCGGAAACGACGGCCGCGGCGGCAGTGATGTCGTCCGCCGTCAGGTTGTAAGTCTTTTCGCTCTCCTCGTTGCCGGGCAGACGATAGACGATCCGGTCAACGTCGGTGTAGTCGGCCACTTCCTTGCTCCACGTCAGGGATACGGAAGATGCCGTACGATCCGAGAGTTTCAGGAAGAGGTTGTCCTTTACGGCAAAGGTCTTGACGGACTTGCCATAGAGGGCCACCTTCGAATCCTGCTTGCCGTCGGCCTTGGCCTGTACGGAGAAATAGAAGGTCCGGTCCGCCTCGAGTTTCTTCTGGAGAGGAACGTCGGAAGGCGAAACGGTTTCGGTCAGATAGACGTCGGTCATGTCGGCGTCGTTGCAGATGGTCAGGAGATAATTCTGCGCATCTTTCGTCACATCCCAGGAGAAGGTCACCACGTCACCCAACGTGCTGCTGACCTTGGCACCGAGGTTCATCGGCTCCAGGCAGCGGGTCAGGCCCAAATCGGTCACCTCGTCGAATTCCTTGCTGGAGCAACCCGGCAAAAGCAGGAGGCCCAGGGAAAGCATCGGGATGCAGATATATTGGAACAGTTTCATAATCTTCATAACAGCACTGTTTCTAATAATTGTAGTCATTGACCAGGGTTCCCTGGCTCGTATCCACGATATACTGGAAAATCGGCCAGAACTGGCGTCTATTCAGAGATTCTTCATCGGGCTGGGAGAAGAGGTATTCGATATCCTCGTCTTTGAACTTGGTCGTGCTCACATATCCTTCTTCCATTTCCCAGTCGGTTCCGGGAGAGGTAATTTCGCCGGGACCCAGGCCATAGAACTGGAGGGACTCGCCGTCCTCGGCCTCGCGATACCAGACATTTCCGGTCAGGCCGGCATAGTCGCCGGACAGGGAGGCCAGGTTTTTCATATCAGCCTTTTCTGCAGCCAGGGCGCTGTACAGGCGATTCCAACGGATGAGGTCGCCTTTGCGGAGGAACTCGCCGCAGAATTCCAGGGCGCGTTCGGTAACAATCGCCTCAAAAATGGCATCCTTGCCGGAGAGGGCATCCACATAGGCATCCGCCACCGCTTCATTCCCTTTGAAGGCACGTCTGCGCACCTCTTTCAGGCAATCCTTTGCAAAGGGCGTCTCGTCCAGTTCGTTTGCAATCTCAGCCGCCATCAGCAGCACGTCGGCGTAACGCATCACCACCGGCTTGACGCCGTCGTCATTACCGCCCGTGTACGGGAAGGTAGTCATCCAGTTGAAACGATACTTGCCGAAGTACCAGCTCTTGATACCGCCGGGGGTCAGCACGTTCTTCACCAGCTTGTAATTCACGCAGGTCACGTCGCGACGCGTGTCAAGCGGATCATACAGGAACCAGGTGGTAGGGGTAGGACCGGCCACACCGCCCTGGTTGACATTGTAACCGAAGATGGTCGAATTCTCCGCCTTCACGGCAAAGGTAAAATTCCAACGGCCACGGGCTTTCTGCTCGTTGGCACCGAAAGGAATGTTGAACAGGAATTCCTTGCCGGCCGTCAGGTCCATGGCGTTGAAGTTGCGCCAGAGGGTCTCGTAATCCCCTACCAGCGAGCAGGTCTGGGAGCTGATGGCATCCTTCAGGTAAGCCAGGGCCTTCGGATACAGCACGTTTTTCTGGAGATCGGGGTCATTGGACAGGCGCACCGTACCCAGGTCGCCGGTACCCACCTTACCCTCGTCGGGACGCATGGCAAAACCAGAGGCAGCCAGGGCGATACGGGCATAGAGGCCTTCTGCAAAGACCTTGTTCACCCGGTCGGTCGTGGCCGTCTGCGGCGATGCACCCGGATAAGGGAGGTATTTGATCGCCTCGTCCAGATCGGAGAGGATCTGTTTGTAGATCACGTCGCGGTCTGCCTTTTTCACATAGAGGGACTCGGACGTCAGCGAAGAGAAGCGTGCGGGAACGTCGCCCCAGGCTTTCGTCAGGTCGTAGTACAGCATCGCGCGAAGCGTGAGGGCCTCGCCCAGCAGGTAAGCCATCTTGCTGTCCTGCTCCGTATTGCCATAGGTGCGCAGACCTTCGATGGCCAGGTTGGCGCGCTCGATACCGCTATACATATCGGCAAAAGGATTCTTGCTGTCGTTCAGCTGGCTGTTGTTCGTCCGGATATCGTAGGCGACAATCTGTGTCTTGTCGTCGTTCTTGGCAGAGTTGTACCACTCGATATCGGTATTGAAACCATACCAGGGCAGGAAACGGCCACGATAGCTGTTCTGCTCGCCGAAAGCGATGTGGATGGAGAAAATGGTCTGTTCGGCCAGCGTGTAGTTGGAATACACCACGGAATCGTCGAACGTAGAGGGGGATTTTTGGTCCAGCACCTTTTCACACGAAGGGATGGTCATCAGGGCAACGAGTGCCGCAGTAACTATGATAATCTTTTTCATGTCGGTACCTTTTAGAATGTGAGATTAATACCTGCCACGTAGCCGATGCTCTTGGGATAAGCCGAGCAATCCACACCGGGCGTCAGCGGAGTCGTGCGGCGTGTATCCACCTCGGGATCGAAACCGCTGTAATTGGTCAGGCAGAAGAGGTTCGTACCGGTCACATAGACGCGGACCTTCCGCAGGCAGACCTTCTGGGTGAGTGCTTCCGGCAGGGTGTAGCCCAGGGTGAGGGTCTGCAGGCGCAGGAAGGAGGCGTTTTCAACAGCCGCATCGCTGAACACGGCATTCTGGATGCACGGCGACCACATGGTCTTGCCGGCATTCAACGCACGCAGCTGGTCCGGATCGTCCACCAGGGCGCCGGTGGTCCAGTCGATGTTGGTCCAGCGGTTGTTCACGTCCATGGCGGTCGTCAGGTTACGCAGGGTCGTAAACTTACGGGAAGAGTTGAACTCGATCTTGTTGGCGTTATAGACCTGCTGGCCCAGCATATAGCTGAAGTTGGCGCTCAGGTCGAAGCCCTTGTAGTAACCGCTGAGAGAGAAACCACCGGTAACGTCCGGGATCGCGTTTCCGATAACCCGCCTGTCCGATTCGGTAATCTTGCCGTCACCGTCCAAGTCTTTGAGTTTCATGGCACCGGGACGGAAGTAAGTGGATCCGATGATGGAGGAAGCGTCTGCGACGCCCTCCTTCAGCACCCATTTTCCACCCGTGTAATCGAAATCATCTACCGTGTAGAAGCCATCGTTGAGATAGCCGTACATATTGCCCATCGGCTCGTCCACCTGCACCAGGTAATCGGTACCGATTTCCGTAGAAGCCCAGCCGGAACTGGCCGTCAACGTCTGCTGGCCACCCAGCGAGACAACCTTGTTCTTGTTATAGGAAATGTTGGCCGATATGTTCAGGGAGGCATCCTTCGTGGAAATCACCGGCATGTTCAACGACAGTTCGACACCGCGGTTGCGGGTGGAACCGATGTTGCGGTACTGGTTGTCGTATCCGGTACCCTTGATGTCATACTGGATCAGCAGGTCCTTCGTATCGTTCTGGTACACCTCGACGCTACCGCTGAGTTTCCCCTTGAACAGGCTGAAGTCCACACCAATATTGTGCGTATAGGTGGTCTCCCAGGTCAGGTCGGGATTGTTCATGGTCTTACCGGCCATCCAGTAGGTATCCGATGTACTGATCGGGTTGGTGAACGTAGGGTCGGTGGTGGCATAAGCCGAATAGACCTTCGAGATATAGCCGGAAGGAATGTTGTTGTTACCGGCGGTACCAAAGCTGTAACGGAGTTTCAACTGCTCGATCCAGCTGCGGGTGCTCTCCATCCAGGGCTCGTTCGAGATGGTCCACGATACGGCGGCCGAAGGGAAGAAGCCCCAGCGGTTGCCGGCTCCGAATTTCGACGAACCGTCCGCACGGAGGGTGGCGCCCACCGAGTAACGATGCTTGTAAACGTAGTTCACCCGTCCGAAGAAGGACAGCAGGACGTCGTCGGGATTGTAGTAGTTGCGTATGGATGCAGGTGAACCCGAGCTGAGGAAGTTCCAGGCCATTTCGGAATCGAAGAAGGCAGGAAGGTCGGTCACGCTCATCGTGGTCGTGCTGCTCTTGGTATACGTAATTTCCTGACCCGCCAGCACATCCAGGGAATGATCCTCGGGAAGCTGCTTGGCAAAGTTGTAGGAAAGCGTATTGGTGTTGCGCAGGCGGCGGTGGTTCACATCGGTGTAAACAGAGGCCGGGCCCTTCGCACCCGCGTTATACACGGTATAGGTGCTCATGCCGTAGAAACGGTCATCGGTCTGGCGATATTCCTCCAGGCCGCCGTCCACTTTCAGGCGCAGGTTTTCAATGATCTCCCAGTTGAAGGCCGCGTTGGCGTTCCAGATGGTACGCGTACGGCGGGAATCGTTGTCGGTCACAGCCTGCAGCGGCGGAACGGCATCACCGTAATTGTCTTCATCCTCCTCACTGGCCACATTGCTGGAAACGGGAATCGGGGAATACAGTACGGCATGTTTCAGACGGCCGTTGCTGGACGTGGAACCGGAGTTGTCGTTGATGGAGTTGGCGCCGGCACCGCGCACATTGGTGCGGGAATAACGCATGTTCAGGTCCAGCGACGTGGTCTTCGAGGTCTTGAAATTACTCTTGAAGCTGAGGTTGTCGCGGGTGTAGTCCGAACCCATCATGATGGCTTTCTCGCCCAGGTGGGCATAGCCGACGGTCCAGTTGTAATTCTCTCCGCTTCCGGAAACCGAGAAATCCGCATTCCAGGTATTTCCCGTGCGGCCGAAGACGGCATCCACCCAGTCGTTGGTGGGCAGACCGAAATACATATCCATATCGTCGAACGTGCCGAAGTAGGAATTGTACACGTCGGACAGGTTGTTGCGGAGGGAACCGAGTTCATACTGGAATTTGACGAAATTCTCGGAATCCATCACGTTGATGGCGCTCTTATGGGCCATCTTCTTCTGTCCGAAATAGGTGTTGAATTTAACAGAAATCTTCTGTCCCTTCTCAGCGCTCTTGGTCGTAACGATTACGACACCGTTCGCACCGCGGCTACCGTAGATAGCGGTCGAGAAGGCATCCTTCAGGATGTCGATGGACTGGATTTCCGACGAGGGGATGTCGTTGATGGATTCCACCGGGAAACCGTCCACGATGTAGAGCGGGCTGTTGTCCTGGGTAATGGAACCGCCACCGCGGACACGGATCTTGATATCCGCATCCGGATCGCCTTCCGTCGTAACGACCGAAACGCCGGCCATCCGGCCGGAGAGGGCCTGCGTGACGGAATTTACCGGCTGTTCGGCCAGCTTTTCACCGCCAACGGAGGAAACGGAGCCGAGCAGGTCGCGCCGCTTGACAACGGCATAACCGACCACGACGACTTCATCGAGGAAGGTGGTGTCTTCTTTCAAGACGACATCGATGGTCGTGCGGCCGGCGATGGCAACCGTCTGGTCGCTCAGGCCGATGAAAGAAAAGACCAGATTCACGGCATCGGCAGGGACGTCCAGGGTGTAATGTCCGTCCAGGTCGGTCACCGTACCGAGGGTCGTGCCCTCAACGAGGACACCCACGCCGATCAGCGGCTCGCCCTTTTCGTCGGTCACCGTACCCGAAATGTTCGTTGTCTGGGCCGACAGGGACAGGCAGATTCCCAGGCTCGCCAATGCGAGAATGAGTTTCTTTACTGCTTTTTTCATAAAAATTAAAATAATAGTGAAATAAATATGTGTATTATAACTTTTCATAAGTCGTCCCCTGGTTTTGGTCCTTCACAATATCCTTGACCAGATAATGCAGGTACATTTCCAGGTTGGTATAACGGCCGTTTTTGTCCAGGGTCTTGGCCTGGGCATCTTCTGCTTTCTTCGGGTCCAGGCCGAACTGGGTCTCAAACCAGTCGGGCAGATGGTCACCGTCGGTATCCGTCACCCGCTGGAGCTGTGCCTCCGTGGCCTTGTATGCAGGCCACGCGGCTCCGTACTTGGCTTTCACGTCGGCGATATCGTTGATAATGGCTCCCGTACCGGCGTTCACATCGTCACAGATGCGGGTATCCACCGCATCCCTGACCAGCGAAGCGCCCGCCCATTTCACGACGGCGTTCTTCGCGGCTACGGCCGTATGCGTACTGGTAAAAGCGTCTTTCCCGTCCTTTCCCTTGATGGCGAAAGCAGTCGCGACCACATGTCCCTCATGGGAAAGGCTATAGTCTTCATAGGCCTTCTTCCAGTACACGCCTTCGGGATAGGAAGCGTCGCCGGAAGGATAATCGTTGTTGTAATTGCCGGCGAAATACAAGTAGACCCATTCGTACGGATAATACTTCTTCACGTCTTTATCTCCCTCCTTTACCGTCTTGGTATAACCGCCATCGGCTTCGATGTAATACTTCTTTTTGTCGGCAAGTCCCTTGATATAATTGTTTACCAGGTTGAAATGCCCGCCTTCGCCGCCATAGCAGGCATTGCTGGCACCCCAGTCGTAATTCACGCAGTTGCGGTAATCCACATTCCCGCGATAGGTCTCGACCGGCTTTCCGTTCTCTTCATAGAGGTTCTGGTGATCGAACCGGGGCGTCCGGTTCTGGTGATGTGCCAGCAGGTTGTGGTGGAAGGATGCGTTCTTGCCACCCCAGATACCGCCATAGCCGTGGTTGCCTTTGGAATGCAGGCGGCAATTCCGCATGGATTCGGCAATCAGGCACCACTGCATGGTCATGTTCACATTGCCGTAGAACGAAGCCGTCTCGTCGATGCTCCAGCTCATGGAGCAATGATCCAGGACGATGTTATACAGGTAACGTCCCCAGATGCAGTCTTCGCTGTCCGCCTTGCCGGCATCGATGTCCTTCTGCGACCACGGCGCCTCGTCACCCAGGCGGAAACGCACGAAGCGGATGATGATATTGTCAGCCTGCAGGACCACCGAATAATTCTTCAGGCAGATACCGTCGCCGGGAGCCGTCTGGCCTGCGATGGTCAGGTCTCCCTTGTCAATTTTCAAATCGGAGGTCAGGATGATGAGGCCCGCCACGTCAAACACGACAGTGCGCGCTCCGGACTGGCTCACCGCCCAGCGAAGCGTGCCTTCCGAACCGTCATCGGCCAGCTTGGTCACATGCAGGACCTTGCCGCCGCGGCCGCCGGTGGTGTACATTCCCCCACCCTCGGCTCCCGGGAAGGCCCGGGCGACGCCATCCTCTTCCACCGCCGGGATGGAGAACTGCTCATAATACTTGTCCGTCGGCTGTGGTCCCGGACCGGGCTGCGGCTCATCGTCTTTTTCCGTGGTGGCGGACAAAGCGGAAGTCCAGGCGGAAGTCAGTTCTCCGGCAACACTGCGCACAGAGAAAGAATAGGTTGTTCCGGCGGTCAGCGACCGGACCACGGCATTGCGCGTATTGACGCGCTCGCTTTCCTTCTGGATGCCGCCTTCCATGAGCTTCCATTCATAGGCTGTCGCCCCGCTCACCGCATCCCACTGAAAGGTCAGCGAGGTCTTCGTGGCGCTGTGGAGGGCCAGCCCCGTAGGCGTGGCAGGAGCCGACGGAACGGGGTCCGCATTTTCCTTATCCCCACAGGAAACCAGTATCAGCAAGGCCAGCAGACTATTGATCCAAATTGTTCTCATGATATCTTTCATATTCGCGCATCGCCCAGATCAGCGGGCCCATGCCCTTCGGATCGTTCTCGACGACGGCTTCGTTAATATAATAATCATAGGTGCCGCTGCGCATCATCTTGCCGCCCAATCCGGCCACGGCACAGCAATCATGCAGGACCACGAGGCCCGCTTCATCAACCGTAACGAAGGTATCCAGCATCTGATGGTAGATCTGGCAGGCCTTCTCCTCGTCCATCACGCCTTCCAAGGCTCCCAGGCGCACGCCCTTGAGCATCGAATAGGCGAACATGGCATTGCACGTAGCCTCCAGGTAATTCCCTTCCTGTCCGGGACAATCAAGCACCTGATACCACAGGCCCGTTTCCGGATCGGCATACGGCAACAGGGACGCGATGACGCTGGACAGGATGCCGGGAAGGACCTGATCCGGATAGCGGAAATCATGCTCCATGATATCGATCACTTCCACCAGGGCCATGCAGTACCAGCCCAAGGCGCGTCCCCAGGCATGGGCGGACAGCCCGGTCTGCGGGTCACACCAGAACATCCGGTGCGAGGCGTCCCACGCATGGCGGAGCAGACCCGTAGCCGGATCGTAGCAGTTATGAAAAGTCAGGTCGAACTGGCGGACAATGTCGTCGTAATGAGATGTCCGAAGGTCTTCCGGCGCGAAATCCCGGGTATATTCGGCATAGAAGGGCATGGCCATATACAAGCCGTCCAGCCACATCTGGTCCGGGTAAATCTGTTTGTGCCAGAAACCGCCTTCCGCATTGCGGGGCTGGTCCAGCAGCTGCCGGTGCAACTGTTCAATCGCCTTGAAATATTTATCTTTCGGGGAGATACGCACCAGTTGGAGCAGGGCCCATCCGGGACAGATATGGTCCAGGGAATAATTGGACTCCTTATACCCGCCGCCAATGGCACCGGTAGAGTCGATAAGGGCATCGTACCAGTCTTCCACATACGCAAGCGTGTGTTGGAGGCCTTTCTCATCAGAGCAATCCAAAAAGGCCTTCAGCTCCAGGCCCGTGGTATAATTCCATTTCAGTCTTCCCTGCTGGCCGTCCAGATCGGCGGCCGTAGGACAGCGCTGCAGTTCAGACTCCACCGTCCGCACCAGAAGGCTTTCTTCCCGGTCGGTACAAGCCGCCAGCAGGCAGCAAGCTATGATCGCGAATCGTTTCATCGGTTATCAAAAGGGTTCCAGACAATACCATCCTGCGCCTGGTACATCACCTTCTCAAAGGAATACTTCTCCAGGTCTTTCGCCTTCAAGGTATGGGCCCATTTCACACGTGCGCCGCGGGCGCCGGGACCCTTGCTGCCGTATTCGGCATAATAGGAGTGCTTCTTCGTATCCGGCTTGCCGGGCTTTTCCCAGTCGTGCCAGCCTTCAGGCAGGATATGCCCACCCAGGGTGCAATCCAGGAAAACCGTCTTGGCATAAGCGCCCCAGGGCCGGCCCAGATAGCATTTATCCACGCCGGGAGCCGCTGTGAGCGTACAATTCTTGAACACATAGCCGTACGGCTG
>OCTW011602571.1_pt1 | contig 11660 bp, 8 predicted proteins | sample 1539671 | NCBI WGS metagenome assembly OCTW01 (sample SAMN02144230, study PRJEB22623) | gut metagenome | biome: sheep rumen | host: Ovis aries | place: New Zealand | reverse complement strand
TTTTCAAGAAAAGACTCCCGGCCCTGGCCCTGGCGCTCATGACCACAGTCTGCCTCCTGGCCGGCTGCGGCGGAGGCAGCAGTGACAGCTCCGGAGGCGGCCGCGGCAGCGGCAAAAAGCTGTCCTATGAGGACGCGCAGACAGAGCTGGACGCCCTGCTGACGCGTGTGGACCAGCAGGTGATCGAGAATCCCGAGATGGACATCTACTCCGATGAGGTCACGGTCGCTGACACCCTGGCCGACATCAGCACCTTCCCGATCACGGTCCAGGGCAGCGGGGAGATCGACCTCGAGATCGCCGCCCCCTCGGAATTCACCGGCAGCCAGCCGGACGACTGGCTCAATGTCGTCGCCGACCGCTTCAATAAGTCCGGCGCCGAAATCGACGGCAAAAGCGTCTCGGTCACGGTCCGCAAGATGGCCTCCGGCGAGGTCGTCACCTACATGACCAGCGGCAGCTATAAGCCCGACATGTACATCCCCAGTAACTTTGCCCTGGGCGAGATGCTCAAGGCCGGCGGCATCGGTGTCATCGAGCTCGCCGACCGGGTCGCGGGCAATACGGCCGGCATGCTGATCAAAAAGGATGTCTACGACAGCTTCACGCAGAAATACGGAGACGCGACGGTGACGAGCGTCCTGGATGCGACCCTGGCGGGCGACCTGACCTTTGCCTATACCAATCCCTATACCTCCGCGACCGGCCTCAACATCCTGACCGCCATGCTGCACAGCTTCGACCCCTCAGACCCCCTCTCCGACACAGCCAGCGGCAAGCTCCTGGACTACCAGAAGCAGTCCCCGCCCGTCGCCTACACGACCGGGGTCCTGCGCAACCAGGCGGCCAAGGGCATCATCAATGCCATGGTCATGGAGGAGCAGGCCTACATCAACCAGCCCGAGCTCAAGAGCTATGTCTACATCCCCGCCGGCATCCGCCACGACCACCCCGTCTACACCTTTGACTATGTGAGCGCGCAGGAGCGGAAGGCCGCGGAGCTCTTTACTCAGTACTGCCTCTCCAAAGAGAGCCAGAAGCTGGCCACCGACAAGGGCTTCAACCGCCGCGACGAATACAAGGGCGAGGACCCCGGCCTCGACGGCGCCGGCTACCTGGCCGCCCAGAAGGTCTGGAAACAGAATAAGAACGGAGGCAAGCCCATCATCGCGGTCTTTGTCGCCGACACCTCCGGCAGCATGGAAGGGAGCCCTCTCAAGTCCCTCAAGGAATCCCTGGTCAGCTCCTCCAGCTACATCAGCGAGGACAACTACATCGGCCTCGTGAGCTACTCCGATGACGTCACGATCAACCTCCCCATCGAGCGCTTCGACGCCAAACAGCGCGCCTACTTCTCGGGTGAGGTCAAGGCCCTCACCGCCCGCGGCAGCACCGCGACCTACGACGCCGTCCTTGTCGCCTCCAAAATGATCCTGGACAAAAAACAGGAGGTCCCCGACGCCAAGATGATGCTCTTCGTCCTCAGCGACGGCGAACAGAACGAAGGCTACGACCTGGACCGCATCACCCCCGTCGTCGAAGGCCTGGGCATCCCCATCTACACCATCGGCTACAACCTCTCCGACACCACCGAGCTCGAACAGCTCTCCGAGATCAATGAGGCAGCCAACATCAAGGCCAACACCGACGATGTCGTCAACCATCTGCGCAACCTCTTCTCGGTGGAGATGTAAGCGGTTTTTCCCTGAGGAACGGTATAATAACAGACAAGGCAGGCGGATCACCCCGCCTGCCCCTTTTTTGCAAACAGAATCGTCTGTCAGCTCAGAAAAACCTCTCCTCTGCCTTGAAGACCTGGCTGATCTCACTGTATCTGCCAAAGACTGTCAGCCTGTCGCCGGGGCGGAAAACCGTGTCCGGCCTGCCCGGCTCCCCCTTAAAGCCGTCCCTCTCGACCAGCATGACCAGGATCCCGTGGTCATGCCTGAGCCCGCTCTCCGCCAGGGTCTTGCCCCGAAGCGGCTCCGGCACCTCCTTGAGGATCACATTGGCGATGGAATCGTCGCCGATATAGTCCATGAGCAGGACCGTGTTGACCTTGTCCTGCTTCATGAGTTTACCGGCCAGCCGGCTCAGGACCATGTCGATCTTTTTGCGGATAAAGCGGGTCCTGATCAGACGGATCACCAGCGCCGCAATCGCAAGCGGGACCATGATCCCCCAGAAAATATTGTCCACCTGAGCTGATTTGATAGAGAGAAAGACGTTCACAAATGCCGAGACGATCGTCACGTTAAAGACATAGCCGAAGAGCATGGTCGCCTGGGCCAGCCTCCGCCGCGCCCTCGAAGCCAGGATGCTCTCGCTCTCCCGCGTCGTGAATCCCGCCCCCGTCAGGATCGACAGGACCTGGAAGCGGGCCTTGTCATCCGGCAGACCCGTGATGCGGAACATGAGGGTGAACAGCTCTATGATGATCCAGTAGACCAGGATGATCATGGAAAAAAGCAGACTGGCGAGGAAGAGGGTCATAAGAGGTCTCCTGTTGACTGATCGGTAGTGTCGGGGATGGCCCGGGAGGCAAGGCAGCGAGTCAGGGGATGTTCAGCTGACTCATTCAGGAAAAAACAGCTTGCCGGCCAAAGATCCACGGGATGAGTCAGCCGGTACGTCCCCTGACTCACTCTATTCCTGAAAAATACAGCTGGCGTTGGATAAACTCCCGAAAGCGTGGAAGCGCAAATGACAGCTCACGTGATTTATTTTCGGAAATGAGCCCCTTCCTCCTCAGACGAGTTTTATATTTGTAAAAGAGCTGAGGACTCATCTGCAGAGACTGACGCACATGAGAAATCTCCGTATTGTCCAGATCCTGAGCAAGTGACGCTGCGATCTTCTGATCTGTAGCGCTCAACTCCGACCAGATTTTTTCATAGGAGTACTCCTCCAGATATTCATCAAATCGCGGCAGAATCTCATCACGATCCCATTTCTGTTCATTTTTCCAACATAAATAGCCCAGCAGCTGAAAGGCAAAGGAATAACCCTTTGTCAGCCTGGCCATTTCCGCCGCCTCCTGAACCGGATTACCAAACACCTTCTGATATATATTCTGAATAGCCGCCATATTCAGGGGCTCCAGATGGATCTTAGGGGCCCTGTACAGGAATGTCAGATTCTTTTCGTTCTGAAGATTGTTGATATTGTCGTAGAGGCCGGTCATCAAAAGATATACGGGAAGGTCTGCACGCAGAAAGCTCTGGAAGGAACTGGCAAAAACACGGACATATTTGTTGTTCACTGCCTCATCTACGGTGATCAAGACTCTTTTCCCGTGCTTTTTCAGCTGTAGAAGCATCTGCTCGATGGCTGCCTCTATATCCGTGATCAACGGAGCATTCTTCAGAGACACACCAAACCCGAACAGGGACAAATTCAGCTCTGCTTCCACAAAAAGCTTTTGTGCCTGAGGAACGGCATAGAGCTTTCCTGCCAGGCCAAGCAGCATATCCCTGTTGGGATTGAGATCAATCAAGATCCAATCCGGAGATTCCTGCAGGCTGCGGGCTGCTTCTGTCATTAAAACTGTCTTTCCTGACCCGCGGATACCGGTGATCATGTAGACGTGATTTCCGGATTCGTCATTGCGAAATGATTGAAGGATTTCCTCAAGAGGGATTCTTCTTGCGACCTGGCACGCAGGCATACTGCCAAAAGATATGTTAAAAGGGTTTTCCCTGACATTTTGCATGATCCGCCCTCCCCTAAAATGGTTTATCGCGGTTTATGTCTGAAAAAAAGGTTTATATAGGTTTATTTCAGTTTACGCATTTCTTTTTTACTTGTCAACGATCTGCGTTCCCCGGATGACAATGGAAAAAGGCGGGTGTTACTGCTCACGTCCTTCGTGAGAGCTGTAACGACGAGCAAAAAGGGACGCAGCAGATTTAACCCATCCGCTGCGTCCCCTTTTGCTTTTAACTGCGTGAGTCAGCTTGTAAGTCCCTGACTCACGCGTATTTCCTATTTCAGGTATTTCTTACGATTGCTGCTGTTGTTCTTTTTCAGATTAAACTTCGTGACCTTCGTACTGCCGACATAGGATTTCAGCTTCTTTCGGAAGGCTGACTTGGAAACCTTTGTGTAATAAGGCTTCGTGCAGATATAGTACTCTGCTTCCGGTTCCCCGATCTCGAAGACAAACTTGGACAGCTTCTTCGACAGTCTGCCGTTCTTGTACTGGAAAAAGCGTTTATAGAAGGGGGATCCCGTCGTCCAGGCCCGGTCTTCATAGATTCCCTTTTTCCTGTAGTATCCATAAGGCTCATCGTAGGTATCTCCCCAGTGAATGCAGGTCACCTTTCCATTCTTATAAGCCCAGACGCCGTATCCGTAGTTGGGATCCTCCAGGATCAGTTCCGGTACGTTGTTGTTATCGATGCAGGCGATAGCAAACTTCACATTTGACTTTTTGCTGGATCTGTAGGTCACATAATTGTCGTTGCGGTTGATCACCCTCTTGCCCTTGGGCAGGACCGTGACCGTGCTGTGGGACAGCTTTTTCTTATAGGCCTTGAGCGCCTTGGATTTTGTCGAGGCGGCCTCTCCCGGCATAGCCGGGATCATGGTGATGACAAGAGCCAGGATCAGAAGCCATTGCAAAACGAGCCAAAAACCTGGTGCTTTCTGTTTCATTCTCATGGAAATTTCCTCCTTTCGCTGCTAAACAAACTGTCCTTCAGCTGGATCGGGCACCTGCTCAATGCTGAGCGGCACAAACGATCGCAATTAAAACACCTATGATTCCTCCAACTGGGATAATGTTCTTTCCGGTTGCCTGTCATTATTGTAAAAATCCTTTATCGCAAATAGAAATGTTACAATTCATGTTGCATGCTTTTTTGCGGATTAGAGGTGCAGTATTTCATGTTGTAAGATGCTATACTGAAAAAGGATCATGACAGAAACACACTTGCATCAGAGGATCGGCGGAATGACCTATTTTTCAGACTTGCTGTCCGCGTATTCGAAGCGGATCGGTATCAACTCCCCCCAGATCGCGAATTACTGCGGTCTGGATCGTGTCACTGTTTACCGTTTTATGAAAGGAAAAACTCTGCCCAAAGACAGGGAGACAGTCGGCAGGATGGCCGAGATTCTGCAGCTGACTGGAGATGAGCGGGAAAACCTGGAGGAAGCCTATGAGTGTGCCCGGCTGAGTCCCCGCGTTTACTGGGAAAGGAAATACATTCAGTCTTTTCTACGGTCCTTTACCGGAACAAATCCCGTAGTGCCCCTGGTGCAATATGAATCGGAGGATGTGCAGGATCCTCGCAAAGACACTCTGGTGGTCAGCGGCAGGGACTACACACTCAAAAGGATCCAGAAGGAGATTCTCAATGAATGTGACAGCGAGCACTGCGATACCAAACTAATTATGCGCCCCGGCATCGATCCCGTGATGGATATGCTGCTGTCAGTAGGAAAAAAGAACAGATCCCTGAAGATCAAGCACCTGATTCCTCTGACAACAGCCTTTCTCTCCGGTCCCACCCTGCCGATATCGTCCCGGACCGGGAAAGTTCGGGCAGGAAATCCAGGAGCTTCCGGCTTGCAGGCCGGGCTCGGTTCGCCCCGGCAGTTGCTGACTCCCCCCGGGAAAGAGAGAGGAGGAGGGATATCTCCCTTATTGGCAGGAGACTCTGTCTCGGGGGATGGCCTTCTATGGAATCATGAGCTTTTACAGAATTTTTTCAAGATCGTCAGCATGTGTTCGGAGAGTTTTGATTATGAGCCTTCCTACTTCTATTCCAGGCAGTCGGAGATCGGGACCTTCCCTCTCTATTCCAATCTGCTGGTCACAGAAAACTCGGCCGTTCTCTTTACAGATGATCTGAGCGAATCTATCTTTTTCCGGAATCCGGATCAGGTGGCTGCCTTCCACAGGAAATATGACAGAATCGCGGTGGGAAAACCGGCACTGTCCTATGTCTTTCGCGATATAGAATCCTTCATGGTCAACATGAACAATGTCATTCTCAAGCGGGACAGAAATAAGGAGGACAGAGAATATTTTTACGCATCCCAGCCCTGTATCATACCGATCCTTACTGAGGAGATGATCAAAAATCATCTTCGAACTGATATCTTCCCGCATGAATCGGAGGACAGGAACAGTGCCTTGAAAAACATCTACAATTACATTGGCGCAATCCAGGCCAGATACAAAAACTCCGACAACAACGCGGTCAATTATCTGTCGGAGAGCGGGATCCGCTATTTTATGAAGACGGGACGGTTTGCGGAGGTCCCTATGGAACTCTACACGCCTCTGACCGTAGAGGAACGGAGGGAAATGGTTCTCAAGCTGGCGGAATCTCCCAATTTCAGCCCCCGGATCTTGAAAAAGGAGTTGAGTCCGCCGGAAGGGATGCTCTGCATCGAGGCCATGGACAAGTCGCTCTTTCTTGAATTTCTTGCACCGGACAAGGGCATGTGCTTTCTCTATGTCAATGAGCCGGGGATTCTGCTGGCCTTCCGCAATTTCTTCAGCGGTTTTTCGAAAGATGAGCTTTATTCTGAGGAGGAATCCAGAGAGATCCTGCGCCGGATCGCGCAGGAGTAGATGGAGATATAAAAAGGCGGCAGACATATAGGACGAAAGACAAAGGAAAGAAATGGAGGACGGCTTACACAAAAAGAAGACGAACCAGTTCAAAGGAAACTGGTTCGTCTTCTTTTTGTGTTGAGAGTCTCGCATACAGACTCATATTCTATATTTTACTCTCATATCGTTTGTACATTTAAATAGTTGTGCAACATGCCGTGCAACATCATTAATTTCCATTCTCATAATATATAATCATAAATGATTTTCTGGTTTTATTCATGCTTTATATATTACTTGACATTATTGCTGAAATGGAAACACAGGATGAGTTATTTTTCAAATCTTCTGTCCGCATTTTCAAGGAGGATGCGTATCAATTCACCACAAATAGCTATGTATTGCGGTCTTGATCGTGTCACTGTTTACCGTTTTATGACCGGGAAAACCCTTCCCAGGAGAATGGAAACGGTCTTTAATATAGCAGAACTGCTTCAGTTAACAGAGATTGAAACAAACCAGCTTATAGAGGCATACAAATACACCCGGCTGGGGCCCTGTGTTTATCTGGAAAGAGAATATATACAAAATTTTATGCGTTCTTTCACAGGTACCAGTCCCATGATTCCTCTGATTCAGTATGAAACCGAAGATTTACAAGATCCTGAAACGGATACTCTGTTGGTCAGCAACAGGAACCACTTTCTTAAAAGGCTTCAGAAAGAAATTCTCAGGGCCTGTCCGGAAGCCCCTTACTCGATAAGACTTGTCATGCACCCGAGTATCGATCCTGTAATGGGGATGTTATTATCAGCAGGAAAAAAGAGCAGTTCTTTGACAATAAGACATATTATTCCTCAGGCACCATCCTTTATGTCCTCCCCGGGTCAGTCTATTTCCACTCTGAACAGCCGCTTGCTGAAAAAAGATTCATCTTGTTCCGGCATAACGGGGATGCTTTCCTCTCAACAGCAGGTATACAGCTTATCCGAGGAAAACAAAGCCAGAACTATTCCCTTTCAAATTACAGAAAAGAAACAGCAAGACCAGAACCAGCAATGGAATTACGAACTTTTACAGTCTTTCTTCAGAATTGTCAGTATGAGCTCTGAAAAATTCAACTACGAGCCCTCATACTTCTATTCCATGCATACAGAAGACGGTTCTTTTCCAATGTATTCCAATCTTTTAATTACAAAAAGAGCAGCCGTTTTGTTCACAGATGATTTATGTGACTCTGTTTTCTTCTGGGATCAGACTCATATAAACATTTTAAGCAGAAAATTTGATCAGATTTTCGGGGGACAGCCGGCTTTAGCCTATGTTTTCCGTGCTGATGAGTCCTTCATAAACAATATTGACAAAGTGATTGTCAAACGGAGCACGGGAAATGTGGAATATCATTATTCCTCTCTTCCATGTACAATTCCTGTCCTTGCAAAAGAGATCATAAGCAATCACCTTAAAAAATCTGTTCTCCCACAGGCAAATGAAGACAGGCGCCGCACCTTAGAGAGTATCTGCAAATTCCTTGGTGCTTACCAGGAGGAGAATCAAAAACCTGTGCATAACCAGATTAACTTTCTATCAGAGAGCGGCATCAGGTATTTTTTAAAAACCGGACGTTTTGCAAATATTCCACCGGAACTATACACACCCCTCTCTGAGAAAGAACGGAGACAGCTGCTCCTTAATCTGGCGAAATCTCCGAACTCCAGAATTCAGATTCTGAAAAAGGAACTTAGCGCACCAGAGGGGATGCTGTCCCTTGAAGTAATGAACAATTCGCTATTACTTGGATTTCTTACACCAGGAAAAGGGATGTGCTTTTTCTGCGTAAATGAACCGGGTCTGGTGATTGCATTTCGCAATTTTTTTGAAGGTTTTTCGAGAGAGGAACTTTACTCTGATGCAGAGTCCAGGGAAATACTTCGACGGATTTCTCTGGAGGTTTTTTAGCAGGCAGTGATTATATCTGTACTGGTCTTTTTTTTCATACTGAGTTGAAATCAAAAAGTAAGAGGTTCTATCTATGTCGGAAGTAAAAAAAAGATTACTCACTGAAAGGAAAGTGTTTTTCGCTAATTCAGCACTTATTTACGTAATACTTTACTTCGTTTCCTACCATGTCCCTATGCACTCTGATGATTATGGGTACTACCTGATGGGCTTTTCCTGGAAAGACCATATGACCCATTATCTGAGCTGGAACGGAAGATTCATTGTGGATTGGATTTCCTCCCTGCTGCTTAGATCATTCAGCAGACCTGTTTATATGGCAATCAACACATTTGTTTTTCTGATGGTTGTCATTTTAATATCCGTTCTTCCAAATATAATCAACAAAAAACCTCTGATCAGTAGAGGTACTTCGTTCATTGTCTGGACAGTACTCATGTTATACTGGATTGCCAATCCCAATCTCGGGCAGACCAGTTTCTGGCTTGTGGGTTCTGTCAATTATTTATGGACCCTGATGTGGGCAGGTCTATATATATCTTATATCCTTTACCTGCTGGTCAACCAGATAGTATTGAAAAGAAAACAGGCAATACTCCTGTGCCTTCTCGGGGTTTTCGCCGGCCTGTCGAATGAGGCACTAGGCATCACTATTATTTTATTTACACTTAGTCTTTTTGTTTTATTCTGGTCAAATAATAAGCCTGTTCTTTTTACAGGATTGATTTCCACAATAGCAGGATATGCTTTCCTGTATTTTTCTCCCGGGGTTCGGATACGTAAACAAAATGATGCTTTTTTATCCTGGCGTGAATCACCAATCATTGAAAAGTTCCTGACCCACCTGTTTAACAGAATGCCCAATGCTTTCAACAGGTTTTATTATTTATATATGGTCACCATTGTGATGCTGATCGCCGCATTATGGGGGCAGAAAGGTAAAAAAGCAGAAGATCGAAGTCTGTACTTTATATTACTCTTTTTCATTCTGTCCTTCCTCTCAGTGCTGGCTTTCATCGTTTCTCCGGCCATGCCTCCACGCAGTGAAAACACCTCTTTATTTTTTGCCTTACTGACTCTGTCTATGGCCGCCAATATTCTACTGTATACCGGGGTGCGGGAGAGATTTATTATCCTTGGATTTGTTTTCATATACTGTCTGATATATTTCATTCCAAGTTATCTGTTCGTATCCCACGCATATAAACAGACAAAAATACAGGCTGATATTCGTGAAGATATTATCCAAAGTGAAAAAGACAAGGGAGAAAAAGTAGCTACCGTTTACGATTATTACTTTACACGCATGCTAAAGAATTCAGATAAATTTGATACTCACAGATCCAGTAACACCTCTAAATACTATGGTTTGGACGCAATCAGATGGAGATCTTCCAGTTTTAATTATGCTGTGATTAGAACTTCAAAGCCCATCTCTGTAAATATGAATCTGAATAACGGCCTCACCTTAAAAAATATATATTTGAATTTACAACTGCCTTTCGAGCAGACACTTATCATGGAATTCGACAAAGAGCTGTCGGAGTGTGTACAGGAAGGAGACAACCGATTATTCGTTCACCTGTTTGACGACAGTAAAAAAGGATACATAAATGCCAGTATCAGCCTCAACAACTTCATCCAGATTGGCGACCGATATTATTATGGGAAGTCCATTCCTTCTCCCGAGTTGAAAAAACTGCACAAAATCGATTTTGGATTTTATAATTCTGAAGAAAAAGCCAATTCAGTGGAATACACACTTGACTTAAGTAAATATTACAACAAATAAAAATACCAATCATTGTAATTGATTTAAAACATTCCTTCAAAGATATGAGCGATTTAATAAGTATAGTTGTACCATGTTTCAATGAAGAAGAATCTCTTCCATTGTTCTATGATAAAGTTCAGTTAATAATGGATAAGATGTCATCCTGTAGATTTGAAATTCTTCTGATCAACGACGGGTCAACAGATAAAACCTTAGACGTAATGCGCATGCTCGGAAAAAAAGATTCCCGCGTCAGTTATTACAGTTTTTCGAGAAATTTTGGCAAAGAATCAGCAATGTACGCGGGTTTCTGTCACGCAAAAGGCGATTATACTGCAGTAATGGATGCAGATTTACAGGATCCTCCGGAATTATTACCTGAAATGTATGGACTTCTGAAAACAGGCGAATATGACAGTGTAGCCACAAGACGAGTAAGCCGGATCGGTGAGCCGCCAATACGCAGTTGGTTTGCCAGACGTTTCTACAGCCTGATCAAGCGTATTTCCAGGACGGACATTGTTGACGGTGCCAGAGATTTTCGTCTTATGAAGCGCGATATGGTGGATGCAATCATCTCCATGAGCGAGTCCAACCGCTTTTCCAAAGGTATTTTTGGATGGATTGGTTTTCGGACATATTGGCTTCCTTATGAAAATGTGGAACGTGCAGCTGGCGTTACTAAATGGAACTTCTGGGGCCTGGTTGGATATGCACTGGATGGCATAATCAATTTTTCTCATGTTCCTCTCGATATTGCGTCCTGGTTTGGAATTATTATGACCATGATTTCCTTTCTTGCCATCATATTAATTGTGATACGTAAGATTGTATTCGGAGACCAGGTCGTAGGATGGGCCTCGACCGTCTGCATCTTCACTTTTATCGGCGGTATTCAGCTGCTTTGCCTGGGAATTATCGGGAAATATCTTGCCACAGTCTATCTGGAGGTCAAAAAACGTCCTCATTACATTATCAGCGAAAGCAATAGCCCAACTGTCAAAAAAATAGGATAACAGATTACAATAGCCCCGAAAAAGTCCTGCCGAAGAGTCAATGGGGACGTAACAGAATGGCCTATTTTGTTACGTCCCCTTTGACTCTGGTGAGCCGGGGAGCGCCCTACTCATCCTTCCCGAACAGCAGTCCTGAGATCCCGTCTGCCATGTTCTTGGCTGAACGGCTGTCTGTGCCGAACCCGTCTCTGAAAACGTAGCCAATTGCCTCATAGAAGTCTATCCGGTTTTGTTCTACAAACTGCTTCTTGAGATACTCCTCGCTACAATCGTTTTTATGGCTCTCTTTTTTGAATTCCTTAAAACTGTCCTGCAGATATTTCTGCCATTCCGCCCCCAGGAG
>OCTW013399671.1_pt1 | contig 11665 bp, 8 predicted proteins | sample 1539671 | NCBI WGS metagenome assembly OCTW01 (sample SAMN02144230, study PRJEB22623) | gut metagenome | biome: sheep rumen | host: Ovis aries | place: New Zealand | reverse complement strand
TCCCATCTGTCCCTGGTGGGAACTATCCTTCTTGGACAGATGGGACAGGTGGGACACTTGTTTTTGGCTTAAGACAACTACTACGCCTGCGCGCGCGTAAAAGGTCACAGCGTGCCTGTCACCGTGTGACTAAAGCGGGTGTACTCTTCTGCGTCGGCTTGATCGAATGTAGCGTCTTTGTAAATGATAATTGTATAATCACCGTCAGCGAGGGGACCTACTTCGCAATAAAGATCGTAAGGACAAGTACAGTTGGCACCAACAGCATCGTATGTTTCTATCACTTTGATTACATTGCCCTCAATAGTTGCTTGAATATTTAGTTGTGTCTCGCAATTGAACCTGGCATTCTCATGATTGATAGACAAATAGCCATCTTCCATGTCTTTGACCACGATGGCCTCATTGTTGGGAAGGATTTCTCCTTCTTCTCCAACACGTGTGGCTGGTTTACAACCGCTATTGGAAAAATTCCTTACTCTGAATGGCTGATTGTTTTCATCACTGCTGCATGCGCCCAGTAGTCCGGCTGTCAGCAGCATGCTTATCACAAAAATAATCTTTTTCATAATTCATGTTTTTTAGTTGTTACTATTTATCTATGACTATTTTACCATGACCTTCTCCGTCAGTTCCTCCTTGCCGATGGTGACCTTGACGGCGATTGAGTAGCCGACTCACTCATTTATAGCCGTAAATCTCCTTGATGTTTTCACGGAAGAAACCGAAGACTTCGTTTTCGGAGACCTTTATGGTCATGATGTCAGATGACCAGAGTTTGAACTCAGTGGCATTGAAGACGCGCATAAACTCCTCCGACAAAGGTTCGCTATCATAGACCATGGTTGAATTCACATCGGTCATGTTAATCAGACCAAAGGTATAATCGCCATGATAGCCCTCATAACCTCCGTCGATTGTGAACGAATAGGGAATTGTGTAATAACCAGCGAACTCGTTGGCGTTGATGTGTCCCTCCATACGCCCTTCTTCCTTAAACTCGATGCAATAGCGCTCGTCTCCCCATACGTCATCTACCTGATGGAGAATGCCATTTGAATCGGTATAGGACTGCAGGAGCCAGCGCTTACGCAGTTTGGCGTATGAGGAGCCGTCACCAAAGGGATCGATGTTGACATCCTGAAGGATGCGGTTGAAGACTACGGGCTTATTCTCCATCTTGGGATAGATCTTCCAGAAATAAAGGTCGGTAAAGTCAGCCGTATAGGTTATGTTAGGATTGACATTGTTGTTCAGCGTCATGTTGAGTTGGTAGGTGTCGCCATTGTCTATCAATTCATAATCACCCAACGACACACTGCCATTCTCTCCGTATGTTCGTCCGATGACGAGTGTGCAGTAGTTGAAGTTTATGATTGGGTTTGGCACAACCTTATCGCCTTTGTATGCCTCTCTGAACTCTTCTTCACTATTGATAATGAGGCAGTCCTGCTCTTCAGGTCCTTCACCGAAGAACGTGCGCCGCCCCTGAAATTTATCCTTGTACAGTGCATCCATCATGAATGAGATAAGATATTCACTAGGTATAAGTCCCGTCTCCATATCAAATTCGCCCACATTAGGCTCTGGCTGATTCGTATTGGGGGCAGTGCTGACATCATCTCCAGTGATGTCGTAGTCAATTAAGCCATTGAGGGTAAAGAAACACTCTTGGTCGTAGGAGTGAAACTTGAGATCCTGCAGGCTTAGCGTAATGTGTGGTCTTCCGTTTTCGTCCGTCCGCTGTTCCACCACCTTGATCTGTCCTCCCAGTGCATAGTCAAGTCTCCCCTTGAGGGAAGGAATATTGATATCCCAGGCTTCAACATGAATGGCATTGCTGTTGAAAGAGTCACCAACTTTCAGTTCGCTGGCTTTTCCTGCTATGTCGCTTTCAATTTTTATATCCAGAATGTTGAAAAGGGATGAGTTCAGAATGATGGCCGTGAATCCCAATTGATATACTGTATGTGTGCCGCCATCCGGGTCGGTCTTAACCTCCAGGCCGCTTGTTAGACTGCCACTGGGGGTAGAGAGCATGCATGTTTCAGTATCCCCATTCTCCGACTCGATTTGTAAGACATTCATGTCGCCAAGTGAGAACCCTTGTTTATCAGAGGCACTTTCACCGTAACTTCCGTCGCCACTGTATAAATGGTTTTTGATTTCGTTCGAGATGAATCCCTCATCACTATTGCTACATGCACAGAGTAATCCGAATGTCAGCAATATGACTAAATTAAATGACACTTTCTTCATAATTACGAATTTTATAGTTAATACTCTATCTATTTAACCTGTGAATGCAAAAAAACTTGCCTGAGGGAATGAATAATTAACACGCTTTAACTTGATGCCTATTTCATGTTGAGGCGTAAGCCTAGACTGAGGTTGAAGTTCAGTGGGTGGTCCTGATAGATTGTAGGCGTGGTGCTACCATCCTTGAAATAGTAGCCTAAACCTGGTTCAGCATAGAGGCTGAAATAGTCGGTTAGTTGGTATTCTGCTCCTATGGCTCCATTGAGCGAGAACTGCCAAGGACTGGTGTTAAGGCTCTTCTCAATCATGGCTCCGGCCGAGAGATAAAGGCTGAAGTGGCGGGTTCGCCACAGACCATAACCGATGTTCACTGGCAGACCGAGGTAGTTGAGACGTTGTACTGTAGTGGTACTCTCTCCATCAGTCACCGTGGTGATGTCTGACGAGAGATGGGTGTATGTCAAACCGCTTTCCATGCTCCAGTGGTCATCGAACCGATAGCGCAATGATAGACCAAAGCGCAGAGGCTGACGGTGGCGGGCATGGGTTCCAGACTGGCTTTGTGTCGCCTCAGAAAAAGAGGAGTTGGTGTTTGATATTGATCTTACTTGTTCCTGACTGCCAGACATCGTACTCGACATATATACCTGGGCCGTCAGGCGGCTGTCAGAGTGTTTGCGATGGTGGAGATCAGAAGGATAGATGACAGGGGGCGGCGATGTCTGCCCCTTTGGGCGGTTATCGTTTTCCTTATTTGAGGGTAGATTGGCTTCGTTTGTGGGAGCCGGGGTGTTGACCGTATCAGGAACTATTGCATGAACGGTGACAACTTCAGGCTCGGACATTGCAACCATCTCGGGCTGGGGGCTCGTGTTCTTCAGCCTTACGTCGCTTGGCATCGGTGCCATATCAGTCGGTCTCACAGGCTGTCCGTCATAAGCACTGGGGGCTTGGTCTTCAACCAATGCCGTCGCTGAACCTGTCGCTGGGTGCATCGGGTCAGTCTGATGATCCAGGAAACGCCAATATCCCACGCCGGCTATCAACAGGAAAACGGCAGCCGCAGCCATGCGTCTTAGCCAGATCTGACGAGCCCTTCTGTGCTTATTGGCACTGAGCACGCGATGTACCTCGTCCCACGGCAACTCTGGGGCAGGATGTTCGTAGCCTGCCATCTTCTGTTGCATCTGTTGTATCCATTGTTCGTTCATCTTCGTGGGGTATTATTGTCGTTATACTTTCTCAACATCTTAGCCAATATCTGTTTAGCCTTGTGTAGTTGCGAGGCCGAACTGTCTTTCTTGATACCAAGCAGGCTGGCTATCTCCTGATGGCTCTTGCCCTCGAACACATATAGGTTCAGCACTGTGCGGTAGCCTGTTGGCAGGCGGCTTAGCATCTGCTGGATGACGTCGGGAGGAATATCGCTGATGGACAGGTCGTCAGTGCCTTCGTCAGCCACATCGAAGTAGGGTTTCAGCAGTTCATGCTGTTTCCTGGTTTTCAAGAATCTCAGCGACTCATTGACCATCACCTTCGTCGCCCATGCCTCCAGGGAGCCTTCCTTGCGATACTCGAAATCGCCTATATGAGAGAATATCTGTAGAAACGCATTCTGGAACACGTCCTTCATGTCGTCTTCATCGGCAATGTACCTTGAACAGACACCGGCGAGGCTGTTTGCATAAAGGGCATAGAACTCCCTGGCCGCAGACTCGTCTCCTTCCTGCAGCCGTCTAACCAAGCGTTGTTCCTCGTTTTCGTTAAACGTTACGTATGGCATTTCCGCATAGTTCTCTATCTTCTAAATATACAAAGGTAAGAAAACTTGCATGACAAGTCGGATAATTAGAATACTTTAACACGCATTAGCATAAATGCAAAAGAATACAAAACTGCTTGGCTTTTTTATCGATTATTTGTACCTTTGCCTCGGTTAATCATCCTAAGACTTTAGAGTAATGATGGAACAACAGAACCCATATATCAAGCAGTTTCCGGAACTTTTCAAGGGGAAGAAGATCCTCTACGTCCACGGTTTCGGGTCGTCAGGACAGTCAGGCACGGTGAGCCGCATCCGTGAGGTGCTGCCACAAGCGGAGGTGATGGCCCCTGACCTGCCCGTACATCCCCAGGAGGCTATGGACTTGTTGAAGAAGGTCTGCGAGCAGGAGCAGCCCGACCTCGTCATAGGCACCTCGATGGGGGGCATGTATGCCGAGCAGTTGCATGGCTACGACCGTATCCTCGTCAATCCAGCCCTCCAGATGGCCGACACGATGAAGGAGCACAATATGATGGGTACGCAGCACTTCTCTAACCCCCGTCAGGACGGGGTGCAGGACTTCTTTGTCGATAAGGCCCTGGTGAAAGAGTACCGCGAAGCCACGGAGCAGTGCTTCTCGCAGGTGACGGCGGAGGAACAGGGGCGCGTGTGGGGGCTCTTCGGTGATGAGGACACCACGGTGCATACCTTCGACCTGTTCCATGAGCACTATCCCACTGCCATCCGCTTCCATGGCGAGCACCGCATGAACGACAAGAGTTTCATGCACTCCGTGATGCCGGTGATCCGATGGATCGACGACCGGCAGGAGGGGCGTGAGCGCCCCATCATCTACATCGACGTGAACACACTTGCTGATGGTTACGGCAAACCGCTCAGTTCTTCGCAGAAGACCATCCGCACCCTGCTGGAGAACTATCAACTCTACTTCGTGGCACCGTCGGAGAATAGTCAATATGGCGATGTCTGCAACTGGCTCTACGCCTATGTCAACGTGCCTGCCTATGCCCACACCGTCTTCACGGAGCGAAAGGACCTGCTCTATGGCGACTATCTGATTGATGCAGACAAGACGGAAGGCATGGCCACCCTTATCCAGTTCGGCACGGATACCTTCAAGACCTGGGACGACATCGCAGAATACTTCTCCCGCCTCGGCGGACAATAGCAGAATCTTATTCCTGCTTCTCTGGTATCAGTATGACACCCAGTTGCTTCTTGCCGTCCATCATGATCTTCAGTGGTCGGTCGAAGCGCACGTGGCGTACATACTCAGTCTCTTCCACGGCGGGCATGGCATCGAGCATCTCCTTCTGGAAGATGCCGTCACCTGTATAGGTGTTGACGGTAAAATAACCTACTCCAAAGGAGGTGAGGTTCTGGAAGAAGTGGGTTCCCTGCGAGGGATCGACGTGGTAGTTCTTCAGTCCTGTTTCCACGATCACACGGGCAGCGGAGATATGAGGCCACTTCACGGGGATGCCCAGCCAGTAGTCGCTCGATCCCCATCGCCCCGGACCTATCAGCACGTAGTTCTTGTTCGCATCGAGGAACTTACGGTTGATCTGCTGAATCTGGTCGGCGATGGTGGGGTTGTTGACGGCCGAGAAGTCATCTCCTGCTTTCACATACAGCACGTCGGTCACGTCTTCAGAGATGCCATGACCCAGGGAGTTGTTGGAGCGCAACAGACATTTTCCGTCGGGAATCTGTTCCAGGTCTTCGTCGAGCATCTGCTTACTATCTACGATGGGACGGATCTGTAAGAGGTAGAACTCTCCCGTGCGGTCATCGTTCAGGTTGCAGGCAAACTCGATCTCGACAGGCCGCTTCATCTCGTCGGCTCCCAGTTGCTGTACCGTCTGGAGGATCTCGGGCAGGGGGAATACCCCGTGCTGGAGCACGCCGCAGAAGGAGATGACCTTGCGTCCACCCTCATAGATACCGTCGCGGATAATCTGGTCCGTGGGGTCGTAGGTCGAGGCGATGTATGTCAGTGCTCCGTCCTCAGCCGCCTGTTTCACGCGTACCTTCTTAATATTGAAGCCGTCATCTACCTTGAAGTCATCGCCTGTGTGTGTCATGTCGAGGGCATAGAAGCGGGTCTGCGTCTCACTGAGGGCTGTCTCCATCTCGCTCATCTGGAGCACTTGGTTGGGATGGTAGGGCGACACGCGGAGCGTCTGTCCGCCATCGACGATATACTTACCCAGTCCGAGGGCCAGGCTGACAATGCCCTCTTCGGCCGTTTCCTCACCGATGGGGTAGTAGTTCAGTGAGCGGAGCACACCTGAGAAATTGGGATAGTAGAGGTCGCCATACTGCTTACCCACCACTTCCTGCAGGATCACGGCCATCTTCTCCTGGTCGATCACGTTCTGCGTGGCGAGCATGTAGGCCTTCGAGTCCTTGTAATACACGGAGGCATATACGCCCTTGATGGCGCAGGCCAGCATCCGCAGCATCTCGTATTTGTCCTCCAGATAGGGAATCATATAGGTGGAGTAGATGCCTGCGAAGGGCTGGTAGTGGGAGTCTTCGAGCAGCGATGAGGAGCGCACGGCGATAGGCGACTTCACGGCATCGAAGAAGGTGAAGAAGTCGGCAATCAGGGTGTCGGGCAGTTGTGCCCGCATGAAGTGCTTCAGGATCTCTTCGTCTGGCGCGTCGGAGAGGGCGATGGGGTAGAGGTTGTTCTTCTCCATGAACTCGTCGAAGAAGTCGGTACAGAGCACGACGGTCTTTGGAATGGTCACCTGTGCCCCCTCATACTGGTTCAGTTCGGGGTGACGCTTGATGATGTTGTCGAGGAACGCCAGGCCGCGCCCCTTGCCGCCTAACGACCCCTCGCCGATACGGGCGAAGTGGCTGTAGGCATCAAACTTCATGCGGTCGAATACGGCCACCACACCGATGTTCTTCATCCGCCTGTATTGCACGATGGCGTCGAAGATGATCTGGCGGTGGACATCCACATCCTTTAGTTTATGCCAGGTGACGTGCTTCAGGAAGGCCGACACGGGGAAGATGGCCCGTGCACAGAGCCATCGACTCATGTGGTTGCGCGATATGTGGTAGAGCATCGAGTCGTAGGGAACCTTGAATATGATATCCTGCAACTCCTTCAGGCTGCTGACGCGGGCTACCTCCTCCTTCGTCTTCGGGTCGCGGAAGATAAAGTCGCCGAAACCCATGTGCTCTTCCATCAGATGATGCAGATCGACATTCATCTTGGTGGAGTTCTTATCGATGAAGTGGAAGCCGCGGGCCTGAGCCTTCTCGCGGTTGACGGTCTCCGAACTGGTGAGAATCAGTGGCAGGTACTCGTCGCGGTTGCGGATCTCTGATAGTAACTTCAGACCAGCCTCGGGGTCGCCTTCCTCCACATGGGAGAGCCTGCCTGGCACCGTCTTCAGTGGGAAGCGGGTGTCGGAGATCACGCCCAGGGTGTTCTCGTGGTATTTCTCGTAGATCTCCATGGCCTCTTCGTAGTTCGTGGCAAGCACCACCTTGGGGCGCCCACGCTTACGTTGGGCGGCAGCATGGGGGTTCAGCGCCTCGGTCGAGAAACGTTTCGACTGCGCCAGGATATAGTTATAGAGGTTGGGCAGCACCGAGGAGTAGAATCTGATGTTGTCCTCCACGAGCAGGATCATCTGTACGCCAGCCTCACGGATGTCGTGCTCGATGTTCATCTTGTCCTCAAGCAGTTTGATGATCGAGAGGATGAGGTTGGTGTTGCCGAGCCAGCAGAACACAAAGTCAAACACGGACATGTCCTCGTTCTCGATGCGCTTGGTGATACCGTGTGAGAACGGCGTCAGCACGACGCATGGGATATTGGGGTGGGCAGCCTTCACCTCTCGGGCCACGGTGAAGGCATCGTTGTCGGCATTGCCGGGCATGCAGATTACCAGGTCGATGTCTGTCGTGTGCAGCACCTCGTTGGCCTCCCGGGTCGTGGAGACCTGTGTGAAGGTGGGTGGATAGCGCAGGCCCAGTTCCATATATTCATCGAAAATCTTCTCATCCACGCGACCGTCGTCTTCGAGCATGAAGGCGTCGTATGGGTTGGCGACGATGAGCACGTTGAAGATGCGCTTTGTCATCAGGTTGACGAACGATACATCCTTCAGGTAGAACTTATTCCACATCCCCGAGTCATTCGACTCGCCTACCCGTAGCCTTATTCCCGAGTCATTCGACTCGCCTACCCGTAGCCTTTCCTGTGGTATTTTACTTTCTTCTTCCATATCAGGCGCAAAAGTACAAAAAAATCTTCGAAAACTTGTCATTTTTCAAGGATATTTCGTATCTTTGCACCCGAAAGGGTTGAAAAGATGAAAAAGTTTTTGTTCATTGTTTTCCTCATCGTACTGACACTGGGCGCTTCGGCCCAGTATCGTAATCCCGTTATCCCAGGCTTTCACCCAGACCCCAGTATATGTAGGGTAGGGGATGACTACTATATCGTCAACTCCTCCTTCCAGTATTTCCCTGGTGTGCCCATCTACCATTCAAGAGATTTGGTCAGTTGGGAGTTGATAGGCAATGTGCTCGACCGTGAGTCGCAACTACCGCTGAAGGGCGCCTCCTCCTGGCTGGGCATCTATGCGCCTACCCTCCGCTATCATGACGGTACATACTATATGATTACGACCAATGTGGGTAATGGCGGCAACTTCATGGTGACGGCTACCGACCCACGAGGACCATGGAGCGAGCCTATCTGGCTGGAACAGCAGGGCATCGACCCCTCGCTCTGGTTCGAGGATGGCAAGTGCTATATGGTGTCTAACCCTGACAATACCATCATGCTCTGTGAGATCGATCCTGCGACGGGCAAACAACTCACGCCCAGCCGACCGCTCTGGCGGGGCACTGGTGGACGGTATCCCGAGGGGCCGCATATCTATAAGAAGGATGGCTGGTATTACCTGCTTATCTCGGAGGGTGGTACGGAGTTGGCTCATAAACTGACCATTGCGCGCAGTCAGAGTATCTACGGTCCCTATACGGCTAATCCCGACAACCCCATCCTGACGCATTGTAACATGAAGGGCCAGTCGAATCAGATCCAGGCCACAGGCCATGGCGACTTCGTACAGGCGAAGGACGGCTCGTGGTGGCTTACCTTCCTGGCCTATCGTAACTTTGGCGGCAGTTACCATCATCTGGGGCGCGAGACCTATCTGGCGCCCGTAGAATGGAAAGCAGGACAGTGGCCCGTCGTCAATGGCGGTGAACCAGTGGATACGCTGATGCCTCAAAAGCCCCTGGGGGTTGCCCAGCAGCCGCAGAAGCGCCATATCCATACCACGTTCCAGAAGCCGATGGGACCAGAGTGGGTGTATATACAGAATCCTGACTCCTCGAAATACTTTTTCCACGACGGATGGCTTCAGATGACTTGCTCGCGCGGTCCTCTGTCTAAGAATGAGCGGCCGTCATTCATGGGGCGTCGGCAGGAAAGTGCCAACATGACGGCAGAGACCTTCATCGACTTCACGGAGGGGCTGCCCAGGGATGAGGCGGGCATCACGGTCTATCAGATCCATGACGGTTATGCCTCGATCTGCCTGCTTCCAGATGTCGGTAAGACCAAGGTCGCCGTGAAATGTCGGTTGAAGAGTGTGGAGAGCATGATGGCTACTGCCGAGATTGAGGGCTATGCGGCCTACCTGCGTATCAGGAGTGATGGCATCCACTATCTGTTCGACTATTCTGTGGATGGGAAAGAATACAAGACGCTCGCCAGACTCGACTGCTCGCTGCTGAGCACTGAGGTCGTGGGCGGCTTTACTGGTACGGTCATCGGACTGTATGCCACGGAGAACAACTTCTCGGAGGCCTACGGGCGCTCGTTCGCGCTTTTCAAGTATTTTGACTATACAGAACAATAGACAAACATTAAACAATAAACATTAAACATTAAAAATTACATTAAAAGCATTATGAAAAAGTATTTAGCAGAGATGGTGGGCACAATGGTGCTCGTGTTGATGGGCTGCGGCGTGGCAGTCAGTCTGGGTTGTGACCCCGTGAATAATATTCCCGCTGTGGTGGGTACGGCTATTGCCTTCGGTCTGGCTGTAGTGGCTATGGCCTATACGATTGGCGGCATCAGTGGTTGCCATATCAATCCTGCCATCACCCTCGGCTGCTTCCTCAGCGGTCGTATGAATGCCAAGGACTGTGGCATGTACATGCTCTTCCAGGTGATCGGAGCCTTCATCGGCAGTTTCCTGCTCTACATCCTCACCGAGAATGTGCCAGGGCTCGAGGGAACGGGTGCCAATGACCTGCAGGCCAATGTCTCCATGCTGGGAGGTCTGCTGGCTGAGATTATCTTCACCTGTGTGTTCGTGCTCGTCGTGCTGGGTGCCACGGCAAAGACCAACGGTGCCACCAACAATTTCGCAGGTCTGGCTATCGGTCTTTCCTTGATCCTCGTTCATCTGGTGTGCATCCGTTACACGGGTACTTCAGTGAACCCTGCCCGTTCTATCGCTCCTGCCATCTTCCAGGGTGGTACTGCCCTCGCTAACCTCTGGATCTTCATCGTAGGTCCGTTCGTAGGTGGTGCATGCGCAGCCGGCATCTGGAAACTTATCGACAGCGAAGAGAAGTAAATCATCGCATTTTCGTATAACAGAATCCCTGCTCTATTGACGGAGCAGGGATTTTTTTGTCTCAAAAATACGTTTTGTGTCATTTTTACACCTCTATATAGTGTCCACATTTGCAGAGGAGTGAGTTTTTCGTAATTTATTGAACTCCAGTTGTTTGTGTAATGCCAGTACCCCGCTCTTGTCCACTTTTCTCTTTATATGTACTTGTTTTTGGCTTTTTCTCTTCATAACTTTGCACCGTCGAAACAAAAAAGCGAAAATTCAATAATTACTCATTCTAAAAAACAAAATGAAAACGAACGTAAAGAATCTGATGATGGTCGTGACAGCAGCCGTGATGACAGCCTGCTCAAGTAACACTGATCTGTATGATGCGAATGCCGTAACCGAGCGTGCGGAGGTGAGCACAAAAGAATCCTATGCGGAGAACTTTGCTCAGAAATACCCCAATGTGGATATGAACCAGAACTGGGACTACAGCACTAAGCAGAGCGACTATCGCATAGTTAATGCAAATAGATCACATACCCGAGCAGGCGAAGGTGGCATCACCGCAGGCAGTTGGTACGAGGTGGATAATAATACACTGGCCTGGATGCATGAGCAACTCGTGGAGGGACGAGACAATCGCCGTCTGGGAAACCCATTCTATATGACCGTGCCTGGCAATGATTTCACGATTATCCCCATCTATCAGGGACAGGCAGGAGCGATGTGGAACCTGCACGTCGTGGTTGATGGCGTCGATTATCTGGTCTGGGAAAAGATCAACAAGACTGTTCTGGGTGGTTCTGACGAGAATATCCAGGACGAGACCAAGACAGGAACCATGCAGATCAAGGACCTCGACAGTGATGAGTGGCACAACCTGCACGGACAGTGGTATGACTGGGGCTACGGTCATTGGAACAGTCTCTATAATACCGACGGTACGGATCGTTGGACCCCTGACTGGAGCGAGAAGAACCATGTGACAGCCGTGCGCTCC
>OCTW011598867.1_pt1 | contig 11666 bp, 9 predicted proteins | sample 1539671 | NCBI WGS metagenome assembly OCTW01 (sample SAMN02144230, study PRJEB22623) | gut metagenome | biome: sheep rumen | host: Ovis aries | place: New Zealand | reverse complement strand
GTAGGCGGTATCCTCATTAATCATAACTGTATGAAGATTTTTCAAATCCGGGAATTTTTTATAGCTGTGCCAGGTTATAGGAACAAAGGCTTTTTCCATTCTGTAAGTGCCGGTTCCTTTTGCAGTCAGTTCAACCTGAATCTCTTTTCCATTTTCATCCATAAAGCCTGCAAGAGCTGTCGGCCTCTGGGAATCTTCTGTGATATCAGCAATCTGTAAAAGCTCTTCTACAATACCATACTGACCAGGCTGGCCGTCTGCCCGCTGTCCTTTTGTTGCAAGCATGGATGGTTTATAAATTTCTTCTGAAGCTTTTACCGGAAAATTTTCCCTGCCATAAATAAACTCTACAGAATCAATTGCTTTATTAATTTCTACTCCATTCCAGCTGGTCATCACTGTCCACTCACGAATTCCTTTCTGATAAGCCGAGCCTTCTTCATCTACAAAAACAGCCACAACGCTTCCATCCGAAAGACGGATCATACTCATGCCATAATCATGTCCACCAAGCATACAAACAGAAGGCTCCCAGACATCCCATTGAGAAACATAGGGAAAAACATGACCGTCATAAAAATAATAAGCATAGGCCTGGATAGCAGCTGCAAAAAGCTTTGGATTTTTTGTATCCTGGGCCTTTTGAATTACAGGCAGAAACTTTTCCCTCAGGGCCGGAATATCAATTTGTTTCCAGTCTTTAAGAGAATAATATTTTTCCATATCTTTAGTTGTTGAAATAAAAGATTCAACGTAGCTCTGTCTTGTGTGATTTCTCATTGCTGAATCCCAGACCAGAGGTTTGTAAAGTGTATAAAGTCCACAAAGAATACAGAAGGTCATTATAAGAGGATGAAGGATTTTATTAATGCAGGGCCAGAGTGAAGTTAATGCCGGTAATGCAAGCACAAGAGATGCTATATAAAGCCATAAAAAATAATATCTGGTGCTCCAAAGATTTCCCTTAATCCTGAAAAAGGCAAAATGAAAAAGTGCCAGAATAAGCGGGATAAAGCAAAGAAGACGCCAGAGCTTGAGACTTTTACCTGTGTGAAGCAGCTTCTTATAAAACTTACGCAGAAAAATTGCAAGAAAAATCAGAAGAATTGAAAAAATCCAGATGACGGGATTGCTGGAAAAAACGCGGTTTAACAATAATAAAAATACATTTTTCATATTCATATTATAGCACAATAATAACTCAAAAAATAAAAACTTGACATATATATCACACTGCGATATATTATATCTAACTTCGCTATAACGAGGTGCGATATATCGTATTACAATACTTCAGCGGGCTTTACTAGACCACCTGCTAAGGAGTTGAAATGGATGCAAAAATAAAGCGCGTTTATGTTCCAATGACAGAAACTGGCTTTTACATTCTCTTTTGCCTTCAAAAAGAAATGCATGGCTACAATATAACTCAAAAGGTAAAAGAAATGACTGAGGGACAGGTGGAGATTGGACCGGGTACAATGTATGGAACATTAGGAAAAATGGAAAAGGATGGTTTGATTGAGTTTGTTCGCGAAGAAGAAAAACGAAAGCTTTATAAAATCACACCACTTGGCCAGGAAGTTCTGCAGTTAGAAATTGCAAGAATCAAAAGACTTTATAGAAATATAAATAGATAAGCTAAAAAATTGCGTTTGCAATTTTTTTTAACGCTTTTCGATTAATCAAGGAGTCGCCTGCCGGGTGCCTCCACTCAGGAGAAAATAATTATGAAAAATAAAAAGACTCTTTTCAGATTTTTTACACTTTTTGAATATGAGGAAGAAGAAGCTTTTCTTGAAAATCAGCATAAAAATGGCTGGAAGGTTACCGGCTATAAACTCCCCGGTTTTTACAAATTTGAAAAATGCGATCCAGAAGAAGTAACTTATAGAATTGATTTTACAAACGAAAATGGAGCAAAGAATCCTGAATACCGTCAGATGTTTGCAGACAATGGCTGGGACTTCCTCTGGTCTGTAAACGGTTTTTCAATCTTCAGAAAAGTTGGTGCATCAGACAGTAAGAACAATAACGAAATCTTTACAGACAATGCATCAAAACTTCAGATGCTTCAGAAAATACATCAGCGCAGACTGCTGCCACTTATGGCAATTTTTCTTTGTGCTGTTCTTCCAAACTTTGTAACAAGAATTAGCGGGGAATTTGGTAATACAATCGGAGACAGTATATTTACAGTTTTCTTTGGATTAATGTTTATTTTTTATTTTTATGTTTTTATAAAGAGCTTTGTAAAAATAAAAAAACTTAAAGAAAAACTGCAATAATAGTTTGAATAAACTAGCCTTTCAGACCGCCTGTACTTACACCGTTTACAATATACTTTCTTGTAAAAATAAAAAGAATGATCATTGGCAGGACGACTATGGTTGAGGCGGCCATTAAATATTCTGAAAAACTTGCGGCTTCTGTTGTAAAAACCTGAAGTCCATATGGCAAAGTTCTGGATCTTGCATCAGATGTAACGTAAAGAGGCCACATAAAAGAGTTCCAGGAAGAAAGTGCATTCAAAAGAATGATTGTAAAAATCGAAGGTTTTGCAATTGGAACCATAATTCGCCAGAGATAAATCCAGTTGCTGGCTCCATCAATTCGGGCAGAATAATAAAGACTGTCTGAAATTGTGTCAAAAAAGTTTTTCAAAATATAAGTGTAAAAAATGCTTGATACAAAAGGCATTACAAGAGCAGGAATTGTATTGTAAAGCTTGAGTTTTACTATTGTTGTATAGTTAGTAATAATCAGCATTTCAAAAGGAATCATCATAAGGCTTAGAAGGATTGAAAAAATCACACTGCGACCGGGAAACTTCATTTTTGAAAAGGCAAAGGCTCCGAGTATTGTTGTGGTAGTGGTTGTTAAAACCGAAAGAATCATAACAATCACTGAATTTATAAAATATTTTCCAAAAGGAGCCATTGAAAAGGCCTGTTTATAATTTACAAAAGAAAATGATTTTGGCAGGAATTTTGGAGGAAACATAATTGCTTCTGCATGTGTTTTGAAAGAGGTCAAAATCATCCAGACAAAAGGGAAAAGCATGAGAAGTGAACCCAAAATCAAAAAAAGATAAACTGGTATTTTACTGAGTATTTCACGATATGAATGTTCTGAGTTTTTTTTCATTTAAGCCCTTTCCTACCCATTCGTTTTTTAATATAGAGTTCAATCATGGTTACAATAAAAATACAGATAAAAAGAATTACTGCAGCGGCGGCGGCATATCCATATTTTCGTTTTTCCATCATTGCATAGCGGATGTAATAAACAACGGTGTATAAATTGTAGTAAGGTCCTGGTTTTCCATAAAAAAGAGGATAAAGTTCACTAAAGACCTTAAAACAGCTGATTGTGTTTACAATGCAGACCAGAAAAATTGTTGGTGATAAAAGAGGAACTGTTATGCGGAAGAAAATTCTTACAGGCTTAGCACCATCAACACGGGCCACTGTGTAATAAAGTTCATTTATATTTTGCATTCCAGAAAGCAAAATGATGATGGTGAAAGGAAGAATATTCCAGGTCCCAAATATGATTAAGGCAAGAAGCGACCATTTTGAATCAGTCACCCAGCCGATTTTTTCTATTCCAAATTTAGAAAGTACCCAGTTAATAATACCATACTGCTGGTTATACATAAGACGCCAGATAAGTCCAACTGCAGTTACAGAAGTGACCATTGGTAAGAAAAATGCAGTCTGAAAAAATGCTGCTCCTTTTACTTTTTTGTTTAATAGATTTGCAAAGAAAAGTGCTATTGCTGTGCTTAAAGGAACTACAAACAAAACGTAAAGTGCTGTGTTTTTTAAGCCAGAAATAAATTTATCATCAGTGAGAACGTATTTATAATTTTCAAAATTAAAGGCTTTAAAAGTTCCTTTAAGATAAGAATAGTTTTCCTTAAAAGAGATTGTAAAAACGTTGATTACAGGATAAAGAGTAAAAATGATGATGAAAATTAAAAAAGGAGAAAGATAAAGCCAGGGCTCTATTTTGGAAAAAGTGTCGTGTCGCTTCTGAGAAAACTTCAATAGATTCTCCTTCCTTCTTTATCAAAAGTGAAAAGGCCTTTTTGTTTTACACTGACTTTGATTTTTGAACCAGCAGACAATGCAGAATCTTCCAGATTTAAAATTGCACGAACGGTATTTCCAAGATAGGTCATTGTAACAATCTGGTCTTTACCCATTTCGCTTATAAATTGAATCTCTTCTTCTGTACCATTTGGGTCAAGAAAAAAGGCTTCCGGCCTAATGGCAAGGATTTTGTCGTCCTGAATAATTTTATTTGCGGGAGGATTTCCAAGAAATTCTGCAACAAAAAGGCAGTTTGGATTAATGTATAATTCCTGACAAAGACCGCTTTGAATTAAAACGCCGTCCTTCATCAAAAGAATTGAATCAGAAATAGACATTGCCTCTTCCTGATCATGTGTTACAAATACAGTAGTAATGCCAGTCTCTTTCTGAATACGGCGGATTTCTTCACGCATTTCAAGGCGGAGTCTGGCATCAAGATTTGAAAGTGGTTCATCCATCAAAAGCAGCTGAGGCTTTTTCACCATCGCTCGGGCAATTGCCACACGCTGCTGCTGGCCACCACTCAGTTCGGATGGATAACGTCGTAAAAGATTATCAACATGAACAAGTTTAGCAATTTCCTCTACCCTTGCCTTGCGTTCATCCCTTTTGACTTTTTGAATTTCCAAAGGAAATGCAATGTTTTCTGCAACAGTCATATGAGGATAAAGGGCGTAGTTTTGAAATACCATTCCGATATTTCTCTGGTCTGGAGGAAGTTTTGTTACATCTTTATCATCAAAATAAATCTGGCCCTGACTAACTGGAATAATTCCACACAACATATTAAGCAAGGTTGATTTTCCGCAGCCAGAAGGTCCAAGCAGACAAATAAGATGCCCGTCTTCCAGTTCTGCAGAAAAATTACTTACTGCTGTAGTCTGACCAAAAGTTTTTGTTACGTTATCAATTCGAACTTTCATTTGTGCTATAGCTCCCGAAACAAGTTCGGGATGACAATATTTTTAACGGCCATTCAAAGCATCGTTACACTGCTTTTCGATTGCCTTAACAGCTTCTTTAGATGTCATTTTTCCATCAACTACATAGTTCATGTATTCTTCAAGAATCTTACGAACTGCAGCACTTCCTGTTACATTTGGGAATGAACCTGAAACTGGAAGATTTGCCTGTACATAAGGTAAAGCTGATGTACTTGGAAGATTTGCAAGATATGCCTTATATTCTTCGTTATTTTCAGCAATTCCATAAGGACAGATTGCAGAGTTTGCAACAGCCCATTTTACGATATTTTCTGACTGGAAGAAGAACTTTGTAAATTCGTAAGTTCCTTTATCAACTTTATCATTTCTATGAAGGAAGATTGGTCCACGGTTCCATGCTGTGTAGAAATCTCCGGCAATCCATTTTGCCATTCCAAGTTTACCTTTTCCTTCTACCATCTGAATGTACTGATCATTTACACAAGAACCAGAGAATGATGCGATATCACCATTTGCAAGGTCTTCTGAAGAATAACGTCCAATTGTATTGAATGAGAAATATCCTTTTTTACAGTTATCAGCATACCAGTCATAAATTTCTGCAAGTTTATCACCAGCGAAAGTTATTTTCTTGTTTTCTACATCAATATATCCAAGACCATTGTGCATAATCAGTTCCTGGATATTGTCTACAAGACCGTCTGAATGGAAACCTGGAATACCTTTCTTTTCGTAAATTGTTTTTGAAACCTGAGCAAGTTCTTCCCAGTTTGAAGGTACTTTTAAGCCAAGTTCTTTAAAAATTGTCTGATTGTAGAAGAATACAGGACCTGTTGTACAGCCTGGAAGATAATAAATTCCACCGTCTTCAAATCCAAGAACATCTGTTTTCATTGCTTCTGGAAGTGAATCGATAAGATTTTTCATCTGTTTATCGCCTTTTTTAGTATCTTTATCAATAAATTTTTTGATATTGATAGCAAGGCCTTCGTTAGCGTAATCTACTGCTGTTGTACCATAATTGAAAATAATGCTTGGTCCAATACCATTTGCAACTGCATTATAAACAGTATCAGCAAAACCAGAATAATCCTGATTTTTTACTTCAACTTTATATTCAGTTTGAGAAGCATTGAAACGATCTGCAATATCATTAAGACATGCAGCCTGTTTACCATTGTAAGTGTGCCAGATTTCTACTGTTACTGGAGCTTTTGCTTTTTTAGCACTTGTGAATAAAAGTCCTGCTGAGAGGACGCAAAGAATTGAAAGAATGATAGATGAATTTTTTCTCATATCATTACTCCTTTTGTATTTTTCGCTTTGCTATTATATAGCAAGGGTAATGATGTGGTATTCATCATTGCGTTTAATATTATAATAATGAAAAATATGATTTAGTTCAAGATTAGTTTTATATAAAACTAATCTTGAACCGGTGAAGAATTTATTTCTGACTTGCGTCACGAATTACGTTTCTTCTGATTTTTCCAGAAATTGTTTTTGGTAATTCTTCAACAAATTCAACTACTCTAGGATATTTATAAGGAGCAGTTGTCTTCTTTACGAAAGTCTGAATATCTTTGATTAATTCATCACTTGGTGTATAGCCTTTTGCAAGTACAATTGTTGCTTTTACAACCTGTCCTCTTACTGGGTCAGGAGCACCTGTTACGGCACATTCAACTACTGCAGGATGTTCCATCAAAACAGATTCAACTTCGAAAGTTCCAATTCTGTATCCAGAACATTTGATTACATCATCATTACGTCCTGTAAACCAGAAATATCCATCTTCATCACGCCATGCATTATCTCCAGTGTGATAGTAACCGTCATGCATAACTTTCTTTGTTTTTTCTGGATCACCAAAATAGGTCATAAAAAGGCCTGGGAATGTTTTTCCATCTTTCAGTTCGACTGCAATTTCACCAATTTCACCATCCTGAACCTGGTTTCCATCTTCATCAAGCAAAGTTACATTGTAGTAAGGAGCAGATTTTCCAAGACTTCCAGGTTTAATTTTTTCATTTCCGTAGTTGAAAAGTGAAAGTGTTGTTTCTGTCTGTCCAAATCCTTCTCGAATTTCTTTACCAGTAATTTCTTTCCACTTGTTCCATACTTCTTCAGAAAGTGGTTCACCAGCTGTAGACCAGTGTTCACATGAAGAAAAATCATACTTAGACAAATCTTCCTGAATTAAGAAGCGGTAAATTGTTGGAGGTGCACAGAAAGATGTAATATGATGTTTCTGTATCTGGTCCATTAAATCTACAGGCTTAAATTTTGCATGATAGTCGTAGATGAATACACAACATTCAGCAATCCACTGGCCATAAAGTTTTCCCCAAACAGCCTTACCCCAGCCTGTATCAGCTACAGTAAGATGGAGTCCACCCTTTTTAACCTGCTGCCAGTAAGAAGCTGTAACAATATGTCCAAGAGGATAAAGGAAGTTATGAGAAACAAGTTTTGGATGGCTTGTAGTTCCAGATGTAAAGTATGAAAGGAGGATATCATCATTTTTACTGATATCTTCGCGTTTTAATGCATGGAATTTAGCCAGATCTTCATCTGTAACAGAGGCAACTCCGCGAGTAAAATCCTTCCATTTTGGATGAGTTGCAAGAAAATCATCATCAAGGCCTTTATCAATTCCAAATGGAGCTACACCAATCAAGTTCTTAAGACTTGGTGCTTCTTTTTGAGCTTCTTCAATGTAATTAAAAATTTCACGGTCATGAACTGCAAAAACATGTTTAATTCCAGCTGCATTACAACGATAAACAATATCTTCAGTTGTAAGCATGTGGGTTGCAGGAATTACGGAAGCACCAATTTTGTGGAGGGCAACAATTGTAATCCAGAATTCATAACGTCTCTGTAAAATGAGCATTACAAAGTCACCACGTTTAATGCCCTGCTTCATCATAAAAGCTGCGGCTCTGTCAGAACGTTCTTTTACCTGCTTAAAAGTAAGAGTAAGTTCTTCACCGTTGTCATTACACCAGATCATTGCTTTTGCATCTGGATTGTGTTCTGCAAGATAGTCAACTACATCGTAACCAAAGTTGAAATTTTCAGGTACTTTGATTTTATAATTTTCAAAAAAATCTTTATAATCTTTAAACTCTGTTCTTTCCAAAAATTGTTCTAGCATTTAAAAATCCTTAATAGTGTCACGCAAACCTGTTTGAGCATCTTTTAATTTGAGCTTCTCAAAAAAGTTGGGGTTTATGTTTTGTCTTAGATGATGACGGCTAAAAATTTGGCATTTTTACCATTCAAGGCCTGCATACCATGTTTTTTAGTCGCATCAAAATAAACAGAATCTCCCTCTTCAAGTATCAGTTCCTTGCCGTCAATGACAAGCTTCATCGAACCTTCTATCATATATTCAAACTCATGCCCAGGATGGGAATTAAAGTGAATTTCTTTTGTTCTTTCCGGAGTAATCTGAACAATAAAAGGATCTGCCTTGCGGTTTTGAAAGCCAGTTGAAAGTGCCTGATATTCATAGTCAGAACGACGCTGAACCGAAAGCCCCTTATCCTTTTTTGTCAAACTGTAAGAATGCATGTGAGGTTCGTTTCCCGAAATTAAAGTTCCAAGGTCAATTCCGTATTTGTGAGCCATAGATTGCAATACTCCTACTGGAATATCAACTTTTCCTGACTCGTAAGTCCTATACTGGTCAGCAGAAATATTGCAAACACCAGCTGCTTCTTCTACCGAAACATCCATAATTTCACGCAGACCAATCAATCGGTCTGCTACTGCTTTAATCTCCTCGTTCATATTTCACCTCATCATGGGGATTTGGGAGTGCCCCTCGCTCACTTCGTTTGCTCGGGTCGCTATGTCCGCGGTTCGCTAGGCTCAGCCTCCTCACTCCGCCTGCCGGCTCCCTTGCGGTGGCCGCCTGCGGCGCCGCTCCCAGCGCTCACCCATTGGTTTAATATTACACAAATACAGGCTTAAAATCAATAGAAAAATTAAAAAATATTAAAAATATTTAGTATAATTAAAGTTTCATTCTTTATGTTTTAATCCTGAACTTTAAGAACTTCGCGACGGTATTTTGTTCCAATTTCTGTAAGTTTGAATTTCTGAATTTTTCCTGAGCCTGTCATAGGGAATTCGTCCATGAACATAACAAGCTGAGGCCACTTGAATTTAGACAGTTTATCACGGCAGAATTCAATTACGTCCTGTTCTGTAAGAGTTTTTCCTTCATGCAGGATGATAAAGGCACCAGTAATTTCGCCATATCTTTCTGATTTTACGGCCGCTACCTGAATATCCTTAATTTCTGGCATCTGGATAAGGAACTCTTCAATTTCGCGAGGGTAAATGTTTTCACCACCACGGATAATCATATCTTTAATACGGCCAGTAATTTTGAAGTTACCGTTTTCGTCTTTTACGCCAAGGTCTCCCGAATGAAGGAAGCCGTTTTTATCAATGGTTTCGGCAGTTGCTTCAGGCATTTTGTAGTAGCCCTTCATAACGTTCCAGCCCTTGCAGCACATTTCACCCTGCACTCCTACAGGACATTCTTTTCCAGTTTCAGGATCCAGTACTTTTACATCAATTCCTTCGAATGCATCACCAACGGTTGTAGCTTTAACTTCTACGCTGTCGTTCCAGTGGCTCTGGGTCATTCCAGGGCTTGATTCTGTAAGGCCGTAAACCGAAGTAATTTCAGGCATATGCATTTTTTCTATTACAGTCTTCATCAGCTCTACAGGAACTCCAGAACCAGCCATAATACCAGTACGCAAAGAAGACATATCAAACATATTGAACATAGGATGATTAAGCTCTGCGATAAACATTGTAGGAACGCCGTAAATTGCGGTACATTTTTCCTTCTGAATAGATGCAAGAGCTACAAGCGGATCAAAACTTTCAAGAAGGATATGAGTTGCACCATGAGTAAGAACAGCCATAACACCAAGTACTATTCCAAAACAATGGAAAAGAGGTACTGGAAGGCAGACTCGGTCAGCGGCAGTATAGCGCATTCGCTCGCCAATAATAAAACCATCATTTATGATATTGCGGCTAGTAAGCATAACTCCTTTTGGAAAGCCGGTTGTTCCAGAGGTGTACTGCATGTTTACAACATCTTCGTTTGTAACTTCTTCTTCTATTTTATGAATGATTTCTATATCAACATGCTGGCCCAAAAGCAGAAGCTCCGGCGTAGAATAAAGTCCGCGGAATTTTTCAGGTCCCATGAAAACTACATTTTTAAGGCATGGGAATCTTTTTGATTTCAAACATCCTCGTTCATATTCATCAAGTTCAGGAACAAGTTCCTTTATCATATGAACATAGTTTGAATCTTTTACTCCATCTGTAAGACAAAGGGTTGTTAAATCTGCCTGTTTTACAAGATATTCAAGTTCGTGAAGTTTGTATGAGGTGTTTACAGTAACTGCAACAGCACCAAGGCGGGCACAGGCAAACATGTAAGTCAGCCAGTCCGGCACATTTGTGGCCCAGATTCCGACATTGTCTCCCTTTCTTACTCCGATTGCATATAGTCCGCAAGCCATATCATCAACGCGTTTATCAAACTGAGCGTAAGTAAAGCGAAGGTCACGGTCTGCATAAACCATGAATTCCTGTGAAGGATTTTCTTTTGTTTTCTGTCTTAAAAGCTGGGATAATGTTAATTCTATCATGTATACAACTCCAAAAATGCAATCGTTCTAATTATAAAAAGACAAACTTATAGTATAAAAAAAAATGTAAAAATTCAACAGAAAAATTAAATAATATTAAAGTAATTTAGTAAAATTAAAACTCTGCAAAAAAATCGCTATTTTACCAAAAATGAACTATAATTTATTTAGATGAAAACTGTAAACGAATTATTTAAACATACGGTTCTTGTAGTTGATGATGAAGAACTTAATCGAGAGATACTTGGAAATATAATAGAATCAGAATACAAGGTTGTTTATGCTGTTGATGGAAAAGAGGCGTTGACAAAGCTTCATGATGAAAAGGAACATATATCCCTGATTCTTTTGGATATTCTGATGCCCAAAATGTCAGGTTTTGATGTTCTTAGTCAGATGAGGGATGAAGGTCTTTTGACTGAGATTCCTGTAATTGTCCTTACTTCAGAAAAATCATCAGAAATTGAAAGCCTTAAGCTTGGGGCTGCGGATTTTCTTACAAAGCCTTATGACAGGCCGGAGGTTATTCTTGCCCGTGTTCGCCACTCCATTGAGCTTTTTGAGAATGCAAAAATCATTCATGCTACAGAATTTGACAAGCTTACAACCCTTTACAGTACTGAGTTTTTCTTTGAATACGGAACTCAGTTTGACCAGCGTTATCCCTTGCAGAAAATGGATGCAGTAGTAATTAACTTTACCCGTTTTCATCTTTTGAATGAGCTGAAAGGTCGTATGTTTGGAGACCAGATACTTTCGGCAATGGCAGACGGAATCCGCAGTACGCTTTTAAAGACCGGCGGAATTGCTGGCCGCAAGGATGCAGACACCTTCTTTGCCTATATTCCTCATATTGATGACTATAAAATCTTTATTGAAAAAATAAACGAAAAGCTTTCTTCCCTGCTCAAGGCTTCGGAGACAAGACT
>OCTW011494109.1_pt1 | contig 11666 bp, 9 predicted proteins | sample 1539671 | NCBI WGS metagenome assembly OCTW01 (sample SAMN02144230, study PRJEB22623) | gut metagenome | biome: sheep rumen | host: Ovis aries | place: New Zealand | reverse complement strand
CCCGATGAGATTCGTAAAGAACAAATCTATGAGCCGAATGATATCGGACACGAGAAAGACATCAAAGCGTATTTCAGAAAAATCGGGAAAGAACCGGAGAGATACGCTTATGTTGACCCGTCGCTTTCAGGAAAGCCCGAGAAACCATGGGAAGATTGATCATAGAGAGTAAAGCAGCCTGCAAAGGCAAAGAAGCAATGATTGGGCGCGATGAGATATTCAAATATGTAAAAAAGAAATATGACGTTGTGGAGGATTATCCTTTGCCGACTGCTCCGACCTTTCCGGTCATGCGGCATTCGGACAACCGTAAGTGGTTTGCGATTATCGTGGATGTTCCGAAGGATAAGCTGGGACTGACCGGACAACAGAGGGTGGATATTATCAATGTAAAACTAAGTGATCCGCTGCTCGTGGACGTAGTGACGCAGCAGGACGGATATTTCAAAGGATATCATTTCACCCGTGGAAATTGGATCTCCATCCTTCTTGATGGAACGGTTCCTTTCGAAGATATCTGCAGATGGATTGATGAAAGCTTTCTCGTAACTGCCTCCAAACAAAAAAAGCAGGCGTATCGTCCGCCAAAAGAATGGATTATCCCAGCAAATCCGAAGTATTACGATATAGAGCACGCGTTTGATGATAAAAGTGAAATAAACTGGAAGCAGGGAATGGGAATTAAAGCGGGTGATATCGTATTTATGTACGTAGCTTACCCGGTATCGGCTATTCTCTATCAATGCAAAGTTACGCAGACGAATATCCCTTACAATTATACGGATGATCACCTTACGATCAGAGCAATCATGAAGATCGAACTTCTTGAGCGGTTTAAGCCGGACAGGTTCACATTTCATGTTTTGAAAAATGAATATGGCATTTATGCTGTCAGGGGGCCGAGAGGTGTGCCGTATTCTTTAAGTGAAGCGCTGCATGGAGAGGTGGCCAAAGGTGATGGAACAAGCGCTGTCTTATGACTGTCGGGTACATTTCTACGGAGCGGGCAAATTGATCCGGATTTCGTTTGAAATCCCTTCGCTTGCCGGCATGTGCGGCAACGATTGTTCTTCAGCTGATTCTGCTCCCTGTCTGCATCCTTTCACTGATAAAGCTGTCAGCTCGGAGGAAAACGGTTATTTTGCTGCTTTCCACATTCTTTTTACATGTAACAGCCAGAGCAGACCAAGAGCCGTCTGAAGAAGCGAGGAGGCAGGCGTAGCCAGACCAATGTGAAACAGGGAGACTGGCCGCTGAAGACTCATCAGATAGGAGACCGGGACTCTGACGCAGAAGGCACCCAAAATTCCCTGGATCATGACGAACCGGGTCTGTCCGATTCCGTTGAAAAATCCCACAAAGCAAAAGAAGATTGCGGTCAGAAGGCAGTCCAGAGAGTAAGCTTTCAGATACTCCCACGCATTGGCAATGATCTGGCTGTCATGGGAGAAAATGCCTGCCAGCAGATTGCCATGAAAAAAGGTAACTGCAAACATTGCCAGGCCGATGCAAAACGAAATCATGATGCCGATGCCCAGAGATTTCAGAGCCCTTTTGTACCTGCCTGCGCCATAGTTCTGGGCGACAAAAGCAGCCATGGACTGCATAAAGGAAGACGGAACCAGCATGATAAAGGCGCAGACCTTTTCAGCCACCCCGACTCCGGCGGATACAAGAACTCCCAGAGAATTTACAATAGAGAGAATAATCAGGAATGAGATTCCCACCAGAAAATCCTGCACAGCAATCGGAAGACCAAGGGAAGACGTCTTTCCAATCAGATCCCTGCTCCAACGGATATCCTTCACGGTCATCTGGAACGGAAGATGTTTTTTGCGGATGATAAGTGCCGAAATCACTACACTGATCAGCTGAGCCGCAACGGTAGCCGCAGCGGCTCCGGCACAGCCCATATGAAATACGCCGACCAGAAGAAGATCTCCAAGTATATTACACACACAGGCGATTCCGACGGTAAGCAGAGGCGTGCGGGAGTCACCCAGACCCCGGAAAATGCAGCTGATCAGATTGTATGCGGTAAGGATCAGGGTGCCACCGCCACAGATGCGGACATACGTAACCGTCTGTGAAAAAGCCTCTTCCGGAGCCTGCATGACGGAAGCTGCCTGTGGGGCGAAGAGAAGAAGAACGACAGTCAGAACGGCCGCGATTATTCCGAAAAACAGAACAGAAGAACCGATGATCTTTCCGCATTCTCTGGAACGACCCTGGCCGATGCGCTGACCGAGTAAAATGGTTGTTCCCATGGCAAAACTGGCCAGCACGTTTGTAATGGTTTGCATAATCTGGGAGCCGGTTGATACACCTGAAATATCCGCTGCACCGCAGAACCTTCCGACTACCAGCAGATCCACTGCCCCGTACATCGCCTGAAGAAACATGGCCAGCAGAACCGGAAACGCAAACAGCAGCAAAGGCTTCAGTATTCTTCCTTCAGTAAAAGTTCCTGTAGCTTTTTTTGGTATGTTCATACTTCCTCCTATGAAAGATTGAATCCAGGTAGCCGCATCCGAAGGCTGCGAAAACTTCGGCGCAAAAAAAGCCGGACAAGGAAAACAAGCATCTCAGCCTGTAACCTTATCCGGCTCGCCATTTCTGAAAATATCGAATGGATTGCCCTCCGATCGGTTTGATTATAGTAAAAACGGTCTGCAATGTCAATCTGGTTTACAATTAAAGCAGCATCAGCAATGTGCCGGCTACAATTCCTGCGAGACCCAGCGCAGACTTTTTTGTCAACCTCTCGTGGAATACAAGATAAGAGAACAGCACCGTCACCAGAATGCTCAGCTTGTCAATGGGAACAACCACGCTGGCGGGACCGTCTTGCAGAGCTTTGTAGTAGCACAGCCAGCTGCCGCCGGTAGCAAGACCGGACACGCAGATGAAGCCCAGCTCGTTTTTGGGAATGAGCTTCAGTTCTCCCTGTTTTCCAGTGACAAACACCATCACCCACGACATGATCAACACTACCGCTGTGCGAATGGCCGTCCCCAGATTGGATTCCACCCCGGAGATCCCTATCTTGCCCAAGATAGCCGTCAGGCTGGCAAACACTGCCGAGCCCAGCGCATACCACAGCCATGCGGCGCTTTGGGTTGCGCCGCTGCTCTGCTTTTTCTCAATCATAAGGAAGGTACCGATGGCGATCAGTACTACGCCTACACCCCTGGTCAGGCTGATACCCTCGCTCAGAAAGATAGCCGCCATCAGAATAGTCAGAACCGTGCTGGATTTGTCGATGGGCACAACTTTGTTCACATCACCAAGCTGGAGCGCCTTAAAATAGCACAGCCAGCTTGCGCCGGTGGCAAGGCCGGACAGCACCAGAAACAGAAGCGTCTTCCCCGTGATCTCGGAGATCGTTCCCTGAGATCCCACCACAAACACCATCAGCCACGAGAACAGCAGCACTACAATGGTACGAATGGCAGTAGCTACGGTCGAGTCCGTTTTCTTGATGCCGCACTTGGCAAGAATGGATGTCAGACCTGCAAAGAGAGCTGAACCGAATGCAAACAGAATCCACATGATTTACCCATCTCCTTTATTCAGCCGGTTCCCTGCGCCCCAAACGGTTTGCAACAGCGTTGTATGCGAGGGGAGTCCTTGGTTTTTTTCTAAGGCGATTGCAGATACAACGACATGGAAATGTTGTCGCCCATGGACTTAAGTCCCCGGATCAGCTTGTAAATTTGCTTCCGGCTGAAAATCTGCCTCGGATGACACATAAGAAAGGACAACGGCTTATACTCTATGAATATACAAAAATTACAGGGATTTTTCAATCATGTACCCGGCAGGATTCGCTATGTGTGAGCATATTTAGAACGTGCCCTGTAACCCCCAAAAAAATGAACGGCTCCGCTTGACCTCCGTGTTCTTTTTTACGGAAAGATCGGGGCTGCTAACCGGTGTAAGTCCGGAATCAAGTAAGACGGAAATTCTCTGAGTATTTAGGAGTATGTTACAATATATTCATTAATTATCGCAGATAATGCTGAAAATTACATAACGGTAAGGGAGAACTATGGAAAATATATATAAAAATTTTGAGCAGCAGTATCCTGTCAATAAAACTCTACGCTTTGAATTAAAACCAGTGGGAGAAACATCAGAATATATAAGAAATAACAATCTTCTAAACGAGGATAAAGACCGTGCGGGTGATTTTGAAAGAGTAAAAGGCATTCTGGATCGTTATTATAAAAACTACATTTCAAAAAATTTAAAGAACTTGAAGCTTCAGGATTTAAAGGCCTATGCTAAAGAATATCTGTCTGTTTACAGAGATAAAAAGAAATTGGATAGTTTGGCAAAGCATTTAAGAAATGATGTTGCGACATGTTTATCAAAAAGCAGTGAGTATTCTATTCTGTTCAAAGAAAAAGTAATTACTTCTGAACTCGAAAAAATGATTCAGAAGGAAAATACTGATAAATCTCAAAAAGATGCAGACTTGGAAGCAATAAAAAAATTTCAGGGTTTTACAACGTATTTCAGTGGGTTCTTTAAGAATCGTGAAAATATGTTTTCTGCGGAGCCAAAGGCTACAGCGATCTCTAATCGTTTGATCACGGAGAATTTACCCAGGTTTTTGGATAATGTCCAGATTTATACGAGTGTGAAAGATATTATTGATTTTGAAGAGATTGTGCAGGAGGTTATAAATGATTCGGGAACCAAAGCCATGGATTTCTTCAGTGCTTCCACCTATACAAATTTTGTGTGCAACGAAGACATTGAAAAATATAACGCGGTAATCGGAGGAAAAGAAAACATTCAGGGCATCAACGAAAAAATTAATCTTTATAATCAGCAACATGAAAAAAGACAGCACATTCCCCGGATGTTTCCGTTGTATAAACAGATTTTGGCTGACAGAGAGGGCGTATCAGATAGATTTGTATCATTTACATCTGACACAGAATTATTGAAAGCAGTAAACACTGAACTTAAACGCATCGCTGGCATTGTGGAAAAAGATCTGTCACCACTATTCAGCCGTATTACAGATTATGATCTGGATCGGATATATATTCAAAACGGTTCAGGTTTGACAAAAATATGCCAGTCACAGTATGGCAGTTGGAAAATAGTATCTGATTGTATTAGTAAAGAATATGATGAATTATTCCCTAAAAAAGCAAAAAAGAAGAATGATGCCTATTTTGATAGCGTTAAGAAATACAAAAAACGGGAAAAAAGCATTTCTGTCGGTAGAATTGATGGATTGATTAAAAAATATACTACTGAGTCATCGGGAATTGAACAATATTTCATAGATCAGGTTGAAAGTACCGAAGGAGCAGTTCATCAATTTTTAGAAGTATATAATCAAAATATCGAATGTCTAAAAAATTATCAGGGTAAGGGGCATGGCCTGCAGGCTGATAAGGGCATGACTGGTGTCATCAAAACGGTTATGGACAGTGTTGCTTCCATTGAACAAATGATGCGGCCATTACATATTAAAGATATTGCGCTGCAGAAGGATCAGGCTTTTTACACAGAATTTGAAAGCATATATGCTTCTGTTGAACCTGCAATTTCTTTATATAATAAGGTTCGAAACTATCTGACAAAGAAACCTTATTCAACAGAAAAGATAAAATTGAATTTCGGAAATCCACAGTTCTTGGGTGGATGGAGCCAGAGTAAAGAACGAGATTATCTGTCAGTACTGCTTCGCAAAGACGGCCTTTATTATCTTGGTGTTATGGATAAGAGCAGTAATACACTATTTCGGGGAGAACTGCCTGAAGATAATACAGATAACTATGAAAAAATGGATTATAAGTTGCTTCCTGACCCCAAAAAGATGCTTCCAAAGGTCTTTTTTGCTAAAAGCAGGATTGATGACTTTCATCCATCTCAAGATATTCTGGAAATAAAAACGAAAGAAAAATATAAAAAATCTTTGTCGGATATGTATAAGTTGGTCGATTTCTACAAGAAAGCTCTTAATGAGCATGAAGATTGGAAGAATTTTCACTTTAATTTTTCTGATACCAAACAATATAAGACAATAAATGACTTCTATGCAGAAGTAGAACAGCAAGGGTATATGCTCTCTTTTAGAAAAGTTTCCTGTGAATTTATCAATGATGCTGTGAAAAGCGGAAAATTGTATTTATTTCAGATTTATAATAAGGATTTCTCGCCATATGCCAAAGGTAACCCGAACCTTCACACACTGTACTGGAAAGCTGTCTTTGATGAGAAAAACTTGAAACATGTGGTTTACAAACTAAATGGCGGTGCAGAGATATTTTTTAGGAAGGCAAGTATTGATCCCGAAAACAGGGTTGTACATCCGAAGAATCAGCCGATTAAGAAGAAGAATGCACTGGCTGAGAGCCAGGATAAAGTCAGCCTGTTCCCATATGATCTGGTAAAGGACAAACGATATACCATTGATAAAATGCTGTTTTATGTTCCTATTACAATGAATTTCGGCGTATCCCAAAAAAAGATCAATGAGCAGGTTATCGACACGATTCGTAAAAAATCGGATATCTATGTTATCGGAATTGACCGCGGTGAAAGGAATCTGCTTTATCTTTCACTGATTGATTTTCAAGGCAGGATCATAAAGCAGCAGAGCTTAAATGTTATTCATAACGATAAAGGTTATAACCAAGATTATCATCAACTTCTTGAACGGCGGGAAAAGGAAATGATGGATGCACGAAGAAGTTGGAGCATAATCGAGTCAATCAAGGAACTTAAGGAGGGATATTTGAGTCAGGCTATACATATAATTACAGAATGGATGATGAGTTATCCGTCAATTGTGGTTTTGGAAGATCTGAACAGCGGTTTTAAGAACAGCCGGAAAAAGGTTGATAAACAGGTATATCAGAAATTTGAGAAGATGCTGATTGATAAGCTTAATTATCTGATTGATAAAAACCTGCCGGCAGACGTCGATGGTGGTATCTATCATGCCTATCAGTTAACAGATCAGTTCAAGAGCTTTCAGTCTATGAAAAAACAGTCGGGCTTTCTGTTTTATATTCCTGCCTAGAATACTTCTAAAATTGATCCGACAACAGGATTTGTAGATCTCATACATTTTAAATACACAAGTGTGGATGCGTCAAAACAGATGATTCAGAAATTTAAATCTGTTTCGTATGACAAAGCTGATGGACTGTTTAAAATCACATTTGATTATAAGGACTTTACTGACAGGGCCTTTGGAAAAAGAAATGAATGGACAATCACCAGTTATGGAAGCCGAATCGAGAATTCCCGAACACCTGGCAGTAATAAATGGAAAAGTGAAGAAATCAATCTTACGGAAGAGTATAAGAAGTTTTTTGACAAAATGAATATTGATTTTACAAGAACTGATCTGAAAGAACAGCTCCTTCAGCAAGATAGTAAAGATTTCTATGCTGGTTTTTTTCGTTTGTTAAGGCTGACTATGCAGATCAGAAACAGCAAGATAGGAACAGATATTGATTATATGGTATCCCCAATTTGTAACGCTTCGGGTACTTATTTTGACACTCGTATCGGGCGTGCAGAATGGCCTTTGGATGCTGATGCAAACGGTGCGTTTAATATTGCCCGAAAGGGATTATTGATTATGGATCAGATTCGTCAATCAACAGGATATAAGATAAAAACAGCTATCTCAAATCAGGAATGGCTGTCTTACGCACAGGAGCATACAATTTAAGAAAGATGACTTTGAAGTAATCAATCAGCGCTATGTGCTTCGATATCGTGAATGCAGCAAATATGTAAATGTTTTTATGTCGGGGATACTGCAGTATAAAGATGAGATGTTTTTATTTATCCAAAGCTACTACCGTTCGTTTATGAAATCCAAGAATATTACAGAATATAAAAGGTTTGAATTATGATCCTAATCAGTTATGATATCTCTGATAATAAAAAACGGACAAAGTTTTCAAAATATCTTAGCCGCTTTGGGCACAGAATACAGTATTCTGTGTTTGAGTTTGACCACAGTGAAAGAATGCTCAAGAATTTGATGGCTGATATTGAAAATCAATTCAGCAAAGTGTTTGATGAATCCGACAGTATATACATTTTCAAGATGTCCGAGACATCACAGGTTATTCGATATGGATATCCACGGCATGATGAGGATGACCTTCAGATTATTCAGTGATTGCAAACCTCTGTCTTCACAGAAGATTTTATTGTGCTTATAATGTAAATGGTTCTTAGGGATGTTGAAGAATTGTTGGTTTTAGATATAATACAATGCTCTATTTTGGTTAATATCACGGTGTAACTGCCTAAGAGCATAATGAAATTTCTACTGTTGTAGATAGATAGCCAAGTGCTATCTCCATCAGCGCCTAAGAGCATAATGAAATTTCTACTGTTGTAGATCGTAAAGGAACCGGAAACACAGATTCTGGCCTAAGAGCATAATGAAATTTCTACTGTTGTAGATGATAAATCTTATACAGTAGGTGGCAAGCCTAAGAGCATAATGAAATTTCTACTGTTGTAGATTGCTATGATGTAGTCATAGGAGATTCCGCCTAAGAGCATAATGAAATTTCTACTGTTGTAGATGGATAGCCCCAAAATGTTTTCCCGCATGCCTAAGAGCATAATGAAATTTCTACTGTTGTAGATAGAACGGTATTTATGACATTGAAAACGGCCTAAGAGCATAATGAAATTTCTACTGTTGTAGATCCTAATGTTGGACGAATCATCGCTGATTGCCTAAGAGCATAATGAAATTTCTACTGTTGTAGATCAAATCCGTACTCTCATTGCCTTCTTCTTGCCTAAGAGCATAATGAAATTTCTACTGTTGTAGATCAGCGCGGAAGCAGCAATACTTTTTATATCCGCGATTGCCATTGTGAAAAAGACAGTATCTTCGGTGTTTCTATACGGCATTGGATTTCTGTTTATCTATCAGGTGATCATTAGCCAGATCAATTCGTTCCCGATTCTATGGGGATGCTATACATCAATATTTAGTGTGTGTGCTGCCTTCTATGCATGTTCTCTTCATCATTGGATGAACAGACTGAAATCTTGAGAAATATTTAAACAGCCTGATTTCAATAATGAAATTACATCCGTATCGGAATGGTGACATGAATTCCTGTAGGCCTTGAATTGAGGCTTACAGGTTTTTGTTGTGTGATATGAAGTTCAGACAAACGTTAACTTTGATTTTCAAATGAAGGCATGGTATAGTTAGATGTAACTTACTTCGCTTTCAATGACCATTTCTAAGGTCATCTTTGTGTAGGGAGATGCGGTGATATGCATGCCTTCATCCAAGAACTTAAGAAAGTCGTTTTCCGAGAGACCCGTCTGATACCCGCAACCGAGGGACTGTTCATGAGTCACATAGAGTCGGTTTGGATGAGACTTGGAGGCCCGGCGTTTTTCGGTGGGAGAAAGTGAGCATGGGGATGTGAGTGTTTTATACCGCGAAAAAATGCAGGACATATACGCAGGGAGGAAATACATTTTGGGACTTTTAAAGAATTATTTCAATCAGACACGAAAGCCGGAAGGAAAACTGGGCAAATTGATGATCTCTGGGATGAATTCCGGACATGCGAAGCTTACTGACTGGGGCTTTGCACAGCTGCCTGAACTTCCGGTGAATAAGGCCGTTGACCTCGGCTGCGGTGGAGGACGCAGCATTTCCCGGCTTCTTGAAAAGTTCCCGGAAAGCCATGTAACAGGAGTTGACTATTCTCCTCTTTCTGTGGAAAAAGCCAGGGAATATAACCGGGATAAAATAGATGAGGGACGCTGCACGGTCTTGAAGGGAGATGTATCGTCCCTTGATTTGCAGAAAGAAACCTTTGATCTTGCCGTGGCTTTTGAAACAATCTATTTCTGGCCAGGACTTGACCGGTGTTTTGCACAGGTGGCAGGTATTCTGAAACCAGGAGGATATTTTATGATCTGCAATGAATCCGACGGGGCAGATGTCTCTTCCCTCAAATATGAAAAGATCATTGACGGGATGAAAGTATATACAGTACCGGAAATCGAGGCAGCTTTAAAAAAGGCTGGATTTTCAGAAATCAGGGTTAATCACCACTATTCAAGGCCGTGGATTGCGATTCTTGCAAAGAAGTAAAAGGTGTAACTCACGGGTCTGTTATCATATATCCAAAACCTGACTCAATGCCTGCTGCTCCTGGGAAAGGAACGGGCATGGCAAAGAATACAAAAGACAGAATTTCGGAAGCCTTTGTCGATCATTTTGAAGCAGAATATGCAATACACGATAAAAAAGCAGTAGGGATTCTTGAGGGTTGGTGAAGTGCACATGACAGGCATTCGGAAAGATGTGCCGATTCGTGACCTGATGCCAAAGGACAGCCATAACAGTGCAAATATATTGACATATGTCAGAAATATGGTATATTAATTCTGACATATGTCAATTTTGGCGTTTGGAGGATACTATGCCAAGGAATACGAAGTGCAGAAAAATATTCTGCTTTCCGGACTATTACGGCTTTGTTCCGGAAGAAGTTAATGCGGATCGTATCGAAACAATAATGATGTCTCTGGATGAGTATGAAGTTCTCAGGCTTCTGGATTACGAGGACCTCAATCAGCAAGAATGTGCTTTGAGGATGGACGTGGCAAGAACTACAGTTACAGCCATGTACGAGAACGCCAGAAAAAAACTGGTGCGTGCCATTGTTGAAGGAAAGAGACTTCGGATAGCCGGCGGAAATGTCAAAATTGACAGAGAAAGAATGAAGGTTCCTATAAATCTAAAGAGTAAAGGAGGTAAAGCAATGAGAGCAGCTGTGACTTACGATAACGGGAATGTATTTGGCCATTTTGGAAAGACTGAGAAATTCAAGCTTTATGATATCGAAAACGGGAAGATTGTTAATTCTCAAATTCTGGACACCAATGGCGAAGGATGCGGAGGACTGGCGGGCATTTTAAATATCGCCAATGTTGATGTCCTGATCTGTGGTGGTATTGGCGGAGGAGCGGTTCATGCAATACAAGAAGCCGGTATTAAGCTCTATGCAGGAGCAAATGGAAGCGCTGATGCAGCTGTCGAGGCTCTGCTTGCCGGCACTCTTGAAGCAAAAGGAGAGGCAAATTGCGATCATCATGACCATGATCATAGCGAAGGACATTCCTGCAGACACGGAAACTGCCATAAATAAGGAATTGAGATCCCCACAGCTCTGGAGATCTCATGGGGGTACAAATGATTGGCAGGAGGGAAACTATTGCTCCGGAATCTTTCGGCAGACGGTGCGGATAGTTAAGCGGGAGGAATGAAAAATGACTTTGCAGGAAATGGAAAAGCAGATAAAATCTGACCCGCGCAATGCGGAGTATACAGCAAGAGGAATCCCGCCGATTTTTCAGATCAACCCGGAGGCGGAGATCCTGATTGTCGGCCAGGCACCGGGTAAAAAAGTGGAGGAATCCGGAATTCTCTTCCATGATAAATCTGGTGAAAAATTGAGAGACTGGATGGGGATTGACGGAAAACTGTTTTATTCCAAACGGATTGCCATTATGCCTATGGATTTTTATTATCCGGGGAAGGGAAAAACCGGGGATTTGCCGCCGCGCAGGTTCATTGCAGAAGAATACCACCCGGTGATTCTGGAGATGATGCCGGAAATCCG
>OCTW011599564.1_pt1 | contig 11667 bp, 12 predicted proteins | sample 1539671 | NCBI WGS metagenome assembly OCTW01 (sample SAMN02144230, study PRJEB22623) | gut metagenome | biome: sheep rumen | host: Ovis aries | place: New Zealand | reverse complement strand
TCAGTATAAACAGTGTCGGCCATACCCAAATCAGTTTGGATTGTAGCAGGGTTACTGTTAACTAGCACTGTTTCAATACCTTCTTCCCTAAGTGATTTACATGCTTGTGAACCTGAATAATCGAATTCTGCAGCCTGCCCTATTTGAATAGGTCCAGATCCAATAATTAATACTTTTTTAATATCTTTATCTACTGGCATTTGTAATCCCCTTTTCCTTAATAATCATCCATCATCTGACTGAACTCATCAAAAGTATTTCTTGTATCGTTTGGACCAGGTCCCGCTTCAGGGTGGTACTGTATACAGCGCATAGGCAATTCCTTATGTGAAATACCTTCAGGAGTTCCATCATTTAAGTTAACGTGAGTTAATACTAAATCTGTTTCTTTTAAAGATTCCTTATCTATTGTAAATCCATGATTTTGAGATGTGATATACACCTTACCAGTGTTCAGGTCTTTAACTGGCTGGTTTTCACCACGGTGTCCAAATTTCATTTTATAGGATTTTGCTCCAAAAGACTTAGCAATCAATTGTTGACCCATACAGATTCCAAATATAGGCAACCTGTTGGATAGTTTTTTCATGGTTTCAATTGTTTCAGTTACCCTATCCGGATTTCCAGGCCCAGAGGTGATCATCAAACCGCTTGGTGAGTAATCCAAAATAGTTTTATAATCTGTATCATATGGGAATAGAACTACTCCAATATCCCTTTCCAAAAATGAGTTGATAATATTCTTTTTAACACCACAGTCGATTAAAGCAACCTTCTTATCGGCATCCTCATTGAACTGTTTAATTTCCTTTGTGGACACTAAAGGCACAACATCAATATCCTCGATGCTTGGTTGTGACCTTGCCATTTCAATCAGTTTATCATCTGCAACATCTTCAGTTGTGATAGCTGCTTTAAGTGATCCTCTTTCACGAATTTTAAGTGTCAAATCACGTGTGTCTATTCCACTTATTCCTGGAGTTTTAAACTCCTTTAAAAACTCATCCAAAGTTTTTTGAGGTCCAAAATTAGAGACTTCACGGCAGACCTCACGACAAACAAATCCTTCAACCTGAATATTATCAGATTGATACCACTTCTCACTTACGCCATGATTACCTTCCAATGGGTAAGTAGACATCAATATTTCTCCTTTAAAAGACGGATCAGTTAATGATTCAGTGTAACCACCCATACCTGTAGAAAAAACAAGTTCTCCTAATTTAGTGGTTTGATAACCGAATGCTTCGCCTTTTAAAACAGTTCCATCTTCCAAAGCTAATTTAGCTATTTTTACCATTAAATCACCATTTTAAGAAAATATAATTCTCTATCTTTAATATATATCATTTTACTATATTATTAAACTTTGTTTTTTTAGGGTTTGGATTCAATTTTTTGAAAATATTGAATATAATTTAATTTCAAAAAATAAGTAACTTAATATCCGACCAAATACAATATTAAAATATTGGAATTTAAGGGGATAATATGGTCAGAAACACTGAAAAGTTAGCTAAAAGACACCTGAAAAATCCTGCCGATTACAAGAGGTTTAAAAAATTGATCAAGGAGACTAAAATATATAATGCTCCCGACACATTAACCGGAAAGTTAAGACCCTATCAGAAAATCGGCTATTCATGGCTGATTCAAAATATACGGTACAAATTCGGAAGCATTTTAGCCGACGATATGGGGCTTGGAAAAACAATTCAGGTTTTATCCGCAATTCTTTTCTATAAGGAGCGTGAGATGTTAGAGGACAAATCCTCTTTAATCATAGTGCCTCCAACATTGATATCGAACTGGGAAAATGAGATAAAAAAGTTCACCCCCGATTTGACCTATTACATTTACCACGGATCCAACAGGACATTTCCCCTTGAACACTACGACATCATCCTAACATCATACGGAGTTGTTCGCCTGGATTTGGACATGTTTGTAGATGAAAACTGGTTTTTATGCATCATAGATGAAGCCCAAAACATCAAAAATCCAAATACTGAACAGACAAAAGCGATTAAAGAGGTTCCCGCAAGAACAAAAATTGCCTTAACCGGTACCCCCATTGAAAACAGATTAATGGATTACTGGTCAATTTTTGATTTTGTCAATAAGGGATATCTGTCCACAAAGGACGATTTTAAAAGAAATTACGTCATGCCCATTGAAAAATTGGAAGATGCAGACACATTGGAAAACCTGAGAACAATTGCCAAACCATTTGTCATGAGACGTCTTAAAACCGATGAAGACATTAAAAAAGAGTTGCCGGACAAGTTAGTCAATGACATTTACTGTACATTAAGCAAAAAACAGATCAAGCTATACAATGCGATTCTGGATGAGATATTTTTTGACATTGAAAATTCAAAGGGAATCCAGCGGAAGGGAATAATTCTTAAAATATTGACTGCACTGAAGCAAACATGCAACCATCCGGCACAGTTTCTGGATATCAAAAAGCCGACAATTAAGCAATCGGGCAAAATGGAACTGCTAGCCAATATACTTGAGACCATACTGGACAATGATGAAAAAGTCATAATTTTTACACAGTATGTTGAAATGGGCAAGCTGATTCAGGAACTGATTTCCAAAAAGTTCAAACAGGAAGTGCTGTTCCTGCATGGCTCACAGACACTAAAGGAAAAAACCGATATCATCAATACATTTCAGGAAGATGAAGACTATAAAATATTTGTCGCAACACTTAAAACAGGAGGGACCGGTTTGAATTTGACTGCAGCAAGCAATGTTATCCATTATGATTTGTGGTGGAATCCTGCAGTTGAAAATCAGGCGACCGACAGAGTCCATCGTATTGGGCAAAATAAGGACGTTATGGTTTACAGATTCATCACCAAGGGAACACTTGAAGAGACCATTGATGCCATAAGCAAACATAAGACCGATCTTGCAAGCAAATCCATAAGCAATGATGAAACATTCATTACTGAAATGAGCGATGAAGAGTTAAAAGAGGTGTTGAAATTAAGGCTGTGACTGCTCTTCAATTCTCAAGCTGAAATTCAGGCTTCTTGATGAATGTGTCAATGCACCTATTGATATGATATCCACACCCAAGTCAACATAATCGGAAATGTTTTTTTCGGTTATGCCTCCGGACACTTCAATTAATGAATTTTGACGAATGTTCAATTCATTTAATTTGTCAATCACTTCTTTTACCTGTGAAGAATTCATATTGTCGAGCATTACAATATCTGCACCATTTTTAACACAGTCAACCGCATCATCCAATGTTTCAACTTCAATTTCGATTTTTTTGGAAAAACTGACATTTTGTTTTGCTTTTAGGAGTGTTTCAAGAGGTGTTCCGCAAGATGCAATGTGATTATCCTTAATCAAAACCATATCATCCAAACTGAATCTGTGAGTATCTGCACCTCCTACTTTTAGGGCATATTTATCAAATTTTCCAATGGCCGGTGAAGTTTTACGGGTTCCGGCAATTCTAACATGAGAATTTCCTATCAGATTTACATAATGATTGGCTGCAGTTGCAACACCACTCATTCTCATAAGCAAATTCAGTGCAGTTCTTTCTAAAAGCAAAATGCTTCTAGCTTCACCTACAAAAGACATCAGCACATCCCCTGGAGATATTTTTGCACCATCCTTCATCCAGAATAAAACTTTGACTCCGAACTTTTCAAATAATTCATGAATTATATCAATACCTGCCAATACACCATTATCCTTAGATACGATACTTCCGTTTACAACTTTACCCTCTTCAACCACTGCATCAGATGTAATGTCTCCGAATCCTTCATCTTCAGCCAGCATGTATTCAATAATCTTGTCCAAAAAATCACCTAAAAATTTAATATAATTATGAATATATATTAATTCTAACAAATATATAAGTGATTAAATTATGGAGATAATATTTTTAGGAACTTCTTCTGCAGTTCATTCAAAAGACAGAAATCATCCGTCAATTGCCATTCGGGCATTTGGCGAAGTTTTTTTATTTGATTGCGGTGAAGCAACTCAAAAGCAGATTTTACAAACTAATGTGAGTCCTATGAAAATATCTAAAATATTTCTTACACATTATCATGGAGATCACATTTTAGGTCTTCCAGGACTCCTGCAGTCAATGAGCCTGAACGGTAGAGAAAAGAAATTAACCATATACGGACCTAAAGGCTTGAATAAAATTAAAGACGCCATATATTCCTTAGGTTATTGTGCAATTGAGTATCCTGTGGAATTTATTGAAATAGACTCAGGAATCATTATAGATAACGAGGAATATTTTATCCAGGCTCAAAGAGTCAGACATAATGTCCCCGCCCTTGCCTATTCTATTGAAGAGAAGAAAAAACCTAGATTTTTAAGGGATAAAGCAATTGAACTGGGCGTTCCTGTAGGACCTGCTTTTGGACGTTTGCACAATGGTGAAGAAGTTGAAATCGACGGCAGAATTATAAAACCGGAACAAGTTTTGGGAGAACCTAGGAAAGGGATTAAAATAACCTACTCCGGAGACACCCGACCTTGTGAAGAAATGATTATGCTTGCACGTGACTCCACAATACTTATTCATGAATCCACGTTTCTTAAACAGGATTATACCAATGCAGAAGAATATGCGCATTCAACATCAATTGATGCTGCATATGTGGCAAAAGATTCAAACAGCAAAGAATTGATTTTGACACACATCAGCACACGATATAGTGAAGATTACGCAGAGATTATGTTAAAAGAAGCCCAAAGCGTCTTTGAAAATACAAGATTAGCTAATGATTTTATGGAAATTGAATTATGATTGATTTAAACACATTCATCCCCTCAGAAGCACTAATGACCCTAATCAACATATTATTGATTATAGCAACCACATACATATTGACCAGACTTATTGCCCATTATATGAATAAAATGAAAAAATTTAAAGACGACATGACTGCAGTTTATCTTGTAAGGGACATAATATGTGCCATAATTTATTTTGTAGCATTAATGGTAATTTTACAGTTCTTTGGAATTAATCTTGCAGGAACCTTGTTAAGTTTAGGTATCGTGGGTATTGCAGTGAGTTTTGCTGCAAAAGACATCATTTCAAATTTGTTTTCAGGAATCATATTGATTCTAGACCGCAGTGTTAAGGTGGGAGATACAATTGAAATCAATGGCAAGAAGGGTTATGTTGAAAAGATATCACTTAGGTCCACCACAATTATAGATGATTATGGAGTCAAAAACAATGTTCCAAATTCAGTCTTGACAAATAACGAATATTTGGAATATAAAAACCCCGAAATGTATAGGGTGGACATTTTTGCGGGATTGCCATTGAATATTGATCTTGTGGATTTCAGACAATACATTATCAATAAAATGGAAAGTTATCCGGAAATCTCAGATAACCCTAAGCCAGATGTTTTTGGAAAAGAAATCAGTTTTAAACAAAGCAAAGCAAAAGTATCATTTTGGGTAAATAATTTTAATGATAAAGACAAATATAAAATAATAATTACAAATGACATAAGAAAATATATGCAGATAGGTGAAAAAGATGAGTAGCCCACTTCAAGACGAGATTTTAAAATTAAAAGAAGAGAAAAATGCAATTATACTTGCACACAATTACCAGCCAAAAGAAGTTCAAGAAATAGCAGATTTCCTTGGAGATTCACTGGAACTATGCATTAAAGCCTCTGAAATTGAGGATAAAGATTTAGTGATATTCTGTGGTGTGGACTTTATGGCCGAAACAGCATTTATATTGAATCCTGATAAAAAAATTGTAATACCTACCCTGGAAGCCGAATGTCCTATGGCACATATGCTTCCTGAAGAAGAGCTGTTAAAGGCCAAAGAGGAACATCCTGATGCTGGAGTGATCCTTTACGTGAACAGTATTGCAGAGGCAAAGCAGCATGCAGACACATTATGCACTTCAGCAAATGCCGTCAAGGTTGCAGAAAGCTTACCTCATGATAAAATTTTATTCGGACCTGATAAAAATCTAGGAACTCACGTTGCCGATAAAATCAATAAGGAAATCATTCCAGTTCCAAAAGATGGACATTGCTATGTTCACAGATTATTCCATATTGAGGATGTTGAGCTTAAAAGAGAACAGTATCCTAATGCTGAGATAATCTGCCACCCCGAATGCAATATAGAAGTTCAAAAGGCATGTGATGTTGTAATGTCTACTGGAGGAATGTTGAGGCACATTGCTGAAAGTGATAGGGAAGAGTTTGTCATCGGAACTGAAATCGACATGATTACAAGAATCAACTCAGAGGTTCCTGGCAAAAAATTATATCCTCTGCTTGAAGGAGCAATTTGTGAAACAATGAAACTGCATTCACTTGAAAAAATTAGAGATTCTCTTGTAAATGAAGCTCCTGAAGTTACATTACCTAGTGATGTTGCGGATAAATCCCGAAAAGCGGTTCAGCATATGCTGGATGTTTCCAAATAGCTAGTCAAACTAGCTACTTATTTTTAATTTTATTTAAAAAATTTTCAATATCTTTTTCTATAATTGAACAGTCATTATAGTCTATTTGTTCTTCCGGTGCATTGAATATTATCACCGTAGAGTTTTCAATCAAATCTTCCAAAGGCAACACATCAAATTCAGGAGTGTAGTACATATCTGCATCGGAACTGACTATTAATGTTTCTGCTTTGATATTTCCCAATTTGCTTTCAATATCATAATCCAATATTGCATCATTATTAAATTTAAAGTCATAAATGTCAATGAATAATCCTTCATTAACAAAATCATCCATCAATACATCAATCTCATCATTGGACATGGTTTGGAATAATCTTTTAGAAAAATAATTTGAATACAGCAACCTATTAACTGAAACCATCATTCTGGACAATGAATCACTGTATACATCAGAGTAAAAATCATCAGAAGATTCAATTATGCTTTCCATACATTTTGAAATAACATAACGATATCCATTTGTTTTAAAGCATGTCCCTACCGCCATTATGAAATCCATCTCATCGGGATACTCGCAGGCCCAAGTATAAACCTCATAACCACCTAGTCCCTTACCTATAACACCAAAGACTTTATCCAAATTGAATCTTTCCTTTAGAAATTGCCTATTAAAATTAACACGGTCTTTAATATTGTATTGAGGGAATTTGTGTTTTAAATTAGTGGTTGAAGGAGAACATGAATCTGGAAATCCCAATTTGGTAATGGAAATGAAGTAATATTCATCAAAATCAAATGGTTTTCCTTGAGCGGTGAGTTTATAAATGTCATTTAATGAGGCATAATCCCCAGTAAATGGATGACAGTAAACTATAGCATTATTAATATTTCCATCATCATCGTATTTTGGTGTTCCCTTTGCTGAAAATTCAACTTCAACATTTTCAAGAACTTTGCCGGACCCAAATTCAAATTGATCCATGACATACTTCTCATACCCTATAAAAGCAGCATCATTATTCACCATAACCATCCCTTATGATAATTTTATATTTATTAATAACTCGACCAAGGTATATAAAAATTTCCCTAGAAAATTAAACATCTCGTCAAAAAAGGAAACTAAATTCTACATATCATCTAAAAAACTGGATATGAATACATTCATTTCGATTTCCTCTCTGGAAATGAAATCATCCAGTCGAAATTTTGCAACCTCACTTTGAAATGGATACAGCTTGTCTGTAAAATACATGGTGATTAAAAGATTATTTTCCAGGATTTCAGTTTTCTCACCAAGATTTTCATTTAAAAAGATTAGCTGCTCCCGTGATAAGCCTGAGACAAGATAGGCAACAAAATTTACTTCTCCTTGACCATAATCAGTAATTTTAACATTCATATAATCGCCATAAAGTCCTTTAAATCTTCGCGAATGTCTTCAAGTTCATTGAAACACAAATGGCCCAACTCAGAATCCATAATGATTATTCGCGCATCATCAATCATATCACACATTGGAATTCCATCAAGTTCAGGCGGGAAATGAGGGTCCTGTCTGCAGGATATGATTAAAACCTTAGATTTGATTTTACCCAAATCATCTTCAACATTGAAGTTCATACAGGATTCATTGCAGTATTTCAAATCATAAATGTCCAGTTCCATCATTTCATTTCCAAAGTTTTCCAATTCGGCGGACAACTCATCATTTGGCATTGCCCTTAATGCCTCTTTGGAAAGTCCGAAGTTGAATTCCGCAAGATTAGCCAGCCTTAAAGTTCTAAGCAATGAATAAGTCATTTCTCCCTTTGCATAATCCGGATCAGAAGTTATGATTTCATCCACAAATTTTGAAAGGACATAATCGTGGCCTGCCACTTTATAGCTGCTTACACCAGGCATTATAAAATCTGCATAATCCGGATAATTGATGGCTGAGGTCAATGCAACAAATCCTCCCATTGAATTTCCTATCATGCCTAAAACATGGTCAATGTTGAACTTATCCTTTAGAAACTGCTTTTGGAAATTGACAACATCCAGAATAGAGTATTTGGGGAATTTATTTTTTAAGTCAGTGGTTGAGGGAGAACAGGAATTTGGAGAACCCAGTGCAGTTAAAGAAATGAAAAAATATTTATTTTCATCAAAAACATCACCGCTACCCACTAATGGAGCCAATTTTTTAATGCCACTGTAATTTCCAAGTGAACCGTGACAGTAGACAATTGCATTAGTTATCAATCCATCGCCATCATAAACTGGAGTTCCGAATGTCATGTATTCCACATTGACATTTCTTAAGATTTCTCCGTTTTCAAATTCAAATGAATCCATAACATAATTTTCATTTTTATTTTCAAAATATTCATCATCGTAAATTTAAATTCCCCCATGAAATCATGATTATTCTTATAAAAAACAAATTATTTAAATTAATCTAAACAATGTTATTGTGATGAAATATAAAATTTTAGAAAAACCGGGCTGCGAAGATGCATATGATCTGATTGAAGAGGCGCTTAGAAAAAAGGCAACAATACTTATCTTTGCATGCTGTAAAGTAAACTATGAAGGAAGAGCCCTAAGTGAATTAAATTGGGGAGAACGCATAATTATGATTAAACCTGATGGAGCATTTTTAATCCATCAAGAAAAAAAGGTGGAACCTGTCAATTGGCAGCCGCCAAAGTCAAGGACAAGAGCATATATTAAAAACGATAACCTGTTTTTGGAAAGTCACAGAAGAACTCCAAAAGAATTATTGACCGTTGAAATAAGACAAATCCAATTCATCAACTATGCCAATATTGAAGACTTTGAAGAGCTTGAACAGGCAGGATATGAAAAGGACATGGGAGACATGATAATGGAAAAGCCACATATGATTGAGGAAGGCTTTACACCAACTGCACGTGAGTACAGTGTCGATCATGGATTCATTGACATATTAGGAAAGGATTGCGACAACAATTTAATGATATTGGAACTGAAAGCCCGTAAAGCGGGAGTGAATGCTGTAAAACAACTGATGAGATATATTCAGGATTTGGAAAATACTGAAAATGACTATTTAAGAGAGGTTGAAGCTGAAAAGAAAAAAATAAGAGGTCTTCTTGTTGCACCATCAATTATGGATGATGCGTTAGAGATGATTGAAGAGGAAGGCATAGAGTTTGTATCTGTTGAGCCTCCTCGCGAGCTTAAAAGAGATAAAAAAGTGACTCTGGATTTTTTTTAATCTAGAGCATCTTCAATTCTTTTTAATTCATCCTGATAAAATTTTTTTGTAAAATCGTTTGCCGGAATTGAAGTTGTAACATGACAATCTTTTTCCAATTTATATATCAGATATTCATCGTTTTCAAGAGGGAGAGTTTCATCATCGCTTAAGACTTCAAGATTTTCCAGCTCATCCAAAATATTTTGATATTCTTTTTCTTCAAGTTCAACTACATCATCAAGTTCCATTTCCTGGACTTTAGGATTCAATTGCATTGCAATAGCCACAAATCCATTAACTGTTTTATCAGATATTGAAAATTGGGACGCCCTGATTTCATCCATTGAAAATTTAATATGAGTTATTGTATTTTTGGTAACTGGAATTTCTTTGGATAAACCGATTTGATTAATTTCATAATTATTTTTCCATTCACCAATCTTATAAACCGCATAATTTATATCATCAAGATTAATAATTTTTTCATCTGCCATACTATCACATTAATTAAATATATTTTTATATTATAAAAATTAAATGTAAAAATTAATGGAGGTTTAATTGTGAAAAAATGTCCTGAATGTGGAAATCCTAGTTATGATGGTGCTCCTGTTTGTGGAAACTGTGGTTATAACTTTCCAAAACCAAAAGGTGTAGCTCCAAAAAGCGAAGATATTTTCCAAAGCGAACCTAAAGTTGAAAAGAAATCCAATGATGAAGATACAGTCAGCATTCTTAAGCAAAACAAGCTTCTTATTGGAATAATAATACTCATTACTTTAATCGTTATTTGCGGAATAGTTTTGACTAGTTCCGGCAACAATGGAGGCAACTCCAATCCTGTAATTCAATCTAGTGATGCACAGGAATTCAATGCAGGAAACTTGAAATTTAAATATCCTAACACTTGGAAAGAAATAAACCAAACTGATGATGAACATCCTGGAGCAGTATTTTTCCAAAATGAAGATAATGTAACTATCGAGTATTACAACGTTACTAGTGATGCTCAATCATTAAAAGAAATAACTCAACAGAGAGTTGGTTATACTCAAGATACCGGTGAATTTGTGGAACTTGTTGAAACCATAACTATAGATGGCAGAAATGCATCTAATGTAATTTTAGAAACTGCTGACGGCAATTATGCCAGATTTGTTTCATTGTTGAGTGATGGAGAATTATATGTCTTTAAAATAACTGGAAACTCCGTCAATTCAATTACATCAGAATCTATTGAAAATTCAATAAGTTCATCAGATATTGCTTAGTATGAAGAAATTCATACTTATTTTTCTATTTTTTATGTGTTAAAATGACAAAAATAAAACTTGCACTTTGCCAGATGAATGTCATTGATGACAAAATATCCAACATCAACAAAGCCAAATCAATGATATGTGAGAGTGCAAACAAATCGGATTTTATAATCTTGCCTGAAATGTTTAACTGTCCCTATTCCAATGATAAATTTATTGAATATGGTGAAAGTGAAGACGACAGTTACACCCTTAATGAAATTTCAAGACTGGCATGCGAACAGGGGATTTACATTCTGGCAGGATCAATTCCCGAAAGGGAAAATGACAAGCTATACAATACCAGCTATCTATTTGACAATAAGGGTTCAATAATTGCAAAGCATAGAAAAATGCATCTGTTTGACATTGATGTTAAAGGAAAGATCACATTTAAGGAATCTGATGTTTTAACAGCAGGCAATGAATTTACAGTTTCAGATACTGAATTCGGCAAAATAGGCATTGGAATATGCTATGATGTTCGTTTTGTCGAGCTTGCAAGAATAATGACTGAAAATGGTGCTTTGATGCTCATCTATCCTGGCGCATTTAACCAGACAACAGGTCCCGCTCATTGGGAGTTGTTATTCCGTTCAAGAGCTCTTGACAATCAGGTTTTCTGTGTTGGTGTTGCACCTGCCCTTAACAAGGAGGCTTCCTACCACAGTTACGGCCACTCC
>OCTW011564405.1_pt1 | contig 11668 bp, 8 predicted proteins | sample 1539671 | NCBI WGS metagenome assembly OCTW01 (sample SAMN02144230, study PRJEB22623) | gut metagenome | biome: sheep rumen | host: Ovis aries | place: New Zealand | reverse complement strand
CGGCAAGACCTCGCTGGTCAACCTGATAAGCAGGCTTTATGATGTAACAAAGGGCTGTGTCAAGGTGGGCGGCGTAGATGTTCGCGACTATGACATGGAATTTTTGAGAGATAACGTATCTGTCGTTTTGCAGAAGAACGTGCTGTTTTCGGGCAGTATCCTCGACAATCTGCGCTGGGGCGACCCGAATGCCACCGAAGAAGAGTGCATAGAAGCATGCAGGGCGGCATGCGCTGATGAATTCATCGAGAGAATGCCCGATAAGTACAACACCCACATCGAGCGCGGCGGCGCTAACGTTTCGGGCGGTCAGAAACAAAGGCTCTGTATCGCGCGTGCGCTGATGAAGCGCCCGAAAGTGCTGATACTCGATGATTCGACAAGTGCGGTGGATACCGCTACAGACGCAAAGATAAAGCAGGCTTTCGCAGAGAAGATACCGGGCACTACAAAGCTGATAATCGCACAGAGGATATCAAGCGTTGAGAAAGCCGACCGCATACTGGTGCTTGAAGACGGCAGGATAACAGGCATCGGCACACATGAAGAACTGCTGAAAAACAACGAAACTTACGCTGATATCTACAACTCACAGGTCGGCGGCGGCGGAGATTTCGACCGTCCCGAAAATGCTGAGGGAAAAGCTGTCAGCTTAGGAAAGGAGGGAGTGTAAATGCCTCGTATGGACAGAACAGCACCCCGCCCAAAGATGGATAAGGACACTTTCAAAGTGCTGGGGCGCGTGCTTAAATTCATGTTCAAGGATTACAAGATACATTTCGCGATAGTGGTGGTATGTATCATAATTCAGGCGATAACCACACTGGTGGGCATGATGTTCATTCAATCACTGCTTGATGATTACGTTACACCGATGCTGACAGCGAAAAAAGCTGAAGGGGCAGCTTTCATTCCCGATTACAAACCGCTGGCGATGGCACTGGTAAAGCTGGCTGTCATCTATGTGCTGGGTCTTTCATCGGCTTACGCATACAACAGGATAATGGTAAACGTGGGACAGGGTACACTGCGCAATTTCAGGAATGCGCTGTTCGACAACATGGAAAGTCTGCCGATAAAGTATTTTGACACCCATGCACACGGCGATATAATGTCGGTGTACACCAACGATGTCGATACTCTGCGCCAGTTCATCGCACAGAGCATACCTCAGCTGATAAACTCCACCGTTACGCTGGTGGTCACGCTTTTCTCGATGATAGCGCTCAGCGGTTTCCTGACACTGCTCTCTATATTCATGGCGGCGGTTATGATGTTCGTGACTGCGAAGATATCAGGCAGTTCGGGCAAGTATTTTGCGGCACAGCAGAAGGATCTCGGTGAGGTCAACGGCTTTATCGAAGAGATGCTGGACGGTCAGAAGGTAGTCAAGGTGTTCTGTCATGAGGAAAAGGCGCAGGCTGATTTCAAGGAACTCAATGACAGACTGCGCGACAGCGCCAACAACGCAAACAAATTCGCGAACATACTGATGCCCATAAACGGCAATATCGGCAATATCAGCTATGTGCTGTGCGCTTTGCTGGGCGCAGTGCTGATGATAAACAATGTCGGCGGCATAACTATGGGCAAGCTGACGGCTTTCCTGACGCTGAACAAGAACTTCACCATGCCAATAACCCAGATAAGCCAGCAGATGACATTCATCATAATGGCGACTGCGGGCGCGGGCAGAGTTATGGACTTGCTTGACCAGAAACCCGAAACTGATGAGGGCTATGTGGAATTCGTCAACGCTAAGATAGACCTGAACGGCGAACTGAAAGAGTGTGAAGAACGCACAGGCACATGGGCATGGAAACACCCTCACAAGGAGGACGGCACTGTTACCTATACCCGCATGAAAGGCGAGATAGTCTTTGACGGCGTGGATTTCGGGTATAACGATGACAAGATAGTTCTGCACGATGTCAAGCTGTTCGCAAAACCGGGTCAGAAGATAGCGTTTGTCGGTTCGACGGGTGCGGGCAAGACCACCATCACCAACCTGATAAACCGTTTCTACGACATACAGGACGGCAAGATAAGGTATGACGGCATAAACATCACCAAAATAAAGAAGCCTGCGCTGAGAAAAACGCTGGGCATAGTTTTGCAGGATACCCACCTTTTCACGGGTACTGTCATGGATAACATACGCTACGGAAATCTCAACGCCACCGATGAAGAATGCAGGGCGGCGGCTAAGCTGGCGAACGCTTCGGGCTTTATCGAAAAGCTGGAACACGGCTACGACACGGTGCTTACAGGCGACGGCGGCAATCTCAGTCAGGGTCAGCGTCAGCTTCTTGCCATAGCAAGGGCGGCAGTTGCAGACCCTCCTGTGCTGATACTCGATGAGGCGACTTCCTCCATAGATACCCGCACCGAAAAGCTGGTACAGGCAGGCATGGACGCACTTATGCACGGCAGAACGACCTTCGTCATCGCCCACAGGCTGTCTACTGTAAAGAATTCCGACTGCATAATGGTACTTGAACAGGGCAGGATAATCGAGCGCGGCACGCACGATGAACTTATAGACAAAAAGGGCAAGTACTTCCAGCTGTACACGGGCAGCTTTGCTAATTCATAATTCATAATTCATAATTCATAATGCTTAATTATTGACAAGCATTATAGCTTTGTTGTTCTGTCAGAAGAATGTATGATGATAAAATAATACCCGCAGGAATTGTTTTTCCTGCGGGTATTTTCTTGCATTCTTCCGACAAAAACGCAAAACTCGCGTACATGTCAATAATTATGTGGTATCTTTCGATAAAACAACGAAGCATAAATGCCTGTCAACAATTATGAATTATGAATTCTTAATTGTATTTACCCCTCCGATGAAGATGGGACTGCCGTTTTCGAGGTCAACTATAGCGAAAGCAAAGGGGCGGTTCAGATAGACATACTTTGGTTCTTCTATCTCTATGGCGGCTTCGCAGGTCATTTCAACGGCGGTGGCGGCGGCGGCTTTGGTGCCCTCGCGGTCTAACTCGATGTGGGTCTTGTGGAGAACACGGTTTATCTCAAGGTTGCCGTCAGCACAATCTGCCATGCCCGAAAAATCACCGCCCTCAAAGGGAAGCACCATGCCCATAGACTGCAATTCTTCGCTGAGTTCGTTGTCGTAGTCAAAGGTAAATTCGGGTATGCAGACATTTACATCTCCGCCTGCATCTGACGTGAACTTTCTGAGTTTTTCGCCGTCAAGAGAAGCGGCAAAGTCTGCGAGGTCTGTGCCCTCTTCGGGCAGGAGTGCCATAAAGCCGTATTCATACCCCATATATGGCTTGATGAAGCCTGTCACGCCGTCCTCCGCGATATAGTAGCCCTCTTCCGAGTACAGCATATCGACTCTTTCTTCTTCACCCTTTGAGTTGGTGAATTTATCATCGGCTTGTATCTGATAGTCATTATAAGGTTTAGCCCACTTGCCCTCAAATGCGATGGCGTTTATAAGATATACCATAGCATCATCGGGTATCTGGTCGATTATCGAGGGTATCATCTGCTTGGTCTGTTCGTTGACCCAGTTGTTTATGTCGGCAACGGTAGAGGTATCAAATGGCGCGAGGAAACTTTCAGCGCCGTAATAGTCACGCGCCTTGCCGCAGAAATCCTCAGACATTTTGATGCGTTCGGCATCATCGCGCACCCATACGGAATTTGCCACATTGAAGCTGACATCTTCCGCATTGTTGAAACGTGCCATACGGTACTGCATAGCGGTGTTCAGCTTGTCGATGGGTGTGCCGCCGAGAGTTTCTTCCATCTGGGTAAGGGTTTCGCCCTTAGCGCCGTTGGCAGTCATGCCCAGCGCCATCATAACGCTTTCGGGAGATATCATGGCATTCTTGCCCTCGCGCAGGTCATCGTCGCAGGTCTTGATGAAAAGTTCGGCGGCGTAATTATTGTAAGCCTCATAGAACTCATCATCGGGTTTTGTATCAGGTTCAGCCACAACTGTTTTTGAACTGCCGCCGGTAACATCTTCATCATCGGGAGTTGATTCATCGGGGGCAGGTTCATCGGGGGTGAGTACCGTTTCGGCGGTAGTGGTGGTCGTCTTGCTGTTGCCGTTGTTTTCAGCGGGACTTTCCTTGACCTCACCGCAGGCTGTCAGTGCAAGCATCATTCCTGCCACTGCCGCACAGACTATCTTCTTTAAATTTGTGTTCTTCATATTCTTTTCCTCCTGTTTTACTCATTTTTGTGTTGTTCTACATAAGTTTCTGTTTTTCCGCAGATGTTGTCTGTCTATTGTGTTATGGGCTGAAACTGCACGTTTTCGTATACTTCTTTGCCGAATATGTACAGCCTTGTACCGACGGTAAAGCCCATCTTATCGTCTTTTTCTGTGATAGCATGGGGCTTTTCGACCATATACAGCGCCGCTTTGTATCTGACTGTTCCGCCGTCTTTAAGTTGTATGGGGAAAGGTATCATCAGCACCGCCAATAAGACTGCCGCTGAAATAATTATCTGTTTGCGCATACGGTCACACCACCTCGTTTGTGTTGTCTGATATATATACGTATGGTGAGTGGGATTTTTATGGTGTGATATTCCACAAAGTTCAGATGTGAAATTTGTAAATATTAAACAAAAGCGTTTGTGTACCTCAGAAAAATACCCATATATAAGTTTTGCACCTGAGTATAAAAAGCACTCAGGTGCATTGTATTGATCCAGATCAGGATTTCAATTATACATTTATCTTTTGCAAAAATGTCTTGAATATTTCAACGATCTGGTCAGGTATCTTAGTATACATCATGTGGTCTTCATTTATTAAGTGTATCTCTGCATGGCAATGATCCGCATAGTCCTTTGCAGCCTGCTGCCACGAAAGTGCCTTTATCGGTGTTTTCATATTGCTTACGATAAAACATGACGGACAAGACAAATAGCCTGTACTATTCGCTTTTTCGGCATTTGCTTCTGCCAATAAAGACTCTTCAAATACCGCTTCACTTGTTATATTTTTATAGTATACTTCCTCATATGTGTGCTTTTCCTCTTCTGAAAGTTCATTACTGTTTAACAGTCCTGAGGCATTTACCGTTCTGTTCCTTAGCAGTTTATCTAATAAACCACGCTTTGAAATTTTTTGCATAAGTATCCTTGATCTTTCGATCATGGCTTTTTTCTTTTCATAGGGAATTTCTTTTGCCTGCGCTTCCATCATGTTTGGAAATCCCATATCAAGGCCAAGTACTGCTTTAATTTCTTCAGGGTAAGTATTTGCCCACCAGATCGCTTCAAATCCTGAATATGAATGTGGCGCAAGAACATAGGGCGGTTCAATATGCAGGGTCCTTAACGCAGTTCTGCTTTCTTCAACAAGGTTTTCGACAGTTCTTTCTGTTGTAGCTTTACCACTTAATCCGTAGCCAGCCTTTTCTACCACTGCGATACGGAACTTATCAGTCATTCTTTTATAAACAGGCTTATATTCGAGTGTTGGGCAGCCAACTCCTGAACCTGCCATAAAAATGATCGTGATATTGCCACTGCCTTTGGTATATACATTTATATCCGTATTTCCGATCTTTACAACAGTTCCATATTTTTTCATACTATCACCACTATATTCCGATCTCTTTAATCCATTATATCATGTGCAGGCGAAATCTCAATAAAAAGCCACAGAGCTTCTAAATCAGCCTGCACACATTAGTCTGCATTTTATTCCTTTGCCAGATACCAGCTTTCGCCCTCGCCTACCGATACTTCCATCGGCACTGTGAAGTTTACTGCATTTTCCATCTCTTCCTTTAAGATGGCTTTCGCTTTTTCCTTGTCATCGGGTGTGACTTCGATGATGAGTTCATCGTGTACCTGCAATATCAGCCTTGCGTCCAGCTTTTCGGCTTTAAGGCGTTTATAGACTTTCACCATCGCCATTTTGATTATGTCTGCCGCCGCGCCCTGTATCGGTGCATTCATCGCGGCGCGCTTGCCGAATGCCTGCATGACTTTATTTGTTGCCGCCAGTTCGGGGATATATCTGCGTCTGCCGAAAATGGTGGTGACATAGCCGTTCTTTATGCCGTCCTCAACGGTCTTGTCCATAAACTCGGAAACTTTCGGGAAGTTGTCAAGGTAGTTCTTGATGTACTGCTTGGCTTCCTTCACCGAAACACCGATATCTTTCGACAGCGAGAACGCCCCGATGCCGTAGATTATGCCGAAGTTTACCGCTTTTGCCGCAGAACGCATCTCTGGCAGTACTGCATCGGCGGGTATGCCGAACACCTGCGAAGCGGTCATGGTGTGTATATCAGTGCCGTCAGCAAAAGTCTTGCGCATGTTCTCATCGCCGCAGACTTCTGCCAGCACGCGCAGTTCTATCTGACTGTAATCGGCATCGAGGAAAGTATAGCCGTCCCCTGCCACGAAGAATTTGCGCATATTCCTGCCTATTTCTTTGCGGACGGGTATGTTCTGCATGTTGGGTTCGGTGGAACTTATCCTGCCTGTGCGGGTTTCCGTCTGCTTGAAAACACTGTGCACACGCCCGTCAGCCTCGACCTCTTTCAGCAGGCTGTCAACGTAGGTGGAGTTCAGCTTTGTCAGCGTGCGGTATTCAAGCACCAGCCCGACTATGGGGTGCTTGTCCGCCAGTTCTTCAAGAACTTCTGCGTTGGTGGAATAACCTGATTTCGTTTTCTTTTTTGCGGGCAGACCCAGTTTTTCAAACAGCACCTCGCCCAGCTGTTTTGGCGATGCTATGTTGAACTCGCCGCCTGCAAGGTCATATATCTGAGAGGTCAGCGCTTCGATGTCCTTTTTAAGCCCCTTGCCGAACTCGCGTATGCCGTCGGTATCGGCGCGTACACCATAGTGTTCCATAGATGCCAGCACTTCGCAGAGGGGCATCTCGACTTCGTTGAATAGTTTCAGCATCTCGGTCTGTTCAAGGCGGAGTTTCAGGTTCTCAGCCAGCGGCATTATGGTGCAGATGTCGGCAAATTCGCCCATATCACTGCGGTATGCCACCTTGTAGGTCAGGCTGAGGTTCTCGGTGGTGTACTCGCCCGCCTGTGAATTCAGCAGATAGCCCGCAAGGTCACAGCAGAAAGTCAGACCATTCAGATGTGTGCCGTTGTCAAAGGCGAATTTGTGCGCCTGTTTGCCCTCGAATGCGGTCTTTTCACAGCCGCTCTCGAAAAATCTCAGCACTATGCCCTCGAAATCCCAGTCACCCGAAGCTATGACATAAGCCTTGTCAGCAAAGAACACCTGCAATTTAGCGCCGTCAAATATGAATGCCGCTTTTGTGCCCTCAGTCATCTGTGAGATGGCATCATCGTTCAGCGGCAGACCTGTTTCGTATTTGGGCAGGTCTTTCAGTTTAAGGGCAGTTTCCTCAGCGGACTTCTGCGGCGTTTCGCTGTTTGCGCCTGTCAGTTTGAGCCTTTCAAGCAGTCTTAGCATCTCAAGGTCAACGAGGAGTTCTTTTGCCTTATCAGCATCGGGTGCGCCCAGCTTATAGAACGCTGTATCGCGTTCAACGGGTGCTTCAAGGCATATCTCAGCAAGAAAACGGCTGTCTATCGCGTCCTGATGACCCGCTTCCAGCTTGGCGCGGTTGCCCTTGGTTATGGTAAAGTTGTCAAGGTCGGCATAGAGTGCCTCAACACTGCCCGCCTGCTGTATGAGGTTGAGCGCAGTCTTCTCACCGATGCCCTTAACACCCGAAATATTGTCGGAGGTATCGCCCATCAGCGCCTTGACCTCTATCATCTGGCGGGGGGTAACGCCGTATTCCTCCATGATGCGGGCGGGGGTGTATATCTTGGTTTCTTTAGTGCCTGCCAGCCTTACCGTGACTTTATCCGACACCAGCTGAAAGCTGTCGCGGTCACCCGTGAGGATAAAGCATTCGTTGCCGCTGTCAGCAGCCGCCTTTGAGAGTGTGCCCAGAATGTCGTCGGCTTCATAGCCCTCACACTCCACCGTCTTTATGCCGAGAAGCCCTAAAAGCTGTTTTATCAGCGGCATCTGCTGTGCGAGTTCATCGGGCATGCCCTTGCGGTTAGCCTTGTAAGCGGCACTCGCCTTATGGCGGAAAGTGGGGGCGCGCAGGTCGAACGCCACAGCCACGCAGTCGGGCTGTACTTCTTCCAGTTCTTTCATGTAGATATTCATAAATCCCGTAATGGCGTTAGTGGGTATGCCTTTTGAGTTTGTAAGCAAGCGTATGCCGTAAAATGCGCGGTTCATGATGCTGTTGCCGTCAATGCAGAGTAATCTCATCGGTGTAACCTCCTGTGATGCAGAAATCATTCTTAAAAGTATTATACCACATATTGCCGTTTCATGCAACAATTTAGTGTACAAAAAAAGGTGGGAGCAAGCTCCCACCCTCGAATTTTATGCACAATATGTCAGCACAGAGAACGACTGTTCATGCCAATAATTATGAATTAAATTTAAGCCATGCCTGCGGTGATGATAGCCATCTTGTAGACCTCATCAGCGTTGCATCCTCTGGAAAGGTCATTGATAGGCGCATTCAGACCCTGGAGTATAGGACCGTAAGCCTCATAGCCGCCCAGTCTCTGTGCGATCTTGTAGCCGATGTTGCCAGCCTCGATCAGAGGGAAGATGAATGTGTTAGCCTGACCTGCTACCTTGCTGTCAGGGCACTTGGTCTTTGCAACTTCTGCGGAAACTGCCGCATCGAACTGGAACTCGCCGTCGATAACAAGCTCAGGATCGAGTTTTCTTGCTTCGATAACTGCATCGTGGCTCAGCTGAACAGTGCCGCCCTTGCCCGAACCGTAGGTGGAGAAGCTAAGTACAGCTACCTTAGGGTCGATGCCGAAGAAATCAGCAGTTCTTGCAGTTTCAACAGCTACCTCAGCCAGCTGTCTTGCAGCGGACAGAACAACGTTGCCGTCCTTGTCAAGTCTGTCAGTGTAACCCAGATTGATAGCGCAGTCGCCCATAGCTATCTTTTCTTCCTTGCCGTCCTTCTCACGGAAGAGTATGAAGGAAGAGCTTACCAGATTAGAGCCCTTCTTGGTCTTGATTATCTGGAGTGCAGGTCTTACAGTATCAGCGGTGGAATATGTAGCGCCGCCCAGCAGAGCGTCAGCCTTGCCTGCCTTAACGAGCATAGTGCCGAAGTAGTTGGACTTTGCAAGAGCAGCCCTTACTTCTTCCTCAGTCATCTTGCCCTTTCTCAGTTCTACCATCTGTGCTACAAGAGCGTCCATTTCAGGATAAGTAGCGGGGTCGAGTATCTCAGCACCGTCAATATTGAAATTGCCTGCGGCAGCAGCAGCCTTTACCTCGTCAACGTTACCGCAGAGTATAACGCCCATCAGACCCTCTTTCAGCAGTCTGTCAGCTGCGGTGAGTATACGTGCATCGCTGCCCTCAGTGAAAACGATGGTCTTCTTTTCAGCCTTAAGATTAGCTATCAGCTTATCGAACATTCCCATAATTTTAAACCTCCATGAGAAAAATATTTTACCCATCTATTATAGCACACTTCTTATGAAATTTCAAGGTCATTTTGAAATGGTTATCTTTTTTGCACATAAACATAACTTTTTAATTCGTGGTGGGATATCACTCTTCATCATACAGTCCCGTCTTCGCCATCGCATTTATCAGCCGCTCATAATTCAGCCCCTTTACGAGGTGGCAGCTGGAACGTTCTGCCGATGTGTACACCGAAAGGTTGCAGGTGCCGTTCATTCTCTGGAACGGATTGCGGGATATTTTTATCTTGCTTATGCGGTCGAGTCTGACAGCAGTACGGTGGAAACGGTAGAATTTGCAGTATGAAAGTACACAGTGCCCGCCGCCGAAGCCTGCTGCCGTGTTGAAAGCCGCATTTGTCTTGACCAGCACCAGCCACACCAGCGGTATCATGGAGATGACCGAAAGATTTGTAAGTGCGCTTTTCCAGTCGGGTATGGTCTTTACCACCATCTCAAACTGCGGTATCACCTCACAAAGGACTTTATACAGCACACCCGGCAGCAGACAGACCAACATCGGCAGCATCACAAAGCGCCGCAGGTCAGCCCAGCCTGTCCTGACATCGTACTCGACTTTCGGCACACCCGGCAAAAGTTGTTTTACCGAGTTTTCCGCCATAGCCGTTGTGGTTATGGGCACCAGCGCAGATAGTTCAAGGTGTCGCTTGCCGTAGCCTGTACAGTTTACCTGAACAGAGCATATCCCGAACAGCTTCATGAACATCGACTGCTGATAGTCGATGAAGTTTATCCTGTCGCGTACTATGACATGGCGGCGCTTTGTGCCTTTTCCGCTGCTTATCATCAGCAGGTCGGCGCAGCGGGTACAGCTGAACCCCCAGTGGCGCAGCAGGTTCGACAAAAAAGACACCAGCCAGCTGCCTGCCACCACCAGCGCGGCGACTATCAGATATTTCGGTATATGGACTGTCAGCTTTTCAAGTTCGGTGTTTACCCTTGCGAGAAATTGTTCTTCTATCTCGCGTCCGACTATGCGGTAAGCCTGATAGATGAAAGTAAGTGTCAGCAGCATGCCCGAAAGGGTCGATGAAAACAGCAGCGAGAAAATGAAAAGGCTCTTTTTGCGGGAAGTGTAGATATATTTAGGCTTGCTCCTGCACTTTGCCGTTGCCAGTTCATATATGCGGAAAGCCTGCTTCTGGCTGATATCCAGCCTGATGTCAGTATTTTGTATGCTTTTGGCATCGGTGTCGATATAGACGGTACACGCGCCGAGAAGTCTGAAAATATAGCCCTGACAAAGCGACATTGAAGACATCTCGCTGAAATAGACCTGTGTTTTCTCTATTCCGAAATAGCCTGTATGTGAGATGATGCTGTCCTCTTCTATTTCAAAGTAGACGAACACCCACCTCAGTATACCGTAGCCTATCATCACCGACAGCGAGAGGATATCGACCCAGTTGGTCTTTACCCAGTTCTGGAAATCAAAACGTGTAGCTATGAGATATTTCGCCAGCGGTATCAGCAGCAGCCAGATATAGCGGGCGATATACATTATTATCTTGACAGGGTGCTGCCGCCGCTTGAAAAAGCCGCTGATGCCCTTGTATTCGTCTGTCATTCTATTCTCCTGCTTCTGATGGAATTGTTGACCAGTTCGGCTATCTCTTCTGCATCGCGTCGGCTGAGGAATGGTATCACCAGCCGCGCCCCCAGTGCATTGAGTATAATGAAGTTCATGCCTGTCAGCCTGCCCAGCGGCAGCAGTATAGAAGTCACCGACCTGACGGCAGATGTCAGCATGAACTGTTTTGAAGTCACGATAAGACCGCCCTTAGCGGTTATCTCTTTGTTTGTAACGGTGTACTGCGCCTTGTGGAAATAAAAAGGCAGCACCAGTACCGCGAACAGTGCCGCTATGACCCACAGGGGCAGCAGCACGTAATAATCGGCAAAACCGTGAAAATTCGGCACATACTTATCTATCAGCGCCAGCACAAGATTAAGTGCAAATCTTATAAGCAGCAGAATGGCAGCCAGCAGCACATATATCAGCAGCAGCGGCTTTTTTGACAGCTTATATATTTTCATATCCTTTTCTCCTTAAGGTCGTTTACTATAAAATGCTATGTACATCATAAGAAAGTTATACATTATCAGTATAACACATTTTACTGTTGTTTACAAGTATC
>OCTW013431198.1_pt1 | contig 11671 bp, 6 predicted proteins | sample 1539671 | NCBI WGS metagenome assembly OCTW01 (sample SAMN02144230, study PRJEB22623) | gut metagenome | biome: sheep rumen | host: Ovis aries | place: New Zealand | reverse complement strand
CAATAACAGTTGTAGTTGTGTGCACTATTGCGATTGCAAAGGTACAACGATACTACAACTGCTACAACGTGTATTTCAACGAATGCTTACAGTGGAATGAGAAGGGGAGAGAATAAATCGGTTCATCTTCAGTAAAAAGAAAAATGTGTTTTTGAGGAAACATTAAGTCGTTTCATTCTGCAAAGTTTAGGTTTACGTTTACCCATGTATATATACATGAACCTCCAAACTTAAAGACTAACCAACAATCATCTGCTTCAAGTTTACTATACCTTATTATATATATAAGCATATCTAAACTTAAACCTAAACCAACAAAGATGGAATGCAACTATTTCTCTTTTTATTGAAAGTATGAAATAGATATGCAGCTTTAGTTTTTTTTGTTAAAATCAAACTCATTCTGCAAGAAAAACGTGCAGAATGAACGTAAAGTCAGAAGAAATCATTAACTTTGCAAACAAAGTTTGCAGAATGTGCTTTAAGGGATTATTTCCCTTCCAGAGTATGTGATGCAACTACAGTGAAAATGGTCTGGCAAAATGTTGACCAGATTGTTGACCAAATTGAGTAATAACCCTAAAATTAAAGATTGGATGAAGACTGATTTTATTACGTAAATGAATATTCCTGCAAAAAGAACGAATATCTTGCAGAAAAATGAATATTCTTGCGAAATATTGCGAGGCATCAACGTGCAGAACGTGCAGAATGCACGGAAATTGCAGCCCAAATGTTGATCAGTTCAAGCGCAAATCGTTGAAAATCAGCATATTAGCCTCAAAATTAGCCGCCGCCCAGGCTGCTGTTGAGGAGCAATTATCACTCTTACATAATGAAAGGACCTGTCCTTTTGGGCAGGTACTTTTTTTAGTCTCTATAAGAAGGCTTCCGATGATTTATCAATAAAAACGTCGTATAATGTGCGTTATTTTGCTGATTTGTTTGGAGGTTCAGAATTATTTCGGTATCTATGCCGCAGCGTCCAAGTTACTTAGTAAATATTGCTTGTATCTGGTTGGAAGTAATAGAGTGTAGCTAAGATAGAAGTATAAAATTATTTGTAATTTGTATTATGAAGAGAGTCCTTTTATTCATTCAATATCTGATCTTGGCTATTGCCGTTAATGCAACAGGCCAAGATGGTGACATCATATATATTGATGGTACCCGTTGGGAGTTGTTAGACAGACCAATATGTGTAGACTCTCTGCTATACCACGATTTAAAAGCCGTGCTACCCTCAGAACGATCCATTTCGACAGCTAACTGGGATGGATTCACCGCCTATTGGAGTATCAAGCAAAATGTGCTATATCTAGACAGCGTTCGAAGTGAGCACTATGACTCAGATACCAAGGAATTCATGGGCTGTCGCATTCCATCTGCTACTTTATTTCGTGTGTTCAAGAAATATGTCACGGGAGATTATATTGTGGGTAGTTGGCTGACAAGAGATATCCGCGTGGCCAAAGGCAAAAAGATTTACTATCAGCATATGGGTTTTGAGCGGAACTATGAAGAGGAACAAATCATTAGCATTGACAAAGGAAAAGTTACCGGAAAGAAGGTATATCACAATTACGTCATAGACGGATTTTCTTTTGATAAAGCTAAGGACAACGCTGAACTACGAAGGTTATTTCCGATACACATTGAACAATATCCTGAGCTGGCAAATGCCAAGCGCATCGTGTTCAGTATCAAAAAGGCTCGCGTAAATAGTCAAGGGAATCTTGTAGAATGTGAAGTAAAAGTCCTTACCCCCAACGATAATCAGCAACTTGCAACTGAGATGGAAGGTCTGTTGAAGGCTTATCATCCTTGGAGAGTTTCATTTATTAATGGCGAATACCGTGCCGATGGAATCGCTGGTTGGACGTTCCCATATCTGTTAGACAAATAAACTCCCCCACGTTTTTCGTAACTATGAGTGTTTGAAAACGTGCAGAATGTGTCGGATTTAAGGTGTCAGTACTTTACACTAAACATGAAAATAGCTGATAGTCAACATCCGTTAGCCGCCTCTTTGGACCCCGTTAGGAGCAAAAAATCTCACACTATATTTGCAAATGGACCTTTCCTTTTTGCTGGTCTATATCTTTTTCCTATGAGAGACATCCGACGATATAACGGCAAAAAAGCCGCAGATATGCGATATCTTGGGGTTTTATTTGGTGATTTGATAGTTTTTTGATATTTTTGCGGCATCATTTGTAGTGTTTTTCGCACAGAGTCCAAGGGCAATATGTAATACACGAAAGAGACAATTGGACAAACTCCCAACGAGACACTCCTGCTAATCTAAAGTTCTCTGACAATAGAGTATCCAAAGCAATTGCGGAGTGAATGTGAAACCAGAATAGTATACATTATTATAGATTATGGGTAGCATACCATTCATATCTACACTTTGTCGGTTCAGAAAGGCTTTTCTTTCAGTGCTTTTCTGCACCGTTCATGTATGTGTGTCGTATTCGCAGAAGTGCGTGGTCGTAGATGCGAAGACGGGTGACCCCGTTGTACATGCCAGCCTTTACAGTCGCGATAACGGGCAGTTCAAAGCCGTTATTAGTAAGGCTGATGGAACAGCCGTCGTCAACTTTCCCTTCAGGCGGCTTACGGTGTCGCATCTTAACTACGAACAGTTGGTTGTAGACCGGTTGCAAGACACCATCCGTCTGATGCCCAAGGAATACATGACTTCTGAGGTGGTGGTGCAGGAAACAGAGCCCGCATGGATACGCAGGAAGCTGAAAGACATCGTCAAGCAAAAAGACGAGCATTACTTCACGCGCGACATGATGCTCAACTATGACTACACCACGCAGAACATCGGCACCAATGCCTACTACCGCTACCGCTCAGAGGGCGTGCTACGGCTGAAGAACCCCAATGCTGAACGCTATTCCATCCACCAGCAGAGAGGCACCATCACCGCCAATGACTCAACAAAACTGACCGACATGGCCAACTTACGGCGAATGCTATATGAAGACTTTGTGACCGAGCTCGACAACAGTTTCATCCGTAGTCATCGCTTTGCCGTTAACGACGAGTATAAAGGAAACCCCGGCGAGGTGGAGCTTGCCTATCGTTTGCGAAAGGGAAAGGACGACCACGGCCGCATTGTCATCGACACGATACAGAACATCGTGCTGTCAGCGACTCGTATTTCAGGCACCGACGCCAACAAGGACCGCCATGTGTCGTCAACCATGCTGATGCTTGCGCGTCTCATTTCTGGCTATGTCATTACCGACTGGAACGTTGACTATTACGTGCGCTACACCCAGACGCGAGGTTCATGGCACCCGCTGGAAGTGCGCTATAAGTTCTATTTCCGTGGCAAGGAATATACGACAGACACGCATGAAGAAGAGTTCAATAAGGAAACGGGAGGTGGCTTCACCAACATGGAGGCACAGATGAGCATCCTGCCATTAACCACGATGCCCGAAGAGGAGTTGAAGTTGCTGGAACTTCCCAAGTCGTGGTACATCAGGTTCAATTCCGATGAAGACCGTGCCAGGGAGATTGAACTCGCACACATGCCCGCAACCTTCTCGTTCTTCTGATAGAAATTGTCTCCAACGTCTTTGAGGACACATTTGGCAGATGGGACGTTTTAACTATAAAAGAAGGGGCTCGCAAGACACGATGCTGGTCTTGCGAGCCCTTCTTTTCTGTTGTAGCGCAGCGGCTTAGTAGCTACGGGCAATGATGACGCGAGCCTTCGATGGCTTTCCGCTTACCATGTCGACACCAGGTGTCTGCTCCACGCCAAAAGGCACGCAGCGAATTGTAGCCTGCGTTTCTTCCTTGATGCGTGCCTCCGTCTCGGCGGTGCCGTCCCAGTGGCAGAGGAAGAAGCCGCCGTCCTTGACGCGCTCCTTGAATTCTTCGTAGTTGTCGCATTCATAGATGCGTGCGTCGCGATAGGACTGCGCCTTCTTGAAGATGTTCTGCTGTATGTCCTCAAGCAGCTTCTCCACATACTCCACGATGCCTTCAATAGGACGCGTCTCTTTCTCAAGCGTGTCGCGGCGCATCACTTCGAGCGTTCCGTTCTCGAGGTCTCTACCTCCCATGACGAGTCTTACGGGAACACCCTTCAGCTCATAGTCGGCGAATTTGAAGCCCGGACGTTTGTTGTCGGCGTCGTCATACTTCACGCTGATGCCAGCCTGTCGGAGTTCGTCGATAACGGGCTGCAGACGCTCGCTGATGGCAGCCAGCTGGTCGGCACCTTTCGTGATGGGTACGATGACTACCTGTATGGGAGCAAGGCGCGGCGGTAGCACGAGGCCGTTGTCGTCGCTGTGGGTCATGATGAGCGCTCCAATGAGTCGCGTGGAAACTCCCCATGATGTTGCCCACACGTATTCGGGCTTGTTCTCCTTGTTGAGGTAGGTCACATCGAAGGCCTTGGCGAAGTTCTGTCCCAGGAAGTGGCTGGTACCGCTCTGCAGAGCCTTTCCGTCCTGCATCATGGCCTCAATGGTGTAGGTGTCGAGTGCACCGGCAAAGCGCTCTGTCTCGCTCTTCACACCTTGCACCACAGGCACGGCCATCCATTCCTCGGCAAACTTAGCGTAGACCTTCAGCATCTTCTGTGCTTCCTGTTCGGCCTCCTCGCGAGTGGCATGAGCCGTGTGGCCCTCCTGCCAGAGGAATTCAGACGTGCGGAGGAAAGGACGTGTACGCATTTCCCAGCGCATGACGTTGCACCACTGGTTGCACATCAGTGGCAGGTCACGCCATGAGTGTATCCAGTTCTTGTAGGTGTTCCAGATGATGGTCTCACTTGTGGGGCGCACGATGAGTTCTTCTTCGAGCCGTGCAGCGGGATCTACCTCAACGCCGCTCTTGTCTTCCTTGGCGCGCAGACGATAGTGAGTCACCACGGCACATTCCTTGGCAAAGCCCTCCACATGCTCGGCTTCACGCGACAGGAAGCTCTTCGGAATGAGCAGGGGGAAGTAGGCGTTCTGTGCGCCTGTCTCCTTGAACATCTTGTCCAGCTGCTGTTGCATCTTTTCCCAGATGGCATAGCCATAGGGCTTGATAACCATACAACCACGCACTGCCGACTGCTCAGCGAGGTCGGCCTTCACCACCAAGTCGTTGAACCACTGGCTATAGTTCTCGCTCCGCTTGGTCAAATCTTTCAGTTCTTTTGCCATGTCTATATATTATTAATTCAAGTTTCGCATTCGCTCAACTTCTAGGAGTTACAGGAGTTCTCTGCTGCAGAGAACTCCATCAACTTGCGAAAGTTGAGTTTTTTGTTCTACATTTTCATTTCGGGATGCAAAAGTACGAAAAAAGCGCGTAATAGACGAATGATTAAAGTTTTTTATCGCATTCGTGGGGATATTTGATGTACATCGTTCTAAAATGGCAATTGTGAATTGTTAAAAAACTGTAGTCATCATCTTGACAAAAGTCAACATTTTATGTGATGCGGCAGGAATAAAACAGAGAAAATCTTTGTGTGTTGTGTTTTTTTTCCTACCTTTGCGCTCAGATTTTTATTTATTCTTAATTTTTTTTTAATACCGAAATGAAAATGCAGAAAAGATTATGCTTTCTGGTGGCTATGGTCCTGATGGTATGTACATCGGCTATGGCTCAGGTTACGACATCGAGCATGAACGGTAAGGTGACCATCGGCTCTGCCTCGGGCGAAGCTGTGATTGGTGCAACCGTTCAGGCTGTTCACGAACCTTCGGGCACACGTTATGCAGCGGTGACGAATGTTGATGGCTTGTTCAACATTCAGGGTATGCGTACAGGCGGTCCCTATTCTGTTACTGTCAGCTACATCGGTTTTCAGACGAAGACCCTTCGTGGCATCACACTCCAGCTGGCAGAGACCTACAATCTCCAGGTGTGGCTTTCTGAAGATGCCACCGAGCTGACAGAGGTGGTGGTGACAGGAAAGGCATCGAAGTTCGCAGTAGAGAAGACAGGTGCTGCCACAAACATCACCAATGCGCAGATTGTCAATCTGCCAACCGTGAGCCGCAGCATTACCGACGTTACGCGTCTGTCGCCTTATGGCGGCAACGGAATGAGCTTCGCCGGTAGCGACGGCCGTCTGGCCAACTTCACGGTCGACGGCTCAAACTTCAACAACAACTTTGGTTTGTCGAGCAATCTGCCTGGCGGTGGCAACCCCATTAGTATCGATGCTATCGAGGAGATGCAGGTGGCAATCGCACCCTATGATGTTCGTCAGACAAACTTCATTGGCGGTGGTGTCAATGCCATCACGAAATCGGGTACCAACACGTTCCGTGGCTCTGCCTACATATACCATCAAAACGAGAACATGCGTGGCGATGCCATTGAGCGCGAACAAATCAGCGGTGCACGTGCAAAAGACCAGGTCACCACTTACGGCATGACTCTTGGCGGTCCCATCATCAAGAACAAGCTGTTCTTCTTCGTGAATGCCGAAATGGTTAAAATCCCCACCGTTGTCAATCGCTGGCGCGGCTCGAGAAACGGCGAGGCCAATGCCGATGACTATATCTCTCGCACCACGTTGAGCGACCTGGAGGCCGTTTCCAACTATATGCGCGACCATTATGGCTACAATACCGGCTCGTACAACAATTTCCCTGCCGACGAGAACAACTACAAGGTGCTGGCGCGTCTGGACTGGAACATCTCCGACATGCACCACCTTGCACTCCGCTACAACTATACGAAGAACCGCTACTGGTCTTCGCCCAATGCTTCGTCTATGGATGGTGGCACACGTATGCCTAATGCCCGTATGTCGCAGAAGTCCATGTCGTTTGCCAACTCCATGTATGCCATGGACAACCTGGTTCATTCATTCTCGTTCGACCTGAACAGCCGTCTTTCCGACAACCTGTCGAACCAGTTCCTGGCTACTTTCTCCAAACTCGATGACGTCCGCGACTCTGAATCATCGGAGTTCCCCTTCATCGACATTACGAAAGAGTCAGACAACTATATGGCTCTCGGCTATGAGCTCTTCACATGGAACAATGCCGTGCACAACACCATCTGGAACTTCAAGGACGACATCACTTACTATGTCGGCAAGCACAAGATTACCGCAGGTGCCATGTTCGAGCATCAGATGGCCGACAACCAGTACATGCGTAACGGCACCGGCTATTACCGCTATAACTGGGAGGATGGCATGTCGGTGGCCGACCTCTTCAACCAGACGCCTGAGGTGTTCTGTCTTACCTATGGCTACGGTGGCGAGACAAAGCCTGCCGCACGTGTACAGTTCAACAAGGCCGGCATATATGCCCAGGATGAATGGAACATCACCAACAAGTTCAAGTTCACCTACGGAACACGTATCGACGGTTTGTTCTTCAACAACACCGACCTGATGACCAACAACGAGATTTACAAGCTCGACTATAACGGACGCCACATCGACACCGGCAAGTGGCCTGGCAACAGCATCACGCTGTCGCCGCGTATCGGCTTCACCTACGATGTCTTTGGCGACAAGTCGCTGAAGTTGCGTGGTGGTACCGGCTTCTTCTCTGGCCGTCTGCCTCTCGTCTTCTTCACCAATATGCCTACCAATGGCGGACTGGTGCAGTATCAGGCTCAGCTGAGTGCAAAGACCAAGGTGTGGGATGGCAAGACAAATGCGCCGACAAAGGGATATGAGAATTATGTCGGAGCCTATACCACCGACAACAACGGAAACCGGTTTGTCGACATGAGCCAGTTTGCCGGCGGCCCCATCGTCGGCATAGGAGCATTGAAGGACAAGCTCTTCGCCATGGGTTATCCGCAGAACGTGTCGCCCGAAGACGGCACGCTGCCTTCTGCCATCTCTGCCGTCGACCCCGACTTCAAGATGCCTCAGGTGTGGAAGACCTCTCTCGCCGTCGACTATCAGTTCCCCGTCTCGTTCCCGTTCTCCATCACGCTTGAGGGTATCTTCAACAAAACCATCAATGCCGTATGCATCTCTGACTGGAGCATACCCAGCGTAGGCGGATTCTCGCGTTTCAACGGTGTCGACAACCGTCCCATCTATCCCGCAGGCTTCCGCACCAATACCAAGGCATTCGTTCTTGAGAACACCAGCAAGGGCTATGGCTGGTCGGCCAATGTTACCTTGAATGCCCAGCCCGTTGAGTGGATGAGCGTCATGGCTGCCTATACGCACACTGTGTCCAAGGAAATCACCGGTATGCCCGGCTCTGCTGCCGAGTCAGCCTTCACCTATGTGCCTACATCCGAAGGCCCCAACAACATCCATCTTCACAACTCGCAGTATGTAACGCCCGACCGCTTCGTGGCCAATGCCACCATTCACGACAGGAGCGGCAACCACTACTCCCTCATCTATGAGACATGGCGTGGCGGTTACAACTACTCCTACATGATGGCCAACGACATGAACAGCGACGGCTACAACTACGACGCCCTCTACATTCCTACCGACCGCGAGGTAGCCGAAAACCAGTTCCGCTTCGTGTCGGCCGACGACCGCCAGCGCTTCATGGACTATGTGCACAACAATGACTACCTGAGAGGACATCAGGGAGAATATGCCGAGCCCTATAGCGTCTACTCGCCATGGGTTCATCGCATTGACTTTGCCTACAAGCACGACTTTGTGCTCAACGTTGGAAAGACCATGCACCGTCTTCAGCTCAGTCTTGACATGAAGAACGTCCTCAACTTCTTCAACTCGTCATGGGGAGTCAGCAAATACCTCAATCCCGAAATCGGTACCGATGCACGCATCCTCAAGTACGAAGGTGTCGATGCTGATGGCTATGCCACATTCTCTACGCCTTCTTCCATACATGCCAACACCAAGACATGGGTGCCCAACCACTCCCTCGGTCAGTGCTGGTATGCATCAGTGGGTATCAAGTACATCTTTAACTAATAATCTTGAAAGAACATGAAACTCAGATATTTATTTCCATCACTTATCGCAATGGCAGCCATGTTCGTTGGCTGCTCAGACGACAACGACCCCACTTATCTTGACGAGGTTCGTCTTTCGTCGTCATATATTGCCATCGATGCTAATGGCGGTTCAACCACCATTACGGTTGACGCTAAGACCGACTGGGCGTTAGAGAAGATTTTCCCGGTCGTCACGACCAATGCCAACGGCGAGAAAGAAACCACATACGTAGAGCTGCCCTCTTGGCTCCACGCCAGTCAGCTGTCAGGCACGGCAGGGCAGAGCCAGGTCACCTTCTCCGCCGATGCTACACTCGACGGCCGCACAGCAGAGCTTCAGCTTGTCTGTGGCGGAAAGACACAGCACATCAACGTCATCCAGGGACTTTCCACCGTCTCCGATGCCACCTGTGCCGAGGTCATCGCAGGGCCCGACAGCAAGACCTATCGTGTAACGGGTACTTGCACCTCCATTGTCAACACCACATACGGCAACTGGTATCTCACTGACGACACCGGACAGATATACATCTATGGTACGCTCGATGCCAAAGGAGCCACCAAGAACTTCCTGAGCCTTGGTCTCGAAGTGGGCGACATCGTCACTGTTGAAGGCCCCAAGACCACCTACGGAACCACCGTCGAGCTTGTCGACGTCACCGTTGTCAGCATCCAGAAGTCACTCATCAAGGTCGACTCCCTCAGCGTGGCCGATGGTGTTCTTCCCCTTGAAGGAGGAGAAATCACTGCATACCTTTCTTGTAAGGGCGATGGCGTTACAGTGGAGGTTCCCGAAGACGCAAAGGACTGGCTTTCCATCAGTGCCATCAATTCGGGCGCCCAGCCAACCGTCACCTTCAGTGCCGCTGCCAACAATGGCGGCGACCGCTCAACCACTGTTGTCTTCAAGACATCCAGCGACGGCAAGGAGTACACGTCAGAGGTGTCAATCAGCCAGAAAGGCGCTATCGTGGCAGCCACCGTCGCAGAATTCCTTGAAGCACCAGTCGGCGACACACAGTACCGTCTGACGGGAATCATCACCTCCGTCGCCAAGGCACAGTATGGCAATGTCTATCTGCGCGACTTCTCCGGCGAGGTGTATGTCTATGGCATTGGCGCTTCCGGCGACTTCGAGAAATTTGGACTGAAGGAAGGCGACATCGTCACGCTTGTGGGCAAGCGCGGAGAGTACAAGGGCGCTGCCCAGATGACAGGCGCTGTCTGCGAGAGCTTCATCTCCGTGCAGGAAGTCTCGCTTGACGAGTTCCTCACCAAGCCCGATGCCACCGATGTATATTATAAGGTGACTGGCACGGTCGATGAGATTGCCAATGAAACCTACGGCAACCTCTACCTGAAGGATGGCAGCACACGTCTTTATGTCTATGGTTGCTATCCGGGCTGGGGCGCAGCAGGCGATGACCGCAAGAATTGTCTTGCTACGAAGGAGATAGCTGTCGGCGACAAGCTCACCGTCATCGGACCGAAGTCCACCTATAAGGACACGCCTCAGGTGAACGGAGGCTTGTACTTCTCGCATGAGAAAGCGCAATAAGCACTTTATCGAGAATTATACTTCAAAAAACCGGGTATTGCTTGGCAGTATCCGGTTTTTTCCCTATTTTTGCACAATGTAACCCGTTCAGAATAGGTGTACTCGCACTTATCACCTATCGCTTAGGCATCCCCTCGGGTGCTTCGAGGCCACTCACTTGATTCATTAACCCTTAAACAACAATAATCATGAAAATTGACTTTCAGAAAATTGAAGAAACCATTGTTCCTAACTTCAAGGGAGGCGAGGGACGCTACATCATGAAGCACTACACCGACGACAAGGTGAAGATCATGTTTGGACGTCTGGAACCCGGATGTTCCATCGGTCTGCATCGTCACGACCAGAATTCCGAAATCATGTACATTCTTTCAGGCGTGGCCACCTATGTCTTCGAGGGAGAAGAAGAGACGGTGCTGCCAGGTCAGGTGCATTACAACCCGATGGGGAAGGAGCACACGCTGATGAACAAAGGTACGGAAGACCTTACGTTCTTTGCTGTTGTTCCAGAGCACCATTGAACAGCTAGGAGGGGAGAAAGACCCCGAAAACCTCCCCCAGCCCCTCCGAAGGAGGGGAGCCCAGTAGAGCAGCGTCTGCCCGGTAGGCCCTCCCCGAAAACCTCCCCCAGCCCCTCCGAAGGAGGGGAGCCCGGTAGCGCAGACGTCTGCCCGGTAGGCCCTCCCCGAAAACCTCCCCCAGCCCCTCCGAAGGAGGGGAGCCCAGTAGCGCAGACGTCTGCCCGGTAGGCCTCCCTCCCTTCGGGAGGGCAGGGGTGGGTTTTAGGGCTCCACATCATCCTGCTCCTCTTCTTCCTCCTTCTTCTTCTCGTAGGCGTCGCCCGCGATCTTGGTGTTGATGTCGGCGAAGTCGTAGCGCTGCATCAGTCCGGTCGACGTGAGGTTGACGTCGTCCTTCTTCGACTTGTTGGGCAGGAAGCGCAGCTGGCAACGGGTGATGTGCTTGGTGGCGTTGAACTCCGAGACGGAGTCGGTGCCCTCGGAATGGAGCGCCAGATAGAAGGTGCCCATGTCTCCGAACTTAACCGTGTAGCCCTCTCCGAGCTTCTCCATGATGCAGTCCAGTAGCTTTGTTCCGACGCCTATGCAGACGTCCTCGGTGTAGACGGAGCCGTGTGAGGCGATGTGTCGGCAGAGCTGCTTCCAGGTCATGTTG
>OCTW011598061.1_pt1 | contig 11672 bp, 8 predicted proteins | sample 1539671 | NCBI WGS metagenome assembly OCTW01 (sample SAMN02144230, study PRJEB22623) | gut metagenome | biome: sheep rumen | host: Ovis aries | place: New Zealand | reverse complement strand
AGCACCTATGGCTGATGCATTAAACAAGTATGCTGAGATTCAATCAGGTATTATGTGTACAATCCACGCTTACACAGGTGATCAGATGACACTTGATGGCCCACAGCGTAAGGGTGACTTAAGAAGATCACGTGCAGCTGCAGTTAATATTGTTCCTAACTCAACAGGTGCTGCTAAGGCTATTGGTCTTGTAATTCCTGAGTTAAACGGTAAGTTAATCGGTGCAGCACAACGTGTTCCTACACCTACAGGTTCTACAACAATTCTTACAGCTGTAGTTAAGGGTAAGGATGTTACTGTTGACGGAATCAACGCTGCAATGAAGGCTGCTGCAACAGAGTCATTCGGATATAATGAAGATGAAATCGTATCAAGTGATATCGTTGGTATGAGATATGGTTCATTATTCGATGCTACACAGACTTTGGTTAATAAGGTATCTGATGATTTATATGAAGTACAGGTTGTATCTTGGTATGATAATGAGAATTCATACACATCTCAGATGGTTCGTACAATTAAATACTTCTCAGAGTTAGCTTAATAATAGCTTTTAATTATGACCATTAAGGTCCGGTCTTTTGGATCGGACCTATTTTTGTATAATCCTAAGGCATATTGAATAATGGAGGGAATAATATGGGACTTAATAAGAAGACAGTAGATGATATTAATGTTAAAGGGCTTAGAGTTTTATGCCGTTGCGACTTTAACGTGCCAATTATTGAGGGAAAGATTACAGATGAGAATCGTCTGGTTGCTGCACTTCCAACAATTAAGAAGCTTGTAGCAGACGGTGGTAAAGTAATTCTTTGCTCACACCTTGGTAAGCCAAAGGGAGAGCCAAAGCCGGAGCTTTCACTTGCACCAGTGGCTAAGAGGCTTGCAGAATTACTTGGACAGGAAGTGAAGTTCGCTCCTGATAATGAAGTAGTTGGACCTAACGCCAAGGCAGCTATCGAGGCAATGAATGATGGTGATGTTGTTCTTCTTGAGAATACTCGTTATAGAATAGAAGAGACTAAGAATGGTGAAGCATTCTCTAAAGATCTTGCTTCTATATGTGATGTGTTCGTTAATGACGCATTTGGAACAGCTCACAGAGCTCATTGTTCTAATGTAGGTGTATCTTCTCTTGTAGATACAGCTGTTGTAGGTTACTTAATGGAGAAGGAGATTAACTTCCTTGGAAATGCTGTTGAGAATCCTACAAGACCATTTGTAGCAATACTTGGTGGTGCTAAGATTGCTGATAAGCTTAATGTAATTAATAATTTACTTGAGAAATGTGATACATTAATTATTGGTGGTGGAATGGCATATTCCTTCCTTAAAGCGCAAGGATACGAGATAGGTCTTTCATTATGTGATGATTCTAAGCTTGATTATTGTCTTGAAATGATGGATAAAGCTAAGAAGGCTGGTAAGAAATTATTATTACCTATCGATGTTGTTACTATCAAAGATTTCCCGGATCCTATTGATGGACCTGTTGAGACTTCAGTTCATAATTTTGATGATATTCCATCTAATGAGGAAGGATGCGATATCGGACCTAAGACTGCAGCATTATATGCAGAAGAGGTTAAGAATGCTAAGACTGTTGTATGGAATGGACCAATGGGACTCTTCGAGAATCCTTCACTTGCTAAGGGTACATTAGAAGTTGCCAAAGCACTTGCTGAATCTGATGCAACAACAATAATCGGTGGTGGTGACTCTGCTGCAGCTGTTAACCAGATGGGACTTGGCGACAAGATGAGCCATATCTCTACAGGTGGTGGTGCTTCCCTTGAATTCTTAGAGGGTAAGGAACTCCCAGGTGTAGTATGTGCTAACGATAAGTAATTCTTTAGAACCAAGCCAGTTTGAACCTTGGTTCTGAATGATTGTGAAGAAAATTATAATTTTTAGGAGGATATTAGAAATGAGTAGAAGAAGAATTGTAGCAGGAAACTGGAAGATGAATAAGACACCAAGTGAAGCTGTAGCTTTAGTTAACGAGTTAAAGCCACTTGTTGCTAATGATGATGTGGACGTAGTATATTGCGTGCCTGCAGTTGACATCGTACCTGTTGTTGAGGCAGTTAAGGGTACAAATGTTAAGGTTGGTGCTGAGAATCTTTATACAGAAGATAAAGGTGCTTACACAGGTGAGATTTCTGCTGACATGCTTGTTGATGCAGGCGTTGAGTATGTAGTAATCGGTCATTCTGAGAGAAGAGAGTACTTTAACGAGACAGATGAGTTCCTTAACAAGAAGGTTAAGAAGGCTATTGAGAAAGGCCTTACACCAATTCTTTGCTGTGGCGAGACATTAGAACAAAGAGAGATGGGCGTTACTATGGATTGGATTCGTCTCCAGATTAAGTCAGATTTGGCAGGTGTTGCAGCATCTGACGTTGCTAAGCTTGTAATTGCTTATGAGCCAATCTGGGCTATTGGAACAGGTAAGACTGCTACATCAGACCAGGCTGAAGAAGTATGTGCAGGTATCAGAGAGTGCGTAGCAGAGATGTATGATCAGGCTACTGCAGATGCTGTTCGTATTCAGTATGGTGGATCTGTTAATGCAGGAAATGCCAAGGAATTATTCTCTAAGCCTAATATTGACGGTGGTCTTGTAGGAGGCGCTTCACTTAAGGCTGACTTTGGCGATATCGTTAATGCATAGTTTGATATAGGATGATTTCTATTTGCATTTAATGACAGGGGGACGGTCCTTTTGTCAACTTTCACTCATAAAAAGTTGACAAAAGGACCGTCCCCCTGTCATTATGCAAAATGTGATAAAACCATTGTGTTTGCGTGTGTTTTTTGACAATTATTATCGTGTCGAAAATGTGCATAGTATGATATAATCGTCTAGTATGCAATATTTTGTGGATTTATAAAATATTATTATTAAACATTTATGAAAGCAAAAATTAGAATTAGTATATTATTTGCTTTGTGTATAACAGCATTTGGTCTATGTGGCTGTGAAGCAGGCAAGGCAGAAGCATCTAATATGACGAAGATACAACTTGAATATGAACTTTCTAAGTATGATTCAAGCTATGAGAAGATTTTAGCTGTTTGTACCAAAGAATTTGCTGGTAATCATCCTATTGACGAGAATTTTATGGGATGGTTTATAAGTCGTTATGGAGATGCGGCTCTTGATACAATTGTGGCGAAAGAAGAATTTGTTGATCCTGATATCTGGTACAACATAACAGGAAAAAGTATTCATGTACTATGGTATGAATATTCTGCAGAGACAGGACTGGATACGTACAATAATCTTCGTACGCATGTTGTTAATACAAAGTCTGTTGACAATGTTGTATTTGATATTGCCGGTGATGTATCACTTGCGGAAGGTAAAGCGACAACTAATTATATGTATGACCAGAAGAACGGTCTTATTGATTGTTTTGATGATAATATGCTTGATGCTATAAATGATAGTGACATTTTCATTGTTAATAATGAATTTGCATATACAACTCGAGGTGATGCTATCGTTGAGAAGTATTACACATTTAGAGGAAATCCTGATTTAATTAATGAATTGAAGCATATTGGCGTAGATGCTGTAACTATTGCTAATAATCATGTATATGATTATAGAGAAGAGGGCTTTCTTGATACTCTTAGAAGCCTTGAAGATTACAAGATGCCTTATGTTGGCGCAGGAAGAAATCTTGAAGATGCAAAGCAACCAATTTACTACATAGCTAATGGTCGTAAGATTGCTATTGTAAATGCTACTCAGATAGAGAAGAATCAGAATTTTACGAAAGAAGCAACAGAAGATGAAGCTGGCGTATTAAAATGCCTAGAGCCAGAAGAATTCATTGATGAGATAGAGAAAGCTAAGAAAAATTCAGACTATGTTCTTTGCATTTCCCATTGGGGAACAGAATATCAGGCAAAATATGGTAAAGATCAGGAAAAACTTGCCAAACAATTTGCTGAAGCTGGTGCAGATGTAATTATAGGTGGTCACCCTCATGTATTACAGGGAGTGGATTATATTGACGATGTGCCTGTATATTATAGTCTTGGTAATTTCTTTTTCTCCCTTGACGAGAAGATGCCTGAGAGCTTTGAGACGGGGCTTGCAAAGATTAGTATAAACAGAGATGGTGATATTAAAGCAAGCTTTATACCATGTCGTTTCGATGATGGCGTAATTAGTCTTGTCGTTGATAATAAAGAAGCTCAGAAGATTTATTCGGAGCTTAACAGAGTATCTGGTGATGCCAGATTTGATAACAATGGTTTAATTATTAAAAAATAATATAAAGAGAGGAATTCAAGTAATGAAAAAACCAACAGTATTAATGGTATTAGATGGATATGGATTAAATGATAATCCTAAGGGAAATGCTATTGCAATGGCAAACACTCCTAGAATGGACGACCTTATGAAAAATTGTCCATTTGTTAAGGGTAACGCTTCCGGTCTGGCAGTGGGACTTCCTGACGGACAGATGGGTAATTCCGAAGTGGGACACATGAATATTGGTGCCGGAAGAATTATATACCAGGATTTGACGAAGATTACAAAGGAGATAGAAGACGGCACTTTCTTCGAGAACAAGGTGCTATTAGAAGCAATTAATAATTGTAAGAAGAATAATTCTGATTTACATTTATGGGGACTTCTATCAGACGGAGGAGTTCATTCTCATAACACACATCTATATGGTCTTCTTGAGATGGCTAAGAGAAACGGCCTTGAAAATGTATATGTTCATGCCTTTCTTGACGGAAGAGACACGCCTCCTGCATCAGGTAAGGATTATGTGGCTCAGCTTGAGGATGAGATGGCTCGAATTGGAGTAGGTAAGGTCGCTTCCCTGTCCGGTCGTTACTATGCAATGGATAGAGATAATAATTATGACAGAGTTAAGAAGGCTTATGATTCACTTGTGTTTGGCGAAGGTGTTAAGGATACATCAGCTACTCACGCTATGCAAGCAAGCTATGACAAAGATGTAACAGATGAGTTTGTTCTTCCTACTGTTATTGTTGATGAAAATGGTAATCCATTATCCCTTGTTAAGGAGAATGATTCCGTTATATTCTTTAATTTCAGACCTGATAGAGCACGTGAGATTACAAGAGCCTTTTGCGATGATGATTTCAAGGGATTTGAGAGGGACTTTATCAAGCTTACTTATGTATGCTTCAAGGATTATGATGAGACAATCCCTAATAAGTTAATAGCATTTCCTAAGGAGGAGATTGTTAATACATTCGGTGAATTCTTGGCTAATAACAACCTAAAGCAGCTTCGTCTTGCAGAGACTGAGAAATACGCCCATGTAACATTTTTCTTCAACGGAGGAATAGAAGACCCTAATAAGTTCGAGTCAAGAATACTCGTTGATTCGCCAAAAGATGTGGCAACCTATGACTTAAAGCCAGAGATGAGTGCTCCGGAAGTTGGAATGGACCTTGTTGAAGCCATTAAGTCTAATGATTATGATGTTATTGTAATTAACTTCGCAAACCCTGATATGGTAGGTCATACTGGTGTAATTGATGCTGCAATTAAAGCAGTTGAAAAGGTTGACGAGTTAGTGGGCAAAGCTGTTGATGCCGTAAGAGAAGTAGGCGGTGTAATGTTCATTTGCGCAGACCACGGCAATGCTGAGAAGATGATTGATTATGAGACAGGAGAGCCTCATACAGCACATACAACCAATCCTGTTCCGTTTATCTTAGTTAACGGAGATGACAATTGGAGTCTTAAGGAAGGCGGACGCCTCGCTGATATTGTCCCTACCTTAATCGACATTATGGGTATGGAACAACCTAAGGAAATGACAGGAGAGTCTCTACTAATTCGTAGCTAGTGATAAGTTATATAATATATATTATGTCATTTTATAGTATGAGATATATCATTTCAGGCACGCTCTCGCTGCCTTCAGAACACCTGAAATAATATATTCATACTATTAAAATGACATGATAAGTATTATATATACAGCCACCGGTATGTCTAATGTATTATCTAAGGTGCTCTGAGACCGCCGGCACTTAATGAATTGCGTAGCAATGAATTTAGTACCGCTGCGTGGCGAAGGCAGCGAGAGCGTGCCTAAGATAATATATTAGACATACCGGTGGCGTACGGATAGAATATTAATTCAATTATATAAGGAGAATAGATATTATGAAGCCAATAAAAGAAGGTAAAGTAAGAGAGATGTACGATAATGGGGACACATTGATATTAGTTGCGACTGATAGAATCAGTGCTTTTGATGTTATTCTTAAGAATAAGATTGTAGATAAGGGCGCAGTACTTACCCGTATGAGCAAGTTCTGGTTCGACTTAACTAAAGATATCGTTCCTAATCACATGATAAGCATTGATACTAAGGATATGCCAAAGTTTTTCCAGTCAGGTGATTTCAATGGCAATGCCATGATGTGTAAGAAGCTTGATATGCTTCCGATAGAGTGTATTGTTAGAGGATATATTACAGGTTCCGGATGGAAGAGCTATCAGGAAAATGGTACAGTCTGTGGTATTAAGCTTCCTGATGGTCTTGTAGAATCAGAGAAATTACCAGAGGCTATATATACTCCGTCCACCAAGGCAGAATTAGGTGATCATGACGAAAATATTTCTTATGAAAAGTCAGTAGAAGTTCTTGAAAAAGCTTATCCTGGCAGAGGAGAAGAGCTTGCTAAGAAGATTAGGGATTATACTTTGAAACTATATAATACTTGTGCTGATTATGCACTCAGCAAAGGTATTATTATCGCAGATACCAAATTCGAATTTGGTCTTGATGAGAATGGAGAAGTTGTTCTTGCAGATGAGATGCTTACACCGGATAGTTCCAGATTCTGGCCTGAATCTGAATATGTTGAAGGAAAGAGTCAGCCATCATTTGATAAGCAATTTGTGAGAGATTATCTCAAAGCACATCCTGATTGCGATTACAACCTGCCACAGGATGTAATTGATAAGACAATAGCTAAGTATAAAGAAGCTTATGAATTGCTTACAGGAGAGAAGTTCTAGAGATAGTAGTAGTCAGGAATATGCTTCGCTAAATGACGAAATGTGACAAGGGGACGGTACTTTTGTCAACATTTGAAAACGAAGGTTTGACAGAAAGACTGTTAGATGTTACTATAAAAATGTAAAGAGGGTGCCGCCAGCAGACGGTTAGCCCCAATTATGATAATTTAGCATTATAGCCGTCATATCTTTGTGGGACATGGGCGGCTATTTTTGCGTTTTATTAATATCTTTGCCAAGGGCATATCCCACGGCAAAGCACGTACAGCCAAAGCTGATTATAGCGATAACACCGAGAATAATGTCCATAGGTTTTGCCCTCCAATCATGTATTTCCATTCAAAGACGGATTGTATAAATGAAGGGTCGCAAGTTTTACGCCCTTCAAGAAGAGGGCTAACCGTCCACCATCTTTTAGAAGCAAGCTTCCATAGGTGACACCCGTGTAGATAGTATAACACCATATGAGTTTGATGTAAAGAACATATGTTTGCCACAAGCTTTTGATGTTAGGGTTGACAAGGAATAGTTCCTTGTTAACACAAGTAACCCTATATAGGTTCTATGTTTTACCAACAATAGTATTGTGGTATAATATTCCATATTAATTTTTTGAGGAGGGGAAAATATGGATTGGAAAGAAAGAATGGAACTATCACAAAAGAGAATTGATGACATCAAGAAGAAGATAAGTGATTCTGCTGAAGCTTCAAAGAACGCTCGTGCTCTTAAAAGGGAAGAGATAAAATCTAACATGGCAGGTGTAGATGCTTCTATTGAGAGATTCGCTGACAGAGTAGAGGAGATTGTTAATGACAGTATGGAGGACAGTGCTGCAGCAATTGAGGATTTCGCTGATATCGTCGAAGCCGGAGTTAATAATTCTCTTGAGAAAAGCGGTGAAGCAATTGAGAGTTTTGCTGATGATGTTGAAGACATGGTTAATGACTCTATTGCAACTGCGCAGGGAAATATTAATGCTACGAAAGAGAATGCTCGTCTCAGTAAAGAGGAAAGGGATATCAAACTTAACAGCATTCGTCTGAAGACTCAGATGAACATGGAAGAGAGAAAGAAGAGGATTACTGCCAAGAAGGAAGCTATGGACAAGGCAACATGGGAGAAGCGTATTAATGAGCTTTTAGATTATGCAGAAAGTTGTCAGGCAATGACGCTTGCAATGGCACTTGAGACAGAGGCAGCATTCTTAGAGGCGGCTGATGAGATAGCTGCTTTCACTGAGAAGTACGGCGAATCATAAGTTGACAAGGGGACTTTTGTCAACTCCTTTAACTTTTATAAAAATAAGCTAAGGAAAGCACCGATAATCAAGGATTGATTAATACTTGTTTATGGGTGCTTTTTGCGTATCCATAAAGATTATTAATACCGCTGGGACCTTTCGGACAGCGGTGTGGCTCTGACTGACTGATGAGTTGCGGAAAGGAGAAGAATTATGACATTTGCTGTGCAAACAAAGAAGGTCAGAGTGGAAAGGTCATTGTTCTTGGGTAAATCTTTATGATGGATTTGAGATCACGAGATTTCGGCGCTTTCTATATCTTGATAGTGCTTTTTGTGGTACAATGTATATATTTACTTAGAGCGAAGGTAAGAACAAGAGACGTTTGGAAGAAGAAAGAATGAATAAGAAGAACAAAGCTTTATCCAGAAATCATATACATACAATAGTTATTCTACTTATATCAGCCGTGCTATGCATTGCTCTCCTGTCCGGCTGTTCTAATATGTCTGCAAATAAAGATTCTAAAATCATCGGCATATCTTTGCCTACCAAATCTTTGGAAAGATGGAATCGCGACGGAATCTATCTCAAGGAACAGTTCGAATCACAAGGCTACAATGTGGAGCTGAGATATTCCAATGATGACGTCTATCAGCAAAACAATGACATAGAGTGTCTTATAGCAGATGGCGTAGATGTGCTGATAGTCGTTCCTATAGATGGGGATGCTCTGTCTCAGACTCTGAAGAGGGCAGGGGAAGATGGCATCGAAATCATATCTTACGATCGTCTTATCAGAAATACGGATGCAATAGATTATTATGTATCCTTCGATAACAATGGAGAGGGAAGGCTTCAAGGACAATATATAATTGACTCTCTGAATCTTGACAAAGCGCAAGGGACATACAATATTGAATTTGTCTTAGGGGATCCGGCTGACAATAACGCCACGTATTATTTTAATGGTGCAATGGAAGTATTAAAGCCTTATCTTGACTCGGGTAAGCTTAATATTCCCTCCGGCAAAGAATCCTTCGAAGAAGCGGCAACGCCCGGCTGGTCTACTGACGATGCTTATGAGAATATGCAAAACACCCTTGCTTCATATTATTCTGACGGAAGCAGGCTGGATGCAGTATTAGCTTCTAACGATGCTGTTGCTTTAGGCGCTTCCAAAGCAATTCAGTCTGACTATAAAGGCAGTAACTTCCCAATCATCACAGGGCAAGACGCAGATATAATTACGATTCATAATATAGTTGATAACACACAGGCTATGACAGTATTCAAGAATGTTAATGAGGAAGCTGCAGTAGCCGTTGAAGTGGCAGGCGCGCTTTTAGAAGGGAGAAAACCGTCAGATGAACTTATAGCTTCCCTGCCAAAGGGGACAGTATTCGACACCGAATCTTACAACAACAACGCCCGCGTCGTATCTTCATATCTGCTTCCGCCGGCTGTTATCACAAGAGCTAATCTTGATACTCTTGTTGCTACAGGACACTATAAATGGGACGGGGAACATAAATATCTAACGTCAACCAAGTAGAGCAGTATCGTAAGGAGAAAATATTTGGACGATTATATTCTCGAAATCAAAAACATAATAAAGAAATTCTCCGGCGTCAGAGCACTTAATAATGTTAATCTTAATGTCAAACGAGGCGAAATCCATGCGTTAGTCGGTGAGAACGGTGCCGGCAAATCAACTCTGATGAATATAATAAGCGGCGTGTATCCTTACGGCAGTTACGAAGGAGATGTTATCTACAACGGGTCAGTATGCCGGTTTAAGAATCTTAACAATAGCGAGGAAAAAGGTATTGTTATTATACACCAGGAATTTGCGCTGATACCCGAATTGTCTATCGGGGAAAATATCTTCCTGGGAAATGAACGCTTAGGCATACTGGGTATCGATTGGAATCGCACGAAAGATGAGGCTTCTACAGTCCTTAGAAAAGTAGGTCTTAATGAAAGTCCGAATACTTTAGTCAAGGATATCGGAACCGGCAAACAACAATTAGTGGAAATAGCAAAAGCCTTAAGCAAAAATGTCAGCCTTCTCATACTTGATGAACCCACATCCGCACTAAATGATGGAGAGTCTAAGAAGCTTTTGGATTTACTGCTGGAATTAAAAAACGAAGGCAAAACCTGTATCATAATTTCTCATAAGCTTAAGGAGATAGCTTATGTTGCTGATAGAATAACGGTTATTCGGGACGGTGCCACTATAGGAACTGTGGAAAATTCTCAACATGATATAGATGAAGATTATATAATTAAGCTGATGGTGGGGCGGGAACTTATAAACCGCTATCCTAAGCGCGAACGTACTTTCGGAGATAAATTGGCGTTTGAGGTTGATTCCTGGAATGTCAATCATCCCATTTACACAGACAAAAAGGTAATTGACAATGTCTCCTTCAACATCAAAGAAGGGGAGATAGTCGGCTTCTACGGACTGCAGGGAGCCGGAAGAACGGAGCTTGCCATGTCTATATTCGGACATTCTTACGGCTATAAAATTACCGGCAAAGTCAGAATTATGGGACGAGAATGCAGATTATCCACTGTGCGAAAAGCCATAGAATCAGGTCTTGCCTATGTTACCGAGGATAGGAAGAATAACGGCTTACTTCTGGCAAATAATATAACCGTTAACACCACCCTTGCCAGTCTCGACAAAGTCAGTCGTCGAGTTGTCTTAGACAGTGCAAAAGAAGAATCTGTGGCCGAAATGTTCATAAACAAATTATCTACAAAAGCCACATCCACAAAGCAGATTGTCAGCAGTCTCTCCGGCGGTAATCAACAAAAGGTTCTTCTGTCAAAATGGATGTATGCCGAACCCAAGGTACTAATCTTAGACGAACCTACGAGGGGCATAGATGTGGGGGCAAAATATGAGATTTTCTGCATAATGAATGAGCTTATAGCCGAGGGCAAATCCATTATGATGATATCAAGTGAACTGCCGGATTTGCTGGGTATGTGTGACAGAATATATATAATGAATGACGGAAGAATAGTCGATGAAATGCCGGCATGCGAAGCCTCCGGCGAAAAAATCATAGCTTCAATAATCCGCTCGCAGCAAGAGATAAACTAGGAGAATATATTTATGAACATTAAAGATGCAATAAAGAATAAATCCATGGCAATGGCACTGTTTATTGTAATAATACTCTTTATAGTGCTAACGGGAGGGAAACTGCTATATCCCCAGAACCTCTCGAATCTGTTGCTTCAAAACGGGTATGTTATTATAATGTCATGCGGAATGTTACTGTGTATTCTGACAGGCGGTAATATCGACTTGTCAGTGGGAGCTATTGTATGTCTTATCGGAGCTATCGCCGCAAGGATGCTTAATGCCGGGAT
>OCTW011559936.1_pt1 | contig 11672 bp, 11 predicted proteins | sample 1539671 | NCBI WGS metagenome assembly OCTW01 (sample SAMN02144230, study PRJEB22623) | gut metagenome | biome: sheep rumen | host: Ovis aries | place: New Zealand | reverse complement strand
AATCGTGGAATTGGGGTTTTCAGAAATCGCTGAGCTGAAGGATCACTGATATTACGAAAGTTGATATTGAAAATTTAACAGAAAAGTTGACTGAATTTTCAATAGCTTCCTTCACATTCCAAATGCGGACACTTATGTTACGGGAAGCAATGCGAAGTTTCTTTTCAAAAAAACATACGATAACTAATGCCCAAGACAAGGCTTCATATTTGGAATCGATTTTTCGAAAAAAACAAGACGGCGATTCAAATCTACCTGATTTACCTCACTTTTGAATTCGCAAAGATGGATAAAGGCGAAAATACGGAAAAAATTTAAAAATCGAAAGAAAGAAGCGGAAAGTGTCAATTTTCTGAAATGTTTTTCCTAATAATCTATATTGAGGAGTATTGTATGAAAAAGATTGTATATTTTTTTGTTCCGATGAGAAAAATGGGAGATGAGAATCTTCTTGATTACGGGGAGACGGGAAATGTTAAATCCACCTGTCATCAAAAAGTCAGATTCGGTCTGAACGCCGCCCTTGCCGGTGAAATCAAGGCTGATGATAAGCTAAAAGTTGTTCTCGTGCGAACGATGACCAAAAAAGACAGACTTAACGCTAATTCTTTAGAAAATATTGACCTTTTTAAGGCAGAACTCTCTTCTTTGACAGGAAAAAAAATAGAGCCTGTGGTAATCGAAGGAGAATTTTCGGAGACAAAGGCCGATATGGAAAAAGTCTACCGCGCTCTTTTGGGAGAACTTGAGGAAGAGGCCGAGATTTACGCCGACACAACTTTTGGCCCGCGGCTGAACCTGATGATAATCATGAATGTGCTCAACTTTGCCCAGCGATTTTTTGACGCGGACATAAAACTGATTCTGAACTCAAAAGTTCTCTTTGACAAGGACAATAAGCCCATCGAGGGCAGTCAGGAGCTTTTTGATGTCTCTCCTTTTTATTATCTGAACAACCTTACGAACACCATGCAGGCAAGTGACGGAAAGGAGGCTCTCAAGGCTCTGGACGCTTTCTTTAAATTGTAAGGGGGCTTTATGGAAGACAGAAATAAAATCGAAGAGAAAATTCTGGCCTTGATTTTCGGAAAGAAAGACGATAGCGGAAAGCAACAGGAAAACGGTCTCATAGCCGTGCGAAAAAAAGCGGATTATAAAAATCTTGCGGAATATCAGAGACTCCAGATGCGAATTCCCCACTTGATTTGGAAGTATGCTGAAATTTTGTTTCCCCATGGAATTCCTGTGGCACAAAAAGGAAGTAAAGGAATTATATGCCGCCTTTGTGACAGCGGTTTGGAAATCAATGAGTTTTTAAACAATTTTGTCGGGACATTTGAGCCGGACACTTCAAGAAATGAAGAATATGTCCTTCATTATATTGCAAAAGTTCTCCGTCAGAAAATCCGTGAAGCGGGGATAAGAAAGGCGAATGAGGACAGGCGACAGGGAATAAGACTCACTGACAATAAAAATGATGACTCCCATGACAAGGTTTTTGCCGATTTAGCAAAAATATGTGATGAATACGGGAAAAACATCCGTGAAAAATATACTGCGGAATGGCTTTCCGCTCAGACCGGGAAAAAGGTTGAGAAAATCAAGTATTTGATAGATTCCCACTCATTTACATTCGCAAGTAACGAAGTGAAAAATAAAGACGGTGACATTTGCTCTCTTTTTAATCTGGTTTCTGAGGAAGACCTTGCCTATTCTTCACGCAATCGCACCAGCGAAGAGATGGAAAAGGGCGAAGATGGAAGAAAAGAGCGTTTTAAAAGCCTGCTTGAGCCGATTCTTGAAAAATATGACGCGCATTATAAGGCCGCCCGCTCCGACACCAAAAAAGGCGGATTTTTATCTGCGGTTATGACCAATTCGATTCTTGCAAAATTTGACGACCTGACCAGTCTCCGCTCATTTACCTGTGAATAGATTTCCAGATGCGAATTTGCCAGGGAAAAAGTGAGCCTGACCATGTTGGAGGAATGGAAAAATGGCAAACAAGTGATAAGTCAGAAAGAACTTGCCGAAAAGTTTGGCCGTGATCCCTCAAAAGTGAGCAAGGCGGCGGCTGGATTGAAAGGAATTTGGAAGGAAAAATGAATGACTTTTTGGAAAACGTCAAGTTTTGAAAGTAAAAATGCTAGTTAATTATAGAGGTAAGTAATGCATTTTGATTTTTGGAACAACAAGAAGCGGGCAGAGGAAAATGCTCGCATTGAAATGGAAAAGTCTCAAAAAGAGGTTTGGCAAAAACGAGAGCAAGAAAAGCGGGTGAAAAAAACGGAGAAAAACCTTAGCAAATCCGCCGCTATACACGGTCAATCGCTTGAAATCTTGACACAGACAATTGAAAGCGAAAAATCCTTGCAAGAAAAAATCGCAGATTTCAATGAGCGAGTTGCTGATTTTCAGAGAAAAGTTGGCGAAAACCAACGACTTCAGCAGCAGTTGCAAGAAGAGCAAGTTCGCCTTAGCGCGTGGGAAGAGGATTTGAAAAATCGGGCGGAATCGAATAGAAAAGAAGAAATGTCGATTCACATCCGTAGCGAGAGCGTGAAAAAAGAAGAGCAAAGAGTCGCAAAGAAGGATTCAGACTTGGAAAGCGAGCGGCAGAACATAAAGGACGAACGCTCTTCTATGAAAGATCGGATTGCAAAAGCAGAAAAGGCGGAAAAGGAATACACGGAGGAAAAAGAGAAGTATTCGGAAAAGCAAAAGGCCACTGACGAACAAAAACGCGAGTATGAAGACAAATTGAAGGATTTGGATTCACGCGAGGAAAAGTGCAGGAGTCTTGAAGGCGATATTGCAAAACGGCTTTCTGATGTTGAAGAAAAAGAGCGAAACTTTTCTTCCGCAGAAAAAACTCTACGGGAAACTTTTGAGGCTGAGAAAGCAAAATGGGAAAATGACCGCGCTGAAATCGAAAACAATCTGAACGAAAAAATCAAGGAATACGACAGAAAACTCGCTGACATGGAAGCCATGACGGAGACAATGGACAACATTGCTTTTGACGACAGCGAAGACGGCAAAAAGGCGAAAATCGTCGTCAAAGAAACTATCCGTGTGGCGATGAAAACGCTTGAGGACAATCTTCAAAAATTCAAGGAACTTGATGAAAAGTATGCAAGCGGCACTTTCAAGGGCTTTTCAATTCCAATCGATGAAATCAGCACTGTGAACGAAGAACTGAAAAATCAATATGCGGCAGTAAAGGAGCACGCAGAAAATAGCGGACTTGATTTTTCGGCTTGGCTTAAAAAAATCGAAAATTGCATTCTTGAGGCGGACAAAAATTTCAAGTCATTTCTGTTTGCTGAATGTTATCGAAACGCAATCGAAGGTTTGAGCTATTGCAAAGGATACTCCGATGTCATTGAGATTCTGAATGCTTATGCAGAGTCGGCAGAAAGCGAAGAGTCAACTTCTTCTGAGGAAAATAATTCGGAATGGGAAGATTACTATGAATTCTTGTTCGGCAACGACTTTGACAGTGCAGAAGATTATACGCAGTACGATGAGAGGCAGCTGAAAAAGCAGTATCGCAAGATGGCGAAAAAATATCACCCAGACACAGCTTCTGAGGAAAATCGGGCTGAATATACAGAAAAGACGACTCATTTGAACAGAATCTGGGAAGTGCTTTCGGATTCAGAAAAGAGAGCCGAATATGACAGGACTTACCTTGCAAATCGTAATTCGGATAAAGCGGCATAAAAGGAGTAACATTTATGGAAAATAAAACAAATTCGACAGGCACAGAAAAATTGAATCTGCCTGCATTAAAGAAAATCGGCGGAGGGCTTTCAAAGAAGGCGGAGAGCAAGCCTTTCAAAAAGTTCGACATAAACGCTGTAAAGCAGCAGAATTCGGTTGATAAAATCATAAAGACAGATTCCATCAAACAGCAGATGCACAAAGAGCAGCAAGCCCACAAAGGGTTGGATTTGGTGCTTATGGGAGATTTAACAGGTTCAATGAGTGCATATCATTCGATTTTAAAGTCTAAATTCAGAGAGATTTGCACTACATTATTTCAGCTGATTCCTAATCTGCGTATTGGAATTATTTTTTATCTTGACCATGGTAGTGGAGATATTTATATAACAAAAGTTCAGCAGCTTACTGTCGATGTTCAAAAATTACAGGACTTTATTACAGACACTCCAGATGGAAACGGCGGAGATGCAGATGAGGCTGTGGAAGATGCTTTACATGATGCTCTTGTCATGAATTGGAATGAAATAAACACTCATTCTATTGTATTATTCGGAGATGCACGACCACATGAATCGTATGAATGTCCTTACCAATACGATTATTTTGAAATTGTCAAAAACTTATATCAAAAACAAGTTACTGTAAATACAGTGTATTGTTCTTCTCACATTGACTATCGCCGTCTTGCATCTTTGTATGAAGTAGAAATCGGGGATTTTTCTCATCGGGTTTCCAGACTTGACCATCCGGACTTTTTCTCGTGGATTGCAAATGTGACAGGCGGAGTTGCAATCGGTGTGGAGCAGATTGACGACATAGTTGACATAATCAAGGCTATGGCAGCCAAAGACGCCGGTAAAATCGATGAACTTGAAGAAGAGGAGCTGAAATTGACTCACCGCCCGATTCCAGCCCTCAAGCATATCAAAGAAAGGGCAAAACAGATTAAGGAAAAGAAAAAAATTCTTGGCATAGGTTACAAGCCTGAAAAACAATCTTGAAAAAGCTTCTTAATAGAATGTATACTCTTCGTATGTATTCTATTGAAGAATTGGTTTTACACTTAAAGAATTCTCACGGCATTTCCGTTTCCCAGAATCAAATTTCTGACCTGCGAAATATCAGCTACTATCATGGATACAAAGGTTATCGATTCATCCGTAGCCCGCATAATAAAATTGCGTTTACAGACTTGAGGCAGATTGTGGCGCTAAATCGCTTTGATATGGATTTGAAAAGCCTTGTGTATCCAAAAATCATGTTCATTGAGAATGCCTTAAAGAGTTATTTCCTTGAATCACTGCTTGCAGACAGTCAGGCAGAGGAACTTTCTGTGATTTACAAAAAATCACTTACGAATTACAAAAAATACAAGTGCGGAAGCCGTGAGTATAAAAAAGAATATGCTCGGGTGATAAATTTACAGACAAGAATTAATTCCGCTCTCATGCGAGACTACAATCAAGGAAAGGAAGTTGTAAACCATTTTTTCAATAATGACCGTCCCATTCCTGTCTGGGCAGTTTTTGAAAGTCTTACTTTGGGAGAATTTGGAACATTCTTTTCATGTGCAAATAAAGATATTCGTGTAGAGACTTCAAAATTACTCGGTCTTCCGACAAACTATGACGGAGATGGAAATTTAATCTCATTTATCATATACACATTGCGGGATTTACGGAATGCTATTGCACACAATGGAGTAATATTTGATACACGGTTCAAAAACGCAAAAGTCAACAGCCAGCTGAAAAGGCTTTTGGAGCGGGAGACTAAAATCGAGAATCTTGAATTCAAATACTTTGATACATATATCGTCTTTATAGCCTATATTTTCAAGAAAATGACAAAAGGTACAAAAGAGTGTAAAAGTTTTCTGCATGAATACAATAAGTTCTGCGAAGCTTTGAGGGCAAACATCGGTTCTGAGAAATATTATTTTGAGATTCTTGGTTCAAATCACAAAACAAGGATTGAAGAAATCGAAAATTATATCCAATCCGTATGATTTTTCCATAAAAAGTGCTTGACAGATTTTTTGTTTTGCATTATTTTAAAAATGAATTGCGGGTGCGTCTCTTCGGAGTACACCCTAGGGCAAGCGGATGCGTCGGCTTGCTTTTTTTATTTTAAAATCATTTTTTTTCCCTTAAAAATCAAAAATTTCTCAAAAAGTGTCAACTCTGTGATAAAATACACCTAATACATAGTGAGGAGTTTTGAAATGGAATACACAAAAGAAGAAGTTGTGCAGAAACTTGTTCTGGCATACAAAACATGTAGCAAAGAAAAGAACTTGGATGAGATTCCTATTTCATCCATTATCCAAAAAACTTCATTCAAGCAGGATGAGAGAACTGAAATTTTCAAACTGTTCAATTTGAATTCGTATGAAGAGATTCTTTTGCATACAAATCTTTTTGATGTGTTCAGTCCACAAGGAAAAACTCACAAAGTTGCAAAAATGAAACAGACAGATGCCACAACGGAGGAAAAGACAATGGCAGAAAATGAAACAAAATCACAGAATCTTTACGACAGAATAAAAAGTTTGCGTGATGCCCTTACAAACGGTCTGTACGAAAAGGACGAGGCAGTGCGGCTTGCTCTTCTTACCGCTATTGCTGGAGAAAGCGTGTTTTTCCTGGGTGCGCCGGGGTGTGCAAAGAGCATGATTGCCCGCCGTGTTGTTCAGGCATTCAAAGCTGACGGCGATAAGGGCGTAAAATATTTTGAGACACTTTTGAACCAGTTTTCAACGCCCGAAGAAGTGTTCGGCAACATTTCGCTTAAAGCATTGAACGGAGAGCTTGAAGACGAGAACGGAAACAAAAAGGAAGAATACCGCCGCCTCACCGAGAACATGCTTCCCGAAGCGGACATCGCATTTTTGGACGAAATCTGGAAGGCAAGCCCTGCAATTTTGAACACGCTTCTGACAATTATAAATGAGCGCAAATTCCACAACGGAAGCAAGGTTATGGATGTTCCGCTCAAAGCCCTTTTTGCCGCATCGAACGAGCTTCCTGCAAAAGACCGCGGACTTGAAGCATTATACGACCGCTTTATCCTGCGTCTGTGCGTTGGCTACATAGAAAACGAGGACAGTTTCTTTGACATGATTGACGGTTCCTCAATTTCCGACTTTGCTCTTCCTGATGAAGTGAAGGACCTTCAGATTACGAACGAAGAGTTGAAAGCATGGAAAGAAAAGATTGATGCGGTTTCTCTTTCCGATGAGGCAAAAGCCGTAATTTCAGCAATCCGCAAGGAACTGACCAGCCGCAATGAAAAACTGATGGAAGAAAACAAGAATTCCAAAGACTCAGATTGGCAGCGGGAACTCTTTGAAGTTGGCGACCGTCGCTGGAAGAAAATAGCCCATATTCTCAAAGCCTCAGCATTCCTGAACGACCGCACCGAAGTTGACCTGATGGACTGCCAGCTCATAGAATACTGCATCTGGAGCACGGAAAAGCAGCAGAAGCAGGCCCGCGACATTGTGGAAAAGTGCATCAAGCAGAACGGCGTGGACTGCGACAGCGCGATTGAAGAAATCAACGAGCAAATTGTGGAATTTAAGACAGCTGTTGATGAAGCATGGTTTGAAAAAGTTGAAGAACCTGCGACCGATAAAACTATTATGGTTGATGGGTTAAAATGCTATGAGTGCATTCGTGAGGGAACAAATGAAACTTGGTATGTTTCTGTCAACAAAGTTGATAGCTGGAATAGTTATCATCGAATTTATGACTCGCAAAAATCTTATGTGAGAGATTATTCTTACTCAAAATCAGGCAGAAAGATTTCTTGTTATGAAAAGTTTACTGTTAAACAGAATCCCGCTAAATCACATCTTGAGCCAAAGAAATTCTCCGACATCGCATACGAAACCCAGCAGGAAAAATTCAAGCAGGAGCGTTATGCGCCAATCGTTGACAGAATCAACAAGCAGATTGAAGAGTTGAAATCACAGAAAGAAAAGGACGCAGTTCCATTCAAGGCGAATCTCTTCGCCAATCAGGAATACAACACCAGCATCACCGCAAAAATCGACGCGGCAATTCAGGAACTCGAAGATGCCGGAGTTGCTCTTGATAAACAGCAGAACCGCTATTTTAAGACGAATCTTTCGGCGTCCCTTTCTGTCGGCGATGTGATTCTCAAAAACGGAACAATCTACACGGCGGGTGAAATCGCTTCTTTGTCTGCTGAAGAAAAAGAAAATGTGATTGCCGTTGTCTGCCTTGCTGGCGAAAAAGCGTATGCTCTGGGACTTAAGCAGTATAAGGACACTTGGGGAAATATTGCAAAAATCGTCTCTGAGTACGGAAGCGAAAATGCGCTTCCTTCAAAATACGCTTCTGGCTGGGCAGTTCCAGACAAGGATTTGCTTTCAAAAATCTGGGCAAACAGAGAAGCGGTCAACAAATCTTTGGAAGCTGTCGGTGAAGAAATTGCTACACTGACAGCAGAAGAATACTGGTCGTCAAGTGAGAACGGAAAAACAGCTGCGTTCTATCAGCTCTTTGACGATCGCGGACACCAAGACCACACGACAAAAGACCACGAATATGCCGTCTGCCTTGTCCGTGAATGGAAAAAGGAATAGACCTTGAACGAAAACAAATCACGCTTTTCCCTCGCCGCATTGCAGCAAAAATTCCCAGTCGTGCCTGATGTCCGTTCGCTTTCGGACGAACAGAAGGCATGGATTGTGATGAAGATTCAGTCGCTTTCAGAAGAAGCGAAGCTTTCCGAAACGGCGGCTCGTCTTCAGAAAATCCACAAACGCCTTGTTCACGCGACGGAGGACATAAGCGATGGGGAATTGCAGAAAATGGTTTCGTTCGTGTTTTCGAACATTGACGAAATTGAAAAACTGGTGGAAGGAAAAGAAAAATGAGTTTGACCAAAAGACAAAAAAACTCACGCATACACAGCAAAAAAGCACTCAAGGCAATTAACAAGATAAAGGAAAAATTTCCTAATGGTATTTCCGATGTCTCAATCGTGACAGAAGAATCCCGAGCATGGATTCAGTTGAAAATCCAGCAATTCCGAGAGTGCATAAAAGAAGTAAAATTACCGTCCAAGCCTTCCTGGTGGGAAACGCTTCGATTGACACGGAACAAAACTGCACATCAGAAAGAAGATTTTACGGATAATGAATTTTCAGATTTGTGCAGCAAAGTATTTTCAAACATAGAAAAAATCACAGGTGACTTGCATGCGAACATAAAGCGTTACCGCCAGCAGTCCAAGAAAAAACGCAGGTTTGAGAATTTCGCTTCGTCCACCTTCGGCTCTGAAAATGACCGCAAGCAGCTTGTTGACGCTATGGAAGACATGATTGCACCAGTTGAACCGCAAGAGATGAAAATCGAATTTCCAGAGAACAAGTTTGCCAAAATCGCGGAAGACACGCTCTCAGAAATCCTTCGCCATGAAAACACTCATCCTTACGCGCTTTCCCATGAGGGTGTTGGCGAGAACATTCAGACTGACATTCTGGAATGGCTCCAAAAAACTCAAAAGACCCTTGAAAAGGAAAATCCATTCTTCGATGAAGCGATTTTTATTGCCCAGCAGAAAAAACTCAGCGCGCAAGAGATTGCCCTTGATTTGTCCGCTGAGAATTCAAAGATTCAGTATCATTACAAGAGGCTTCCTTCCGTGAGCGACTCTAAACGGGGAAGCATTGCACCAAGCACGCTGGACTTTGATTTTTACCGCAAAGCATTTTTAGAGCAGAAAAAAATCAAAAAAGATAAAGACGGAAATGAAACAATCGCTTGGAAATCGGCGGAAAAACTTGATACCTTGCTCCGCAATTTTCTTTCCGACATGGAGCAGAACCTCATTGACCGCAAGAACAAGTGGGAAATGGAGAGAATCGACGCGCTCAGAAAACTTTTCCTTGAAGAGCTGTACAAGAAAATCGAAAAATTCATGCGCCTTGAAAAACTCCTATCGCCCTTCATCAGCGATTTGGGACGGCTCTGGGACTTGTCAAACCGCCCATTCGAGACAAGCGGATTTGAGATTCTCGAACAGTTCGCAAAACTTCTGGAGCAGGACGAATCCTTGCAGGAACTTGCAAAGATGATTGGAAAGCAGAGCAGAACCCAGGAAATCTTTGAAAAGGAAATGCGTGACAAAGTCGTCATCAAAACCGAGTGGCATCCAAAATCCGCCTACCGTGGAGAGATTGACGGCTTGCGCTATTCCAACGACATTGCTTCCGTGCTTCCTGGCGAACTTGCCATGATGAAAAATCCTGCGGCAAAGAAACTTTTCCAGCTCAAATTCGCGCAGAAGCAGCTGCTTTCCTTTGCCTATCAGAACGACAAAGCGGAGGACAAAGAAGAACATGAGAGCGAAGAAGTGGATGTGGCAAAAAAAGACCAGAAAGGCCCCGTCATTATCTGCGTGGACACATCAGGCTCAATGCAGGGAACCCCGGAAAACATCGCAAAGACAGTGACATTTGCCCTTTCAAAAATCGCAATGGAAGAAGAGCGCAAGTGTTATCTGATTTCGTTTTCCACAGGAATTGAAACGCTGGATATGTCGGACTTCAAATCGGGCGACGCACTTACAAGAATCGTTCAGTTTCTCCGCATGAGCTTCAACGGCGGAACGGATGCAAGCCCGGCTCTTCGTCACGCTGTCCAGATGCTCCAGAAAGACGGCTACAAGAACGCAGATGTGCTGATGATTTCTGACTTCGTGATGGGAAGTCTCCCCGATGACATTGTAAAGTCAATCGAAGAAGAGAAGAAAAAGAACACGGACTTTTACAGCCTCGTCATCGGCTCAAGCGGAAATACAGATGCAATCGCATGTTTCAACCACAACTGGGTGTATGATGTAAATGATTCTCATGCTTCCCGACATTTGGCAGAGCAGCTGCAGAAAATAAAAGTGCATTAAGTGATAGAATAGCTAAGCTTACGAAATAGCTTTATGTTTAGCAAAAATTGTTTTCGGGCAGACAGCTTACTGATGATGACGGGGCATGCCGATTTGCATTTTTTTATTAAATGACTCACACCCAAAATCACACTCCTGTCCAATTAACCCGTCAGATCATCAAACAACCACAATGAGTTTTTATCAGGTGGAAGTTTGGGAGGGGATTTTTCGTAATCCCTTGAAAACCATTTCTCAAGATTCCTGTGCTTGAAAAGTACTACGGAAATTTCGGTGCAGAAACTGGAGAAGGTCCTGTTGTCCTGTCTTGTCTCTGCCTTCAATATCAGAAAGAGCAGATGGACAATCAATGCAATCCAGACCTGCGTCTTGACGGAGTTCTCGCTCTGCCCGTAGAAGCGTTTGACGCTGAGGTTCTGTTTTATCATTTTTAAGAAAAGCTCCACCTCCCATCGCTTTTCATTTGCGTGGGCGGAGCAGATTTTCCGAAACCAAGTCGGTCCGCGAGTACTAGCAATTGTGCTGAAACCATGATAGAATCGTACATAAGTTAAGTCCTTGTCTGTGTAAAAAAGCCTTATGTCACCAGTGATTTTGTCAAAGTTTTGCAAGCTCTTGATTCCGCCCCAGTCGTTTACAATCTATTCGGCAAGGCGGCTGTTAATCTCGTTGTCTCCGTCATTTTCTTTGCTGAAATAATTTTTAAGAATGCCTTTCAGCCTGATATTTTTTTCGTACAGGGTGCCGGCATCATCAAGAGCCTTCAAATCATCATCACTGACAATGCCTTTAAGGACGTCACTTTTAAAAGTCCAGGCAAGGCTTTCTTTTTTGTAATCCTGATTTTTCAGCTCCTTCAAAAAGCCGCAAATCTTTTCAATAATTTCTTTGTTCATATATTCTCCTATAAAAACTAAGCATTAGCGGTTGTGCATGGAGGCACGTCTCCAATCTTTATTCGTGCGGAGGGTTCAATACCCCGACGCTCTGCGTCGAAATAAAGGGTA
>OCTW013373026.1_pt1 | contig 11674 bp, 6 predicted proteins | sample 1539671 | NCBI WGS metagenome assembly OCTW01 (sample SAMN02144230, study PRJEB22623) | gut metagenome | biome: sheep rumen | host: Ovis aries | place: New Zealand | reverse complement strand
CAACGGTACGATTACCGATTTCGACGGAAACTTCTCTATCTCCGCCAAGGCAGGCGATGTGCTCCATGTATCGTTCATGGGATACAAGAGCCAGGAGATCAAAGTGACGAACGCCGGTCCGTTGCGTATCACGTTGGTGCCGGACAATGTGCAGCTGCAGGAAGTGGTAGCGATCGGTTATGGTACGATGAAGAAGAGCGATCTGACAGGTGCTGTAACGAGCGTGAGCGCAGAGCAGTTATTGAAAGCTCCGGTCTCGGGTCTGGATCAGGCTTTGCAAGGTCGCGCAGCCGGTGTGACGGTCACAAGCGGTTCCGGTCAGCCTGGTGAAACGGCTACCATTCGTATCCGCGGTATCGGTTCGGCGATGGGAGGTAACGACCCGCTGTACGTGGTGGATGGTGTGATCACGGGCGATATCAAATGGCTCTCCCCGACGGATATCAAATCCATGGAGATCTTGAAGGACGCTTCCGCCGCTGCTATCTATGGTAGCCGTGGTGCCAATGGTGTGATCCTGATCACTACTAAATCCGGCGGTGAAGGAAAGATCAATATCTCCTTTGATGCCTATTGGGGTTTCCAGAACCGTTGGAAGAAGATGGATGTGCTCAAGAGCCGCGATTTCGCAGAGACAGAATTGCGAATCGGCGCGATGCGTAACGGTGCGGAAGAGATCGCATACTACCAGCAGAACGGTTTTCGCCCCTGGCTGAATATGTACAAGCTGGGCAATGCCGATATCACGAAGATCAACGAGTATTTCCCTATCAATTTCGATTACGGGGCTCAAGAGACAGACTGGCAGGACGAAGTGTTCCGCCCGAATGCGTTCATGCATAACTACAACCTGTCGTTTGACGGCGGTAGCGAAAAAGGTCACTACGCTTTGTCCGCGTCCTATTTCGGCCAACAGGGAACGATCGTAGGTAGCGATTACAACCGCTTCACGCTGCGTCTTAACTCCGATTTCAAGGTTCGCGAATGGCTGAAGATCGGCGAGCATTTCTCTATCGTATCATCCTATGGACGCTTTGCGATGAATAACAGTTCGTCCGCCGGAGCATCCATTATCTCCGGTGCATTGGCGATGGCTCCGTGGGATCCGGTTTATTATCCGCAGGGTTCGGTAAACAAGAACGGCAAGGATATCAGCGGTTATTACTCTGCGGGTTCGAACTTCAAGAATGTGACGAACCCTTACCAGATGGTATATAACTACGAGCCGAACAGCAGAACGGAACGTGCTGTAGGAGATGTGTATTTTGAGATAACGCCGGTGAAGGGCTTGACCATCAGACCTTCTATCTCTGCAGATTACGCGGTCAACCGCGCCCGCAACTTCGGTTATCCGAACATCTATACCAGTTACAATGCTTCGGACAAGAACCATATTGACGCAAATATCAACCGTGGTCTTCAGTTGTTAGAGGAGCTGACGGTTACCTATGCCCGTGAGATAGGAAAGCATAACTTCTCCGTGATGGCCGGTCAGACCTGGTCGGAGTACAACTACTACAGTATCGGCGGTTCGGGAGCTCAGATTCTGAATCCGATACCGAGCAACTGGTATCTGAGCCGTGCCACGGAGGACCAGACCTACGCTTCAGACGGAATGAGCCGTACGCGGCGTTTGTCGTTCCTCGGTCGTGCGTTCTACAGCTACGACAGCCGATATATGATTACTGCGAACTTCCGTGCGGATGCTTCTTCTAAGTTCACGAAGAATCCTTGGGGTTTCTTCCCTTCTGTGGCTTTGGCATGGCGTCTGAGCGAAGAACATTTCCTGAAGGATCTGGATTTGGATTGGTTGGATAATATCAAGATCCGTGCCGGTTTCGGTCAGGTGGGTAACGATGGCGTTCCGTCGAGTGCTTTCCAATACACGATGGGTTCGTCCGTGAATGTGTTCTATGGCTATCCGTTCGGCCCGGAGCAGAATGCAGGTAATGCCACAGGTGGTGCAGCAGTGCTTACGCTTGTAGATGAGAGCGGTAAATGGGAGACCAACCAACAATGGGATGCCGGTATCGATTTCGCTTTCTGGAATGGCAAGTTAAGCGGTACGATTGATTATTTCCACCGCTCCACGATAGATGCTTTGCTTTACGTGAACGCTCCTGCGCATGTGGGAAACCGCTATTCGTTGGTTAAGAACGTTGGTAATATATTAAACGAAGGTGTGGAAATTACCCTCGGACACGATAACAAAGTCGGAGCTGTGCATTACAGCATCGGCGCTAATGTGTCGTTCCTCCATAACGAATTGACGAAATTGAATGGTGGTTCTCCGCTGTGGGGCGATCGTACCAAGACCGATCAAGGTATGGCCTTGAATTCCTTCTGGGGCTATCAGTACGAGGGAATCTACCAGACTGACCAAGAGGCATTGGATCAGCTTTATTCTTATGACGCAGGTACCATCGGTGTTCATGCCGGTGATGCGCGTTACAAAGATGTGAACGGCGATGGCAAACTGAACGAAGATGACAAGATGGTTATCGGTAATCCGTTCCCGAAGTTGACGTATGGCCTGAATTTCAATATCGATTTCTACGGGGTTGATGTTCAGTTGTTCTTCCAAGGTGCTGCGGGTAATGCTATTTACAATGCGCAGCGCCAGATGCTGGAAAGCGACGGAAGCGGGTATGCGCTGGCGAGCTATATGAAAGACAATGTATGGGTGGGTTACACTCCTGCCGTACAGAACGCAATGATCAACGCAGGCGTCAACCCGTTCGAGTTGGAGAACCGCAACGGTACTATTCCTAACCCGTTAGGTTCGCCGACCAATACCGAGAACTCCACACGATTCATCGAGGATGGTTCGTATCTGCGTCTGAAGAACTTGCAGATCGGTTATACCTTCCCGCTGAAATGGACTCAGAAGTTCCGTTGCTCGCGTCTGCGTCTGTATGCAACCGCCAGCAACCTCTTCACCATCACCGGTTATAAGGGCTATGACCCGGAGGTGGGATCCGGAGTGGATTACGGAAACTATCCGCAGAGCAGAACATTCACGTTCGGCTTGAACGCAACATTCTAATGGAAAGGAGAACGAGTTATGAGAAAGAATATAATTAAAGTTTTATCCTTCGTCCTTATTCCCTGCTCCTTATTCCTTAACGGATGCAAGGACTACCTGACGGAGATAGAGCCGGGAACGACGCTGCTGGAGGATTTCTATACCTCCACCGCTGCGGCTGTACAGAATGTGACGGGTTGCTATACCCCGCTGATGTGGGAGTTTAACAATACCTATTTCAGCGAGTGGTTTATCGGCGATATCGCCAGCGACGATGCGCTGAAAGGCGGCGGAACGACCACTGACATGTCTGACGCATACGATATCGAGAACTGGCGTACGACCGACCAAAATACCTTGCTGCTCAATTTCTACCGCGCGCAATATCAAGGTATCGGTCGTTGCAATCTGGCGCTGGAGTATATCGAGAAAATGGAAATCGGTATCGATGAAGATTTTACGCCGGAGATGAAGAACCGTCTCTTGGGCGAGGTGCATTATCTGCGTGCGTACTATTATTTCCGTCTGGTACGTGTATTCGCGGGCGTGCCGATGCCGCTGAAAGTGCTGCGTTCGTCGGACGACTGGGGGATGCCACGTGCCTCTGTAGATGAGGTATATAGCCAGATTCTGAAAGATCTGGAGTTTGCCAACGCAAACCTATGGCTGAAGAGCAAATACCCGGAGGCAGATATGGGACGTGCGACCAAAGGTGCAGCACAAGCGATGCTGATGAAGGTCAATCTCTATATGGCTTCTCCTTACTGGCAGAAATACAACCTCACCAAAGCGGCTGCTGATTGCTACAAGGACGCCAAAGCATGGGGTGACTCGATCATCACTTCCGGCGAATATGAGCTGTGCCCGAATTATGAAGATAATTTCACAGTAGCCGGCGAGAACGGCAAAGAGTCGGTCTTTGAGATCCAGTACGCCGAAGTGGCATGGGGCGATTACGGCGAGGGCTTCGGTTTTACCGCCGGTTCTTTTACCCAGATTCTGATGCGTTGCCGTAACTCCGAGATCGGCGGAGGCTGGGGTTTCGACCATCCGACGAAGAACCTGTATGATGAGTTTGAATCCGGTGATCCGCGTCGCGACGTAGCTATTTTGGTGCCGAGTACGGATGTTGTAGCTACCTATCAGATGCAATCGGACGAGAATTATCTGGGCAACACGATGGTAAATAACAAATACGGTATGTACCGCGATCCGGCCGATGTAGGTGGCGGTTACGGCAAATGGAGTCTGCATGCCAGCCGCGGTCCGCTGAACAACAAACAGATCCGCTATGCCGACGTGCTGTTGATGTATGCCGAGGCATGTTTAGGCGTAGGCGATGCAGGAACGGCGAAGACCTATATCGATCAGGTGCGTGACCGTGTCGGTCTGGCTCCTATTGCCGCGGCGGACGATGCAGCATTGCGTCACGAGCGTCGTTGCGAATTGGCAATGGAAGGCCACCGCTGGTTTGACCTTGTACGATGGGAAGGCGTGGCAGGCAACGGCCTGAAAGCACATATGGATGCATACAAGGCTCAAGAGAGCGCTGAGGTGCAGCATCATATCCAAGAGTTCGTGGCAGGCAAACATGAAATCTTCCCGATCCCGCAAGAGGAGAGACAACTGAACCCGGTAAACATGGAGCAGAACCCGGGATACTAAAACCCCATTAAAAATGAAATAACTAGTTTTAACTAGGAATATTAACCATTAAAAACAAAAACAATTATGAAAGCAAACAAATTTTTTGCTGTAGCGCTGGCAGCGCTGACAATGGTTGGTTTCAACGCATGTAAAGACAAAAACACTCCCTCAGAAGGTGGTGAAGACACCGAGGCTACATTGGCTTTGGACAAGACTTCTATCTCGCTGGAGGTAGGTGGCGAGGAGACCATTACTGCAACTATCGAAGTATCTTTTGAGAGTTCGGATCTGACAGTAGCAACTGTTACTCCGGCTAACGACGGCAAGAGTGCCAAAGTAACAGCTATCAAAGAGGGTAGCGCAGTCATTACCGCTAAATCCAAAGGCGGTCAGGTTAAGACTTGTGTCGTAGCCGTTAAGAAAGCCGGCGGCCAAGGTGGCGGCGGTGCTCAACTGAAGGGAAGCCAAGTATGGCCTATTTATCTGGATGGACCGACGGCAGAGGCCAATGCATCGAAAATCGTCTTTTCATTTGCACCTGACGATGTCGCAAAATTCCTTTATAACTGGAATGTAGAAGGTAATCCTAATTTGCTGACCTATTCTGACGGAACCTCAAGCGGCATGAATTTTCATGGCAATACTGAAGGATACCTCGCATGGTTGGTAGGCTCTTACGGTTGGGCAGGTGCCGGTTTTAATATTCAATCGCAGGAAGGTATAGCTGCTGCAGAAGATTTACGTAAAGCTATTATCGCAAATCCGGACGACTATTTCTTGCATCTGGCAATGAAATCGACAGATAACTTTGCTCACTGTTTCTATTTCCTGGATAATGAGGCTACGAAGTTTGTCATTGGAAATCACTCTGTTTATGACGGTCCTGTTTATCAGGATTTTGTCCGTGATGGAGCATGGCATGAATTTGATGTTCCGATGTCCAGTTATGCAGCCGCATTGGCAAACAAGCAAATTACAGGTGCTTTGAATGTGTATGTCATGTTGTCGGAGGGAACTGCAGGCGCGCAACTCAATCTTGACGCAGTTTATTTCTATAAGAAATAATTGCATTTATTTGGCTACAGGAGATTGGGTTCTCCTGTAGTTTCTATGATTAAGAAAGATATGAAAATAAGGAATTATCTATTATTGATTGCCGCAGTATGTATGGCGGCATGTGGGCAAAAGCAGGAAGAACCTACCAACGTTACTTTGGATCTCAATCCTGTGACCTTGCAGATGAAAGTGGGCGACATAGCGACCATTGATACCAAGGGCACTGCAACGAATATCGAGTGGAAGAGTTCGAACGAAGAGGTCGCCACCGTTTATTACGGCGTGGTAACCGCCAAAGCCATCGGCAAAGCGGAGATTACCGCCACTTCCGGCAAAGTGTCTGCCACGGCGAATGTGTTCGTCACCGGTACGGACGGATCCTCTCTGCGTATCACTCCTCCCATGGTTTCACTCCGACCGGGTGAGACGTTTGATTTTAAGTACGGCAATACGTATGATTTGGAGCTAACATGGAGCAGTTCGGATACGCAGGTGGCTACGATCGATCAGAACGGACATCTGAAAGCCGTAGCTCCGGGAAATGCCATCATTACGCTGGCAACCAATATCGAGAGCGTTACTGCTCGAGTAGCTGTAGCGCATAGTTGGGGTGAATACCAGTTGGTATGGTCTGATGAGTTTGACGGCGCTGCGCTGGATGAGAATACCTGGAGTTATAACACCGGCGGTAACGGTTGGGGCAACAACGAGAAACAGTATTACACCACGAGACCGGAGAATATCCGTGTGCAGAACGGTATGCTGGAGATCGAGGCGCGCAAGGAGCAGTATGAGAATAATGAATACACCTCTGCTCGTATCATGAGCAAGAACAAGAAGACCTTTACGTACGGCAAGATGGCTGCGCGTATCAAGTTCCCCGGAGGCAAAGGTACATGGCCTGCGTTCTGGATGATGGGAAATAGCGGCAATTGGCCCAACTGCGGCGAGATAGATATCATCGAGCATGTGGGCAATCTGGATACGCGTGCATCGTTCGCGCTCCATACGGTCATGAAAAACGGTACGAGAGGCAATAACTGGACGAAAACGCATTTCTTCGATTATCCTCTGTCCGCGGACTTCCATACCTATGGCATCGAGTGGGCACAAGAGGAGAAAGAAGGCAAGGATGTGATCCGGTTCTTTGTGGACGACGTACAGTATGCCGAGGTATGGGAAGAGCAAATCGACAATAACGACTATTGGCCGTTCAACAAACCTTTCTTCTTCATCTTCAACCTCGCTATCGGAGGAAACATGGGAGGCACGGTGGATGACGGTATTTTTGAACAACAACGTATCATGTACGTAGATTGGGTACGCGTATGGCAACGACAAGAACAATAATCTTCGCAGCATTGGTGCTTCTCTTTGCGGCTTGTAAGCCCCAAGAGACTCCTTCTCCGTCGGACGAGACGAATGTGGTGGATGTGATGCCCAAATCCGCTAAACGCGGTGTGGCTTTCTCCTTTAACCAAGTGACGGACCTGCCGCTGCTGTCGCCTTATACCAGTTGGGATTACAACTGGGGTAATACTCCCTCCGAGGATGCGGCGATGTGGTTTGATGCCAATGAAATGGATTATTGCCCGATGTGCTGGAATGGTAATTACAGTGCGGACAGGATCCGTGCGTTCGTAGCGGCGCATCCCAAGACGCAATATCTCTTAGGATTCAACGAGCCGAACCTGACCGATCAGGCACGTATGACCCCAGCCGAAGCTGCGGCTATCTGGCCTCCGGTAGTGGCATTAGCTAAGGAACTGAACCTCAAACTGGTCTCTCCGGCAATGAACTACGGTACGCTGCCCGGTTATAGCGACCCAATCAAATGGCTCGATGAGTTCTTTGCGCAACCGAATGTGTCGATAGACGATATCGATGCGATTGCCGTACACTGCTATATGTCTTCGCCTTCAGCGGTGAAGGGTTTCGTAGAGCGGTTTGAGAAATACAACAAGCCTATCTGGATGACAGAGTTCTGCGCCTGGGATCCGGCACCAAGCGGTTATCCTACGCAGATGGATTATATGTGCTCCGTGCTCAATTATATGGAGAGCAGCCCTTCTATCGAACGCTATGCATGGTTCATGCCGCGTATGAGCGGCAAAGTGGAGTCGGTACCGTATAACCAGCTTCTGACCCATGATTATCCGGCCGACCTGACGGATTTAGGGAAGATGTATTGCTATTTCTCGCCGATGGATAAGACAGTCTGGCTGCGGGCTAATCGTCTGATACTGGCTTCGGAGTATATGGCATTGGCGAATAACAATATGCCCCTTCGTCCTTCTACCGATGAGACAGCACTGCAGGCCGCAGGTCATCCGGGATTGATGATCACGAATTTCGCAACAGGACAGGAGTTGACGTACCAAGTGTACTGTCCGTCTGAAGGAGAGAGGAAAAACATCACTCTGCGGTATTGCGGGTATAGCAATTCGATATGCGAGGTGCTGGTGGACGGCGAGTCGCAGAACTTCATTGACATGCCCCGAAACGGCAGCAGTACCGAATGGGTAGAGGCTTCAACGGAGATCAAGATGCCCAAAGGCAAACATAGCCTGACGCTGAAGATGATTTCCGGATCCTGCTACTTCTCCGGATTTACGATTAAAGGAACAAGCAATTAAGCGATATGAAAAAACTATTCATCATACTTTGTGCGCTGTGTGCGACGACGGTAAAAGCGCAGGAATACAGCCTGGTGTGGAATGAAGACTTCACGGACGGGGCGCTGGATACTCAGGTGTGGAATATAGAGGTGAACGGCGACGGAGGCGGCAATAACGAGTTGCAGTATTACTGCCAGAAAGGTGTGTCCGTAGGTGCAGAACCGACGACGGGTAAGCAATGCCTCATTCTGACTGCTACCAAAGAGGATTATCAGGGTAAGAAATGTACCTCCGGCCGCGTGAACAGCAAGAACAAGATGACCTATACTTTTGGTCGTATAGAAGCACGTATCAAGTTTCCTCAGACGGCTAACGGCCTTTGGCCGGCATTCTGGCAGATGGGCAATAACTTCGACCAAGTAGGATGGCCCAAATGCGGCGAGACGGATATCATTGAGATGGGACATCAGAACGCTTTCTCCAAAGGCACGCAGGATCGTTTCTTCAACGGAGCCTTACATATCGGAAGAGCCGGGAATGCCGATTGGTGCGACGCGCAGGAGGCTACATGGAACTACTCGCTGCAAGATACGTTTCATATCGTCTCCATGGAGTGGACACCCACTTCGATAGATATGTATATGGATAATGTGGCTACGCCTTATTTCCATGCGGACTTGGAGCCGAACGAGGATGCGGATTATAACCGGCAGTTGGTGTTCGGCAAACCGAATTTCGTGATTGCCAATCTGGCGGTAGGCGGTAACTTCCCGGGAATATGGGATATCAACGGCATCACCGCCTTGGCTAACGGTCCGCGGAAGATGTATATCGATTGGATCCGTATCTATCAGAAAGGTGACGTGAAGGAGACGTTCTCTTGTCCGTCGGCTTCCGATGCCATTGAACCGGAAGAAGGATGGCAAGGAACGGAAGCGGTTATGGGTGACGGGTTACCGGTTATGGGAGAGAAGGTGCTGCGTAACGGGCAGATCCTGATCCGTCGCGGAGAAAAGATATACACCATAATGGGACAAATGGTAGAATGATGAAATGATGAAATGATGAAGAAGCTTTTATCTTTAGGCATAGCGGTCATTGTATTCACGTCATGCGCTCGCGGCGAATGGCGGTTGGTATGGTCCGATGAGTTTGAGGGGCAGACGCTCAATACCGCTTATTGGAACGTAGAGGACAACGCCCGCGGAGGAGGAAATGCGGAGTTGCAGTACTATGCGCCGAAGAACGTGACGATAGAGAAACATCCTCTGTCCGGCGAGTCGTGTCTGGTACTCAATGCGCAACGGGAGAACTACAAGAACAGGCCTTGCACCTCTGCGCGGTTGAACACCCACGACAAAGTGACCGTGGAGTACGGAAAGGTAGAAGCACGTATCGCTTTTCCTCATACGGCGGACGGTTTATGGCCGGCATTCTGGATGTTAGGAAATAACCTGGCAACCAACCTCGGTAACAACGACGACGTGGATAAACGTGCGGCGCAGTTAGCGGCAGAGGGTAGAGTTGTTTGGCCCAAATGCGGCGAGATAGATATCTGCGAGATGGGTCATCATACAGGAATCGAGAACGGTACACAGGATCGATTCTTCAACGGCGCGTGCCATTGGGGCGAGAGTTTTAATAACGGTGCGTACCCCAATTTCGGTCAGTTCAAGACGGCGGATTATCCGGTGCAGGGCGATTTTCATCTCTATACGCTGATCTGGAGCGAGGACTCGATTGCCATGTATCTGGATCAGGACCGGTATCCCGAGGCGGAACCGTATTTCCAGCTCTCCCTGCGGGGCAAAGAAGTGAACGAACCTGGGCATTATTTCAACCATCCGTTCTATCTGGTGCTGAACTTGTCGGTCGGCGGTTTCTTCCCGCAGATGCCGGCGGCAGAGAAATATCCGGAGGTGATCACCGAAGATGATCCTTCGTTCCAGAAAGTAACCGCGCTGCCTGCAGACGGCACGCCGGTAAAGATGTATGTGGATTATATCCGCGTGTTTAAAAAGAACTCGTAATTACGTAATTACGTAATCACGTAATAAAAAAGTAGAAAGCGATGAAACTATCTATTCGAGAGAAATTTGGTTACAGTTTAGGTGATACCGCGTCCCATTTTGTGTGGGACTTGGTGGGTTTCTGGTTGTTGATTTTCTATACGGACATCTATGGTCTGAGCCCGGCTTTGGCAGGTGTGATCATGTTTGTCGGCAGTATCTGGGATGCGATCATGGATCCTGTGGTAGGCATCATCTCCGACCGTACGAACAGCCGCTGGGGTAAGTTCCGTCCGTATCTGTTGTTCGGATCGGTACCATATGCCATTCTGGCGGTGTTAGCGTTCACGACGCCGGAGTTCGGTCTGAACGGTAAGTTCGTTTATGCGCTGATCACTTGTCTCTTGCTGCGCACGGCGTACGCGTTTGTGAACCTGCCGTACAGTTCGCTCTCTGCGGTCATGACGGATGACTCCAACGAGCGTGCGGGACTGAATACCTATCGTTTTATCGCAGCGTATATCGGTCAGTTTATCGTTACCGGCGCAGCGCTGTATCTCGTAAAATGGCTTGGTGCGATTGGTAATGACGGTGTGGTGAATCAAGCGCAGGGATACCAATATACGGTAGGTCTGTTCGGCGTGCTGAGTATTGCGTTCTTCCTTATCGCTTTTGCGTCCACCAAAGAACGTGTGCCGCAACCGGAGAAACAGGACAGCAATGTGCTGAAAGATTTCAAGTACCTGTTTATGAATAAGGCATGGATCGTGCTGACGTGTGTGGGCATCGTGTCGTTTATCATGTTCGCGATGCAGAATGCCGCGATCGCTTATTACTTCAAGTATTATATCCACGACGCGGAGAATGTGCAACTCTTCAATGTGCTCGGAACCGTGGCGCTGATTGTAGCGCTGCCGGCGTCCAAACCGCTTGCTAAACGTTTTGGCAATAAAGCAGTCTATATCATGTCGTCCATCGTGTCGGGAATCTTCTTCTCGCTGATCTTCGTAGCGGGCGATAACTTACCGCTGGTTTATACCTTTAATATCTTGGCGAAGATGGCTTACGCGCCGGCTGTTCCGCTCTTGTGGACGATGCTGGCGGATGTGGCAGATTACGGCGAATGGAAGTTCAACAGGCGTACGACTGGTCTCTGTTTCTCAGCGTCTGTCTTGGCACAGAAACTCGGTTGGGCAATAGGCGCAGCGGCAGCAGGATGGTTGCTGAGTGTGACGCATTTTATTGCTAATGCAGACGTACAATCCGACAGCGCGATGATGGGAATACGACTGCTGGTAAGCGTCATTCCGGGTGTGCTG
>OCTW011535552.1_pt1 | contig 11675 bp, 7 predicted proteins | sample 1539671 | NCBI WGS metagenome assembly OCTW01 (sample SAMN02144230, study PRJEB22623) | gut metagenome | biome: sheep rumen | host: Ovis aries | place: New Zealand | reverse complement strand
GGGAATACTTTAAACTTTATTTAAAATATTATAAAGTAAGTCTATTTAGAAAAATATTAAGTGTTATTTTAGTCCTTATAGAATCCATAATATGTACAATACTTCAAGGTATAAATTATATATTGGCATTTATAATAGCTTATTTAGGATATTATATTGCATATTTATTTGCACTTATTGGTGGATTATTAATAATGATTATAATTGCTAAATTATTATTTAATCTTAATATACCTCCATACTCAATCGCAGATTATGCCCTATTTATAATTGGTATTGTATTATCTTTATCTCTTGGTGCAATTATGAATCAAATACCTAATTTTTTAATTAATAAAGTTTCAGTATTAATTTCAAAATTAAATATGTATTTATTTAAATTAGCGATTGGATATGGTAAATTAAATTAATTCATATTCTCTTGAAATAACTCTTTTATCTGATGAATATTCTATTATATATTTATCTTCCCTCTTACATATTATTAGACCTATTGTTTTATCTTGATTTATCTTTTTTAAATTCTTATCTATATAATTCATATAAACTTGTATTTGACCTATATGGTCTTTTTTTAATGATGTAACTTTTAATTCTACTACTACATAACAATTAAAATCTATGTTATAAAGTAATAAATCTATATAATTATAAATATCTCCTATTAATATCTTATATTCACTACCTATAAATGCATATCCACTTTCAAGTTAACTTAGAAAATTCTCTATATCTTCTAGTATTAATTTTTGTAGTGTTTTTTCTTTTATCTCATTTACATTTATAGTTGCCCTATTATTTATAAGAATTGGATTCTTTATTTCATCTATTATAGTTAGGTCTTTTTCTTCTATTAGTTTTTCTTTTGTTTCTTTTGATAGTCTTTCATATTCATTATTTTTCTTTATTTTTCTTAAATCGTTTCTACTCAAATAACTATTGATACACCTGTTTATATAATAGTTTCTTTCATTGTCATCCTTTATTGATAATAATTCAGTATAATGACTCCATGACAATTTGGTCGCAACTGGCGACCAATTTTGTCTTAAAAATAATAAATACAATTGTCGCATTCTTCTTAATGTTCTTTCATTATATTTTTTATTTACCTCTATCATTAATTTAGCTGAATATTTCTTTATTATTCCTTCACCATAATGTTTACCTGCTTCACTCAGTATCTTTCCTACATTATAGTATGATTCTAATTCTACTTTATTTTTACTATATTCCTTTACTCTTTTATTTATTTCATTATTTATTAATATTTCTTTTATTTTTGTATAATATTCTTTATTTTCTTGCATATATATCCTCCTAATATATATATTTGCTAAAAAAATAAAAATTCCCCTATAAAAATGAAAAAAAAGTTCAATTTTGAACTTTTTATTTTACAACTATATTAACTAGTTTTTTAGGTACAACTATTTCTTTTACTATTTCTTTACCTTGCATAAATGTTTTTACATTATCTATTTCTTTAGCAAGTTTTTTCATTTCATCTTCATTTGCTTCTGTAGAAACAGTTATTTTACCTCTAACTTTTCCATTTACCTGAACAACCATTTCATATGAATCTTCAACTAATTTAGATTCATCATATTCTGGCCATGTTTCATAAGCAATTGTATTATTATGTCCAAGTAATTGCCACATTTCTTCTGTTATATGTGGACAAATTGGATTTAGAACTTTTATAAATCCTTCTGCATATTCTTTAGGAAGAATATCTTCTCTATATACTGCATTAATAAATATCATCATCTCAGCTATTGCTGTATTAAATGATAAATTTTCAAAATCATTAGTAACTTTTTTAACCATTTTGTTATAAGGAACTTCTAGATTTGTATTTTCTTCTTCTCTTACTTTTCCATCTTCAATAATTGCTCTATATACTCTATCTAAGAATTTTCTTGCACCCTCAACACCTTGATTACTCCATGGTTTAGATGCTTCAAGTGGTCCCATAAACATTTCATATAATCTAATTGTATCCGCACCATATTCGTTAACTACGTCAGATGGATTTACACAATATTCTGGATAACGTTTTCCCATTTTTATACCATTAGATCCTAAAATCATTCCTTGATGAACTAATTTTTTAAATGGTTCTTTTACTGGTACTAGTCCTTTATCATATAAGAAGTTATTCCAAATTCTTGAATACATCAAATGTCCAACCGCATGCTCAGGTCCACCCAAATATAAATCAACTGGCATCCAATGTTTTAAAAGTTCATAATCTGCAAATTCATTTTCATTATGTGGATCAATATATCTTAAGAAATACCAAGAAGAGCCTGCAGATCCTGGCATAGTAGATGTCTCTCTTATTCCCTTTATACCATTTCTATTATAAAATTTCCATTCTTTTGCATTTTCAAGTGGTGCTTGACCATTATGACCTTGATAATCATCAAGTACAGGTAATTCAAGAGGTAATTCTTCATCAGAAAGTACATAATCTTTACCATCTTCTCCATGAACAATTGGTACTGGTTCACCCCAATATCTTTGTCTTGCAAATATCCATTCTCTAAATTTATAATTAACTGTTCTTCTAGCAATACCTTTTTCTACTAATTTGTCTGTTATTTTTTCTTTTGCTTCTTCTACAGTTAATCCTGTAAATTCTTCACTATTTATTAGTTTACAACCTTTTCCTAGATAATCATATTTTTCCCATGCTCTTTCTTCTAAGTTACCACCTTCAATTACCTCAATAATTTCAAGATTATGTTCCTTAGCATATTCATAATCTCTTTGATCATGAGCTGGAACTGCCATTACTGCTCCTGTACCATAGTCACCAAGAACAAAATCACCTAAAAATATAGGAACTTCTTCGTTATTTATTGGATTAATTGCTTTTATACCTTTTACTTCGACACCTGTCTTACCTTTATTAAGCTCGGTCCTATCCATTGCTGATTTAGTTGCAGTTTCATCAATATATTTTAAAACTTCTTCCTTATTTTCAACTCTAGGCATTAATTCATCGATTAACTTACCATCTGGTGCAATTACAAAAAATGTAATACCATAAACTGTTTCTATACATGTAGTGAATATAGAAAATTTACCTCCACCAGATATTTGAACATCCATTTCTACACCTGTTGATTTGCCTATCCAATTTCTTTGCATTTCTTTTGTTGATTCTGGAAAGTCAATTTCATTTAAACCTTCTAGTAATCTTTCTGCAAATTTAGGTTGATCTATACAAAGTTGTTTCATATTTTTTCTAATTACCGGGTAGCCCCCACGTTCACTCTTACCATCAATTACTTCATCATTTGAAAGTACAGTTCCAAGTTCTTCACACCAATTAACTGGCATATCTACATATTTTGCATATCCGTCTTCATATAACTTTTTAAATATCCATTGTGTCCATTTATAATATTTTGGGTCAGATGTTAGTATTACTCTATCCCAATCATAATCAAACCCAAGTTCAATTAATTGTTTTGTAAAAGTTTCTATATTTTTCTGCGTAAATCCATTTGGATGATTACCTGTTTGAACCGCATATTGTTCTGCTGGAAGTCCAAATGAATCATACCCCATTGGATGAAGAACATTAAATCCCTTCATTCTTTTAAATCTAGATACTATATCACTTGCAGTATATCCTTCGACATGCCCAGCATGAAGTCCAACACCAGATGGATAAGGAAACATATCAAGTACATAATATTTTGGCTTTGAAAAATCTCTTATATCTGTTTTAAAAGTTTTGTTTTCCTTCCAATAATCTTGCCATTTTTTCTCTACTTCTTTAAAATTATACATTTTCATTCTTCCTTTCTAAATGTTTTAAATATTTTGATAAAAAATAATACGTAACCCAAATAAATGGGAACATAAGTATAAATAATATTAATATTTTATATATGGTTTTGTCTATATTAAATACAATTACTACCATAATAGACAGCATAAGTGCATTTACAAAATTTAATGTTCTCAGCACTTTTTGATATCCTATCTTTTCTACATTAACTTTATAATAACCTTCTAATATTCTAATGTCAGATGATAATTTATTTTTATCATAAGTTACATGTTTTCTAACATATAATAAATAATACATAATATAAATTACTATGAATGATACTACAAAATATATTAAATAAGTCATAACTCCTCCTAAAAATAAAAAACCTATAAATGTAAGGACTAATAATAGCGGTACCACCTTACTTCATAGATTTCTATGCTCTTTATAAGTTAACGCCTTTATTACGTTTAAGCTCCAAAATAAGTTCATATATTTCATATTATCTATTTACACCAACCATAGACTCTCTTTTAAATAATTCATATATTACTGCTTTTTTTCAACACTTAATACAATTAGTATAATATAATAATCTTATTTTTTCAATTACTTTTTTACTATATTTAATACTTTATGTATCTTATTTTGCATTTTATTTACTTTTTTTATTTAAAATCATATTTGTCATATTATGATATAATACTTTATAGGTGATGGGCATGTTTAAATACACATTAGATAATAAAAGATATCATACTCTTAATTATTATTATAAGAATAAATATGGATGCAAAGTATTTAAAGTTAGTTTAAATGCTGGTTTTACATGTCCAAATATAGATGGTACAAAAGGATATGGTGGTTGTATATTCTGTCTTAATGGTTCAGGTAATGAATATGAAAGTGACTTAGTAAAACAATTTAATGATGTAAAAGATATAATGCTAAAAAAATGGCCAAATGCAAAATATATTGGATATTTTCAAGCAAATACTAATACATATGCTCCTGTTTTAGAATTAAAAGAAAAATATGAGTTAATATTAAAACAAGATAATGTAATTGGACTAAATATTGCAACTAGACCTGATGCAATAAGTGATGAAGTACTTGATTATTTAACCGATTTAAATAAAAGAACAAATTTAGTAATTGAATTAGGTCTTCAAAGTATTCATGATAAAACTGCTAAATTAATTAATAGATGTTCTACCCTATCTGAATTTGAAGATACATTATATAAGTTAAATAAAAGAAATATTGATGTTGTTGTACATATTATAAATGGTCTTCCCTATGAAACAAAAGAAGATATGATTGAAACTGCTAAATACTTATCTAATAAAAAGATATTAGGCATTAAAATACATATGCTACATATATTAAAAGATACTAAACTTTTTCAAATGTATTTAAAAGAAAATTTTCATGTACTTACAAAAGAAGAATATGTAGATATTGTATGTGACCAATTAGAATACCTAAATGAAAATATCGTTATAAATAGAATCACTGGTGATCCGGATATTGAAGATTTAATTGAACCTACTTGGCTTACTAAAAAATTTGGGGTTTTAAATGAAATAGATAAAGAATTAAAAAGAAGAAATACCTACCAAGGGTTTAATAGAAGTATATTAAATAAAGTTAGACAAATATGTGAAAACAATATAAAAAATAATGATATTGTAGTTGATATGACAATTGGTAATGGTAATGATACTTTATTCTTATCAAAACTTGCAAATAAAGGATTAGTATATGGATTTGATATTCAAGATATTGCAATTTCTAATACTAAAAAATTACTTGATAAAAATAATATTACTAATTACAAATTATTTAATTCATCTCATGAAAATATTGATAAATATTTAAAAGAATATATTGGTAAAATAAGTTTAATCTTATTTAATTTAGGATATTTACCAAATGGTAATAAAGATATAACAACTAAAGCAAAAACTACTTTAAATGCATTAAAAAAATCTATAAGAATGCTTAATAATAAAGGAATAATATTAATTGTAATATATCCGCATGAAGAAGGTAAAAAAGAAGAAAATGAAATACTTAATTATTTAAAAAATAATAATATCATATATAATGAATATCATAATACAGAAAATATTAATGCTCCTTATTTAATTGAAATAAAAAGAGAAAATTATTGATTAATTTTCTCTTTTCTTTCTCTAACAAATTTATATAATTTAATATCAGTGTCTTCACATTCTCTATTTGTAATATCAATACAACCACATACTTTCTCAAACAAATTCATCATAACATCTAATTCTTCAATTGAATTTTTTCTAAATAATTTAGCAAGTGACTCTACATCATAATTATCTATATATTTAAAATATTCTTCTGTTTGATTGTCTGAAATAACTATTGGTGCTTTATTATTTTTAAGTAAATTAAAATTTGTAAGTATTCTTGCACTTCTCTTATTACCATCTTCAAACGGCTGCATTCTAACTAGTTCAATATGTAATTTAGCTTCTCGTACATAAATATCTAAGTCATTCCATATATTATGATAAGAATTAAATACACTATATATTGCTTCTGGAATTCTATTTGCCGCAATAGGATTAAAATTTTTCGCTTTTTTAACACTTACTTGTGTTTTTCTAAAACCTCTATCATATATACCATCATTTACTGTATATGCAACATCAATTAAATCATATGGAGAAATTTTATCTGGATTTTTTTCAATTAAATCATTGAATGCAGCCATATTAGTATAAAGTTCTATTGATCTTTTTGAACTAGCTATATCCGTTTTATTATCTTCCATCTCTAAATTACCAATAGTAAATCTTGTAACAAATAATTGCATATAAATTTCTCTAAATTTATTTATAGTCATAAATTCTAAAAACATAAAATCACCTTTTGAAATATTATATATTACAATAAAAAAATGTCAATAAAAGAGTAACCATAATGGTTACTCTGCGATTATATTTTTATTAGAAATTGTAATTACTGGTCTAATTTCTTTTTTAGTAGATGAATATACCCATTTACTTGTATCTTCGTTATATCCATCTTTTATAGAAGTAGTTGATTTACTAACATATTTTGCTAAATTTTTAACTATAGTTGCATCATCAATTCTACCATATACATCTTTAGTTTGATCTACATATACAGAATTTTCAAGCCAAAAATCATTATTACCATATAACCAAGTTAAATCATCAAGATTACTATTTAATAATTTATTATATTCATCTTCAGTAAGTAATCTTACTTTATAAGAATTATATATATTGGATTGACATTTACCTTCACTAGCAAGTGTTCCTCCATAAGAAGCAACTGGAAGTCCTGATGCATCATCGCATATACTATTATCATATAAAATAGGTGTATTTAATGTATTAGTTGCAACATAATCATTATTAATATATTTATTAATTAATGATTCACTCCATTTATATGTCGATGATGAACTAGATGTATGCCCCATTCTTACATTTAAATTTGATGAATCAGCAAGTAATGTTAATATTTGATCATCATTACTACCAGAAACATTAATTACATGCCAATCTACTCCAGCATATGTTAGTGATTCACCTAAATTATATAAATTTGATTCAGCATTAGTATCACTAGATAATTCTTCTTTTTCATATTGTGCTATATCAAGTAATGTAACAGTATTAACGTATGATCTATATTCTGTTTGAGGTGGAATATTTAAAGCAATTTGTAAATTTCTTGTTTCTCCTGGTGCAATTAAATCATTTTCTAAAGATACATTTTGAAGTTCACCATTTGTATAGAACCAACCACTATTAATTGGATCTTTATCATCAAAAGATGCACCTACTGGAATACTTTCATTAATTAATTTTACATATCCAGCAGTTGTAGAATTATTAATTATTTGAATACCATAATAAACTTTCACATATGCATTCAAACTATTTCTAACATCAATTTTAACTAATTTTTCATTTTTATAATCATATGATTCTAATGTATTATTGTATGTTAAATCTACTTTTGTAATAAATTTATTTATTTCAAAACCAAATGTTTTTCTAGGAATTAACCCAACATCCATATTACTAATTGATTCAATTTCTCTTGTAAGTCTTATTCCACCACTAGTATTAGCCATAACACCAGCTTTAGTATTAGTTATTTCAAATCTACCTTCTTCAACTTTATATGCATCTGAATCTATTGAAGTATCTTCTATAGCATATCTTAAAGTTAAATCATATTTATTTTTATCATAACTTGCTTTTATTTTATATCTACCTACATCAAGATTCTTAAATATATAATATCCATTAGAATCTGTTACTACATCTTCTATTTTTGTTTCATTATTTAATGAATCTAATTTATAAATAGTAAGTGGAATATTTTCTAAATAAGAATCAGCATTGTCTCTAACACCATTTTCATTATTATCTAAGAATATTCTTCCAGAAATATTTCTAGATACAACTCTTACTTCTATTTTATTTGATTCATTTTGACTATATGTTTTAGAAGCACCTACAAATGAATTAATATATTTATTTTCATAATTATTACCTGTAGGTTTTAGTGTTACTTTAATATCTTCAATACTTTCATTACTATTTATTTTAATATCTGTAATTTTAATTGCAGTAGCATCAACAAAACCTTCAGTTATATTGCACTCTTCAAATTTATTCATATCATTATTTACTTCATTTGCTAATTTTGAATATTCCATAGTAGAACAATATACCTTAGCCCCTGCAAGTGAACTTGGAAGTGTTACTTTAACTTTATAACTACCATCAAAATTTGATCCATTTGAATCATTTTTACTTGGTAATATATCAACAATACTATAATCAACTATATTAGAATTAGTATTATTATATGCACTAAGTAAATAAGAGAATTCTGCATTTTTTTCAACTACTGATACTTGATCATTCTTTTGTGAAACTATTACATTTTCAATACCAGTTGCATATATAGTGAATGATGAAATCATTTCTCCATAATAACTTGTATCTATTTCACCATTAATATTAATTGCATCTGCAACACTAGTAATAGTTATTGGAACAGCACTACCTTTTAGATTTGATTTTATAATTGCCTTAAAGTTTATATCATTTATTTTTATATTAGGTTTAGTAAATGGTAAAGTATAAACTAATATTGTATTTCCATTTTCATCATAAACTTCAGGTGTACCTAAATTTTTATCTTCAACATAAGTTAATGTATTTGGAAGTGTTACTCTTACTTTTAAATTATTTATATACCAAGCATCATCTGCTCCAACTACTTGATTTTGATCTTCAATGTTTGTTTTTATATTATAAGTAATTGTTTCTCCTTTATTAATATTATAACTTGTCTTCATTGATCCATCTGTATTTTTATTAGTTACAGATATTGTTTGTCTAGATGTAAAATTAACTATCTTTAAAGATGCACCCCAAGGACTATCAATATCTTCATAAGAAATTGTCTTTCCTTTATATATAGTTTTTCTATAATTATTTGGACTAGTTATACTATTTTCGTCATTTGTTAATCTTGGTGAATAATATGTTAAAAAATTATCATAATCTGATGAAGAAGCAACTGAAGTTATTTGATAGTTTTGAGTTAAATCACTAACATTTCTTACTCTAATGCCTACTTCTATTACTATTTCAACATTATCAGGTAATACTACACCTTTTTTTGTTTGAACAATAACTTTTGAAATAGGAACTTCTTTATTTTCAGCTTTTGCATCAATTATCTTATTAAACGCCATTTCAGTATTATCATTTGCTTTTATACAAGGACCACCATATAAATTCATTATTTGATCAACAGAATAAGTATTTAAATTTGATGATACTGTAGAACATGCTGATGTTACTAATGATTTTTCTTCTTCGGATATTTTATCAAATGATGTATTTGAAGAATAATTATTACTATTAAAATCTCCAGATAAATATTTTATTTCAAAATCATCTTTGCTTATATTATCACCATTAATAATAATATTAATATCTTCATTATCACTAATTGGAACAACTCTATACGCATTTGTATCAACTTTTATTATTTCTTTTAATCCTTGATCAGATAAAGCTTTTCTATATTTAAATGTTGTTTTATATTTTACTGTAGTTCCTTTTGATATAGAAGTTATTTTATTAGAAGCTAAATCATCTATCTCACTTGTTAGAGAATAATCAGATGATTCATAATACTTATTTACTGCAGTTGCAGATACATTATTAACTGTTATATTACTTGAATCTACATCTTTTACATTAATGTCACTTAAAGTAAGAGTTGTATTAATATCATTTTTACCATCTGAAGTACTTCTTGGTGAAAAAACAGTAAATGCATATGTACCTATTATATATTCGTTATTTGATACCTTAGTATTATCAGCATTTACAACTACTGGTGAAAATACAATATCATAATTACTAATAGTTGCCTTATTATTATCAACTGCTATATTACCTGGAAATTTTGCTCTTTTATTAATATCTATTGATGTTGAACTATATGGAATATTTAAAACTATTGATTCAATTCCATTTATACTATCATTACCATAATTTCTTACCCAGTCATTTTCTATTGTAGGTGATGTACTTGAACTTGAAGTAGTTGCTATATTAAATGTTATACCATCTTTATTTGGCATTGTATAACCTTTAATACCTGTATTTTCACTACCTAACATTTCAACCGCTAATACATAAGTTAAATATCTACCAGCAGCATTGTTATATGTAGCTTTTTGTCCTTCAGTTTGTTGTGCTAACAATTTAAAATTAATATTAGCTTTTTTTGAAGATACTACAGTAGGCATATAATTTGTAAAGCCATTAACACTACTTGTTGTACTATAATTATTTGAAGAATCTTTATTATATTCATAATAATAAGTTTCTGTATTAGCATTACCTAAAGTTACAATATAACTATCATCTGTGTTTGTACTTTCTTGAATTTCAAACTTAGGACTAATTAAAGTTTTGTTAGGTGCACCTAATACATATAAAGTTATATCTTTTTGAAATGATCCATATGTATCTATTCCTTCAAACGTAAATGTTTGTGAACTATTACTTGCTGCCACGTCTGGTGAAAATGAAACATAATTAGATATTTCTTCTGGCAATGTCACTTTTATATCTACTTTTCTTTCTTCATAATCATTATCATCAGATTTACCAGTAATTGAAAAGTCAAAATGATAAGTTAGAGTATCAAATGATCTTACTATTCTGTTATTAGCATTAGCATCTTCACCTGGTGTATAACCATCTATTTTTTGGTATGAACTTTGATCATCATAATTAAGTCCATCATTTGTAAAATTACCACTACCTGTATCAATTTTAGTAATCTTAATATTTTTAATAGCTACTTTATTTGAATCAGTATCTGCTTTACCTATCATATAAAAAAGAAAAAAACTAACTATTAATAACAATACTATTAAAACAATATAAAAAACTTTCTTGTCCATTATTTTTTTATCCATTTACTATCACCTATTCTTTAATAATAATTATAACAATATATCACTATTTTTTCAAGATATTTTAAAGAAAAAAAGAACTTATTAAAGTTCTTTTAATTATTTCTTTTTTTTATACATAGAATACATTTTTATTATATCCGAACCATTTACTTTTCCATCTTCATTTACATCAGCAGCTAATTCTATATCTTCTGTTTTTGTTATCTTTCCTTTATACATAGAATATGTCTTTATTAAGTCTGATCCATTTACTACTCCATCTGAGTTTGTATCTCCACTTATTATTATTGTATATTCTTTATTCTTTGTTTTTAGTTTATTTCCTGTTTTTATATTTGTTGTTGC
>OCTW011611783.1_pt1 | contig 11678 bp, 9 predicted proteins | sample 1539671 | NCBI WGS metagenome assembly OCTW01 (sample SAMN02144230, study PRJEB22623) | gut metagenome | biome: sheep rumen | host: Ovis aries | place: New Zealand | reverse complement strand
TAAAATCTATTCTTCCAGTATTTCCTAAACAAGATATTGAAGAAAGAATTGGTACTCCAATTCCTAGTGTAACTATATCAGCTATGTATCCATTTATCTTTGATAGTATCAAAGATCCAGGATTATCAACATTATTAGGAGTAGACTTCTCAGGAGGAGTTATCCTATTCAATCAATTCTTATATAAAATAAGAAAAGAAAATAATAGAAATAATGCTAATATGATTATCTTAGGTACATCTGGTTCAGGTAAATCAACAGCAGCTAAATTAATGTTAAGAACTCATATTAGAAATGGTTGTCAAATAGTTATAATCGACCCAGAAGATGAGTTTAGAGAAATGACTGAAGCTTTTGGTGGAGATACAGTAGATATTGGTAAAGGTGGAGAATTTGGTTTAATAAACCCTTTAGAAGTTATTATAGATGCTGATGAAGAAGAAATTAAACAAGGTTTAGGTTATACAGTATTAACAAGAACACTTCAATTCTTAAAAGCCTTTATGGTATACTATGATCCTTCAATTGAAGAAGATGTATTAACAATGTTTTCTGAAATAGTTCAAGAAACATATAAGAGATTTGGAATAGATTTTAATACAGATTTCTCAAGATTTACTTCAGCTGACTATCCAACATTTAGTGATGTTTATGCCACAATAAAAGGAAAACTAATGGCAATGACAGATCAAACTCAAGAACGTGATATCATGGAACGTTTAGAGTTGAAAGTTAGACCTATCACAAATGAATTAAAATTCTATTTTGATGGTAAAACAACACTAAGAAAAGATTCAGATTTCATGGTATTTAATATAAAAGAATTAATGAATTCAGATTCAAATGTAAGAAACGCATTATTCTTCAACGTATTAAAATATGCTTGGGGTCTATGTTTAGATTTCAATGTAAATACAGTATTAATGGTTGATGAAGCCCATGTATTATTAGGGGATAAAAACTCTCAAGGAGCTGACTTCTTAGCTCAAGTTCAACGTCGTGCACGTAAGTATAATACAGGTACAATCATTATTACTCAACAACCATCTGATTTCTCAGATCCTGCTGTAATTACTCAAGGAAAAGCTATATTTGATAACTCATCATATTACTTAGTAATGGGATTAAGAAAACAAGCTGTTGAAGATTTATCATTATTAATAGATTTGAACGAGAGTGAAAAAGAAGGAATAAAGAGATATTCTCAAGGTGAAGCATTATTTGTATGTGGAAACAGAAGAATGCAAATAAATGTAACAGTAACAAAAGATGAGTTAGAATCATTCGGTAGTGGTGGAGGATTCTAATAAAAACAAAATAAAAAAGTTAGGTGGTGATATCAGTGGCTTATCAAGCAAGTAACAATGGTGGTGATCCAACACGTGGATCAAACTACTATAATCCAAGTCAATCTGCAAGCATGAGAGACGGTGGTAATAGTAGTGAAAACCAAATGTCACAAGATGAAAGAAATACCAAGAATAATGCCAATAACATAAGAAATGCTGCTGATGTCGCAATGGCTTCAAAAAACCCTTATGCAATGGCTGCAGGAGCAGCCGTAAAAGGAGCAGATAAATTAACTGGTGGAAAATCTACAGAAGCTTTAGGAAAAGCAATGACTAAAGCAAATAAAATGGCTCCAGGCGGAAAAAAGATACAAGACGCATCAAACAAGTTAAGTGAAAGTGGTGCAAGTGATAAAATAGGTCAAGGCGCTAGAATGATGAGTGCCAAAAATGGTGGCGGAGCCGGTGGTGCACCAGGAGGATCCGGAGCATCTAACATGGGTAAAGTTGGAGCGGCCGGTGGAAAACCGAATCCCGGAAGTGAAATAGCTAGCAATAATGGTCAAATAAATATACATGGATCAATGCCAGCTTCATATGCAGGTGCCCAATCCGCACCTGATTTTTCTAATTCAAGAGATAATAAGAGCGGTAGCGGAGATAATAAACCTAGCAGTAATAAAGAAAGTGATGCATCAGCTAGTCAAGATGACGGCACAATGAGTGGTGCAAAAGTAACAGCCTTTATTAGAAAGAACGCTATCATTGTTATAATAATCCTATTTCCTCTAGTTTTTTCTATGTTAGCAGCTATTATTGTAATAGGTGGAGGAAACATTGTCTCAGGAGAATATGACGATGCTCTTGCTGCCAACCAAGCTGCAGGTGGAGATACAGGAAATGTAGATTATGTAGTTACTGATGATGAAAGAGAAGATTTTATGGATCGAGTAGTCGAAGTAGCAGGAAATGATGTCTCATCAGGAGATTTAAATAAAACATTAAAAATAATAGCAGTATATCATATAATCTATCAAAAAGATTCAAAATATGGTTATGAATACTATTCAAAAAATAGACTTAGAAAAATAGCAAATGCCTTTACTGATAGTGAAGAAGATTCTAAATATAATTTAGCATATAAAGTTTTCCCTGATTACTTCCCAGATAACACAGATGGTGAAAATGAAAAAATGGCTGATGATGTTTATAAATATATGAGAAATTATTATAGTTTCATCGGTAAAAATAAGTTAGATGAGGAATGTGTAGAACCATCAGGAAAATGTTCATATGATATTAAAGGATTCTATATACCAGGTAGAGGAAACGTTTCTAAAAATTTAAGTATTAATGAAATTAGTGTAAGACTAATGCAATGTGGTGGAAGTTATGGTGGAACTGATGGAAAGCCTATAGAAGGAGTAGATTTAGTTCCATTTGAAAAATATATATTAGGTGTTGCCTATCAAGAAATAGGTGATGATGCACCTGAACAAGCATTTAAAGCTCAATTAGTAGCTGCAAGAAGTTATATTCTAGGTCGTCCTACAGATATGGGAGGATGGCACTCTCTTAAACAAGAAGGAGATAAATGGGTTCTTCAAGTAGCAGCTTGTACACAAGATCAAGTATATTGTGACCCTGATATGGGTTGTTCATCAAATATAGATGGAGAATATGGAATAGTTTACCCAGGACTAGATCATCCGAATAAAGTAAGAGACCCTATGCCAGAAGATTCAAAATTAAGAAAATGGGCTGGAGAAGTAGAAGGAGAAGTTTTAGTAAATTCCTCAGGAAATATTTATTATTCAGATTATAAAGCTGCTGAAACTAATAGAATGATTTCTCTAGCAAATTCAGGAAATGATTATAAGCAAATCTTACTAACAATGTATAGTGGTAGTACAGATATTAAAAAGAATAATTGTGGATCAGATGCTAATACATGTAACATGCTAAATGGAGACTACATGCAATGGATGCAATCAGATCCTAAATGGGCAAGTACTCCAATGGGATCATCTGGTGAAACTCTAGGAGAAATAGGATGTTTAGTAACATCAATAGCTATGCAAATTGCAAGATCTAATGTAGACACTTCAATTGTAGGAGATGACTTTAACCCTGGAACATTCGTTGAGGCTCTAAATAAAAACAATGGATTTACATCAGGAGGAGCACTATATTGGAATGTAGTAACAACAGTAGTTCCAAGTTTCAAATATATGGGACAAGTTGGAGTTTCAGGTTATACTAAAGACCAAAAATTAAGTAAATTAAAAGAATTAGTAGATCAAGGATATTATGTAGTTGCTGAAGTAAAAGGTGATACTGGAGAACACTGGGTAGCAGTAGTTTCAGTACAAGGAGAAACAATTACTATGATGGATCCAGCATCATCATCAACTGATATGTGGAAACAATATAATTGGCAAAATACTTCAACATATGGATATTATCAAAAAGTATAGGAGGACAATATGAGTAAGAATAAAAAAATAATGATTGTAATGCTCATCGTCCTAGCAGTTTATGCTCTAATTATGTTTTTAGTACTAGGAGGTACAAAGACATTTAAAAAGACTAATAGCCAAATAACTATCATTATGGGTGATAATGCGACATTTACATATAATGGTAGTTTTTGGACATATGTAGAATTAGAAACTACATATAGTAAACTAAATTGGTTAAAATATGATGTTTATGAGAATAATGAACTATTAGGTAATTATAGTATGTGGCATAATGATAAATGGTATGTATTTGATGGTGATGAAGAACATCGTACACCAGTCCAAGTAACAGAAGATTTTATTGCTCTAAGAGCAGATTCTTCAATTAAATTAACACCATTTGAATCTAATAAAATAACTGACTATAGTTATGTAAATGCTGTACTAGATAGTTATGGAATACAAGCTTCATATTTAACAGTTGACCAAGTAGTAACTATAGATATAGATAATGATTCAATAGATGAGAATTTTTACTTTATAAGTAATTCATTACCTAGAGAAAATCCAGAAAACTTTAATTTTACAATAGTTTTTATGGAAAAAAAGGGAGAAATATATAATATATATGCTGATATTCAAGAAATGGAAAACTCTGATGGATGTAAACCTTTCATGAGAGCAGTTCTAGATTATGATTTAGATGGAGAACAAGAAATAATATTTGCTTGTGGAGGATTATCAGCAAGAAAACAAAAAGATTATATATATAAATTTACTCACAATAATTCATTAGATGAATTTAAACTTATAGTTTCTAATCAATAGACTATTTAACAAAGTTAAGTTATAATATTACATAGAAGGGAAGACGAATATGAAATTAAAATTGCGTATAGATCCAGATGATTTATTAATATTTGGTGTATTTGCTATATTCTTATTGTATATAGTTGCTTTAATAGTTGTTAATATTTCTTCGTTTGCAAGCGATGCAGAATTAGCTGGATTAAATCCATTCCCTGCTTTTGCCCCAGAGAAAATAGGAATAACTTTAGGAATATATGTTGTAGCAGTAGGAGTATTACTATTTAGTGTAAAATCATATATTTTTGAAAGAGAAGAAGGAGTAGGTTTAACTACAGAAAAGTTATCTAAAGGATATTCTCATTGGGCAAAAGAAAAAGATATTAAGAGTGACCCAAAAATTGTAGAAGTTAATGTCTATGATAAGAAAACTAATGCTGCAGGAATACCCTTAATCATTAAAGATGATAAATTATATGTTGATAATGGAGAATATCATACTTTAGTTATAGGTTCTACTGGTTCAGGTAAAACTCAAACAGTAATTTTTCCTACAGTAAAAATACTTGCTAGACATGGAGAAAGTATGATCATAACAGACCCTAAAGGTGAAATTTATGAAGAAACTGGAACCATGCTTAGAAAGAGAGGATACCAAGTTTTAGTATTAAACTTCCGTGATCCTCAAAAAGGTAATTCATGGAACCCTATGTCATTACCTTACGAATTGTATAAACAAGGAAATCAAGATAAGTCAATAGAGTTATTAGACGACTTAGCTTTAAATATATTGTATGATTCATCAAATAAAAATTCAGATCCTTTCTGGGAAAAAACAGCAGCTGACTATTTTGCTGGAGTTGCTCTAGGATTATTTGAAGATGCTAAACCAGAAGAAATTAATATTAATTCAATTTCACTTGCTACAACTGTAGGTGAAGAAAAATTTGGTGGATCAACATTCATAAAAGAATACTTTGCTGAAAAAGATCCTAATAGTGCAGCAGCAATAGATGCATCTGCTACTATAATGGCACCAGATGAAACAAAGGACTCAATCCTTTCAGTATTCAAACAAAAAATTAAATTATTTGCATCTCGTGAAAATTTAAGTGAGATGTTATCATACTCTGATATCAATTTAGAAAGTATCGGAGAAAAGAAAACAGCTGTATTTATTGTAATTCAAGATGAAAAGAAAACATACCACGCTTTGGCAACTATTCTTTTAAAACAGATTTATGAAACCTTAATTGCTGTTGCTCAAAAACATGGTGGACACTTACCTATAAGAACAAATTTCTTACTAGATGAGTTTGCTAACATGCCGCCATTAAAAGATGTAACAACTATGATTACAGCAGCTCGTTCAAGACATATTAGATTTACAATGATAATTCAAAACTTTGCTCAGTTAGATCAAGTATATGGTAAAGAAGAAGCAGAAACTATAAGAGGTAACTGTGGTAACTTAATATACTTGTTAACAACAGAGCTTAAAGCTTTAGAAGAAATATCTAAAATGTGTGGAGAAGTTAAATCTAAAAAAGATGATAAGACTGCATCAACTCCATTAGTTACAGTATCTGACTTACAAAGAATGAAACAGTTTGACGTAATCATCTTACGTACAAGATTACAACCATTCAAAACACACTTTACTCCAAACTTTAAATTAGACTGGGGAGATAATTATCCTCCAACAGAATATCCAACAAGACAAAAGAGAAAAGTACAAACTTTTGATATTAAAGAATTTGTAAGACAAACCAAGAAGAAAAAACTTCTTGATATGATGAATAAAGAAAAACAAGAAGGAACAGATGGAAGTGCAGGTTCAACAAGAGCAATGATGGAAAGACAAATGGGAATGCCTTCTACAAGACCTATTCCTCCTGGATTTGGTCCTCAAAGTATGCCTACTAGTGATAGACCTAGAGAACAAATTAGGCCACCATTTGGAAAGAGGGATGAAGCAATTCATAATATTCCAAACATACCAAACATACCAAACATACAAGATATGCCAAGTATCCCAGTTTCTAAACAATCTGAAAATAAAGTATCAGCACCACCTGCTAAGAAACCAATACCAACATTTGAAGATGATGACGACGATGATTTTGATGTAGATGAATTAGTAAGAAAAATTGATGCTAAAATTGCAGAATTAGAAAAAGAAGAACAAGCTGAAAAAGAACGCGAAGCAAAGGCTAGAACAAGAACTGGTACATCAACTAAGAAAGAATTACCAACTATTGAAAAATCAGCTCCAACAAATGAAATAAATGAAAATAAAGAAAATGAAATTAAACCTAATATAAATACAAATATAGTAAAGGAAACTAAAGAACCAGATTTAACATTAGATGAAGAAGAGGATGATGATGATTTCTTTGATGATTTCTTTGATAATTAGGAGGTATTATGAATATTAATTTTAATACAGGAAAAAAAGTTGAACGAATTGAAGAAGAAGAAATAAATGAAGTTGAAGAAGTAGAAGAAGATGATGATGAAAAAGCAGTAAAAAAGAAACAACAAAAGAAACATAATGCAGAACTAAAAAAGCAATTAATTAGATTTATGGGAATAGTTGCTGTATTATTAATACTTTTCTTCATTGTAATGTTACTTTTGTCTTTAACTACAAAAAGAAATAGATCATTTACAGATGTAGAAAAAATAATGAAAGAAGCAGGAGAAAAATACATGGATGCACATTCAGAATATTTACCTGAAGAAGGAGATGTAATTGATATTCCTGCAACTAATTTAATTAATGAAGAATACATGAAAGATTTCTCAGAATTAATAACTGATGAAAACATTACATGTAATAGTGGAACTTCATATGTAACAGTAGAGAATTCTGCTGGAAAATATGTATATAGTCCATACCTTGACTGTGGAGATAGTTATGTAACAACAGAACTATATAAAGTAGTAGCAAGTGATGATAATATAGTAACTACTGGTTATGGCTTATATGCCATAAATGGAGCTTATGTATTTAAAGGAGATAACGTAAATAATTATGTTAAATTAGGCGATTATCTATGGCAAATAGTTAGAATTAATAATGATAATACAATTACTTTAGTATTTGCAGAAGGAATAAGAGACTTACAAAGCAGCTGGGATGATAGATTTAATACTGATAAAGGATATGAAATAGGTATAAATTCATATCAAAATAGTAGAGTAAGAGAAAAATTAGAAACAATATTTAAAGGAAAATATCAAAGAGAAAGAGATTCTAGAGAAATAACTGTAATAAGTGATGCTAATAAAGCTAAATTAGCTGCATTTGATATGTGTGTAGGAAAGCGTTCTCATGAAGATACATCAAAAAATAATGAAACTGAGTGTAATGAAAAAATGCAAAATCAATATGTAGGATTATTAACAGCAAGTGAATATATGAATGCTTCATTAGATGTAAATTGTACAAACACTTTAAGTGAATCATGTCAAAATTATAACTATTTGAAATCAGGAATAAATGGTGGAGATAAATATAAATTCTGTCTAGCAACAGGAGATTCATCTAATACATATGATGTATATGGAGTAACAGAAGATGGAAATATAGAAGTAAAACATGCTATTAATAGTTGCTATATTAGACCTGTAGTTCACTTAAAAGAAAATGTTTACTACAAGAGTGGAAAAGGTACATACGAAAAACCATATAAGATTAAATAAGAGTCATAATTGACTCTTTTTATTTATATTGATATAATAATCAAACAATTTGAGGTGTAAAAGTGAAGAATCAAGAAAATTTAACAATAAATTAATTAGAAAATGAAGAATTTGAAATAATAAATATTGAAAAAGACCTTTCAAGAGAAAAAAAGTCAGCTATAGTTTCAACTACTTTGAAATGTATTTCTTCAGCAATATTTATGAGTCTAGGAATTTTTTATGCTCGTCAAAATAATATACCATCAGCAGTTCTAGAAGGTATAGCATCTGCTGGTTTTGTACTAAGTGCTAAATTAAAAATAGATGAAATTCATGAAATTAATAAAAAAATAAAATCATTAAAAAAATAATGATATAAATGCAGCAATATGAGTGGAGTGGAAATATGGAAAATCAAGAAGAATTTGAAATAATAAAAATAGAAAAAAATCTTGAAAAAGAAAAAAGTTCAATTATAACTGGATGTACTATGAATGTCATTTGTTCAACAATATTTATGAGTCTTGGGATATTTTATGCTTATAAGCATCAATTAACTCCATCAATTCTAGATGGAGTAGCAAGTATTGTTCTTGGAATAAGTGCAGGAATGAAAAGAAATGAGATTGATAATATCAATACTAAAATAAAATCATTAAGAAAATAGGTATTAATAATGAAAATAGAGTTATATGATTTAATAACATTAGATAATAATAAAAAATATGTTGTAGGATCTATTATCGAATATAATGATGTAAATTACTATTTATTATGTGACGAGAAAAATCCTAAACAATACATGTTTTGTTATTTAAAAGAAAATAAACTAGTAAAAGTAAAAGACAATAGTTTATATCAAATACTTTCATTAAAGATTACAAAAGATTTGTTAAAATAACAGATTTTTTTTATTGTATAGAAAGAATGTTCGGTTTATAATATAATTAGGTGATAATATGATAGATTATATAATTATAGGATTATTAGTAATATTAATAATATTGGTAGTTATCTCATTAATGAAGAACATAAATGAATCAAATATAACTGAAAGATTAGGTAAATTAGAATTAAGTTTAACTAAAGAATTAGGCGATTTCAAGAATGATATAAATAAAGATCAAAATGATAATTTTAATAAATTAAATGAAACAATAGAAAGAAGACTTCTAGCTATCAATGAAAAAGTAAATGAGAGACTTGATCAAAACTTTGAAAAAACTAATAAAACATTTATGAATGTTATAGAAAGACTATCTAAGATAGATGAAGCTCAAAAGAAAATAGAAACTTTATCTACTGATATTGTTTCACTACAAAGTATATTAACTGATAAGAAGACAAGAGGAATTTATGGAGAAGTAACATTATCACATATATTAAGTAATGTATTTGGAGAAAAGAATGATAATATTTATAGACTTCAATATAAATTATCAAATGGTACTATAGCGGACTCAGTAGTATTTGCTCCTGAACCTCTAGGAACAATAATAATAGATTCAAAATTCCCATTAGAACATTATGAATTAATGGTAGATAAAAAATTAACTAATGAAGAAAGAATAAAAGCAGAAAAACTATTTAAAATGGATATGAAAAAACATATTGATGCGATTAGTTCAAAATACATTATTCCAGGAGAAACATCTAATCAAGCAATTTTATTCTTACCAGCTGAAGCTATATTTGCTGAAATAAATGCATATCATGAAGATATAATAAATTATGCTTATAATAAAAAAGTTTGGATAACATCACCAACAACTTTAATTTCAACTCTAACAGTAATAGAAATGATTATTATGAATATGGAAAAAGATAAATATGCAAAAATTATCCATGATGAATTAAATAAACTAGGTCTAGAATTCTCAAGATATAAAGAAAGATGGGATAAACTAACTAGATCTATAGAAACAGTTAATAAAGATATAGAAAGTGTATCTATTACCACAAATAAAATATCTAAAAAATTTGAAACAATTAATAGAGTAGATATGAAATCTTTAACTACAGAAGAAAAAGACTATGATTAATAATCTATCATCATAGCCTTTTTTATTTTCTTCATTTGTTCTTTAGCAACCCCTCTAGCTGCCTCTGTTCCTTCATCTAGAATTTGTTTTACCTCTTCAGGATGTTCATCATAATATTTTCTCTTTTCTCTAATAGGTTCTAAGAACTCATTCATCTTAGCAATAAGTTCTTTTTTACATTGAACACATCCACGAGCACCTTTTTTACATTCACTACATATAGTTTTAAGATTATCATCACTATTAACTAATTTATGATAATAATAAACCATACATTTATCAGGATCAGCAGGATCATCTTTTCTAATCTTATTAGAATCAGTTACAGCACTCATAATCTTTTTAGAAATAGTTTCTTCATCATCTACTAAGAATATAGCATTTCCTAAAGATTTACCCATCTTTTCATTACCATCTAATCCCTTAACTCTTTTAGTTTCAGTAAACATTCCTTCAGGTTCATTTAAAGTATTACCATATATATTATTAAACTTTCTAACTATTTCTCTGCATTGTTCAAGAAGTGGTTCTTGATCTTCACCTACAGGAACTAACTCTCCATTAAAACAAGTTATATCAGCAGCTTGAGAAACAGGATATCCTAAGAATCCATATGTAATAGATTCTCCTTCATTTCCAAACAACTCTTTCTTCTGACTAATCTCTGTTTTAACAGTAGGATTTCTTTGTAATCTCGCAACAGTTACAAGATTAGAATAAAATACAGTTAATTCTGCTATTTCAGGAATTCTAGATTGAATAAATATATGTACTTTTTTAGGATCTATTCCAACAGATAATAAGTCTTTAACAATATTGTCTACATTGTCTCTAACTTTTTGAGGATCATTAAAATTATCAGTTAAAGCTTGAACATCTGCTATTTCTAAATAGAAATCATAGTCATCTTGTAACTTAACCCAATTTTGACCAGCTCCAAATAAATGACCTAAATGTAAGTTACCAGTTGGTCTAATACCAGTTAAAATTGTCTTCATAAAATTACTTCCTTTCAATAATATTTTATCGAAATAACGCTTAAAAATAAAGTGAAATTTGACAAAATAAGGATTTTATTATAAAATTAATACCGATAGCGATGAATGAGAAAAGTAATTTAACAAGTATTCAAGCGAGTTAGAGTTGGTGTAAGTCTAATAATATAAGTTAAATGAAAGAACACTCATGAGCTGCTTACCGAAAGGGAAACCGAGTAGACTAAGCCGGAAGAGTATACCGTTAAAAGTACTAGGGTTTGATAGAACCTAAAGAGAGATTATAAATATAATAACTTTATAATAAATCGGGTGGCACCGCGGAACACTAGTTTTCGTCCCATGATTAACATTTATGTTAATGGGATGATGAACTAGTGTTTTTTGTTTATA